>JAESFZ010000076.1_pt1:0-292500 | contig 299694 bp, 279 predicted proteins | sample 9269561 | NCBI WGS metagenome assembly JAESFZ01 (sample SAMN14515552, study PRJNA621657) | algae metagenome | isolation source: Tildeniella nuda ZEHNDER 1965/U140 and co-occurring heterotrophs from wet... | place: Switzerland: Stansstaad, Zurih | collected 1965-01-01 | reverse complement strand
GCGCGAGAGTTCGCTCGAAGACATCTTCGTCAGCCTGGTGAGGGACGCATCATGAACTTCGAAGCGGTCAAGGCGATCTACAAGTTCGAGATGGCGCGCACTTTCCGCACGCCGCTGCAATCGCTGATCTCGCCGGTGATCTCGACCTCGCTCTACTTCGTGGTGTTCGGCGCCGCCATCGGCTCGCGCATCACCGAGATCGAGGGCGTCAGTTACGGCGCCTTCATCCTCCCCGGGCTGATCATGCTGATGATCCTGACCCAGTCGGTGGCCAACGGTTCGTTCGGCATCTACTTCCCAAAGTTCCTCGGCACCATCTACGAGCTGCTTTCGGCACCGGTGTCGTCGTTCGAAACCGTGGTCGGCTATGTCGGAGCGGCGGCGACGAAGTCGCTCATTCTGGGCGTATTGGTGCTGGCGACGGCCTGGTTCTTCGTGCCGATCCGGATCGACCATCCGTTTTGGATGATTGCCTTCCTGGTGCTCACCGCCATCACCTTCAGCCTCGTCGGCTTCATCATCGGCATCTGGGCCAAGGGCATGGAGCAGTTGCAGACGGTGCCGCTCTTGATCATCACGCCGCTGACCTTCCTCGGTGGCACCTTCTATTCGCTCAGCGTCCTGCCGCCGTTCTGGCAGGCTGTGTCGCTGTTCAATCCGGTGGTCTACCTGATCAGCGGTTTCCGCTGGGCCTTCTACGGCATCGCCGATGTCGACATCACCATCAGCGTTGCCGCGACGCTCGGCTTCCTTGCCATCTGCCTCGGCATCGTCAGCTGGATGTTCCGAACGGGGTATCGGCTGAAATCCTAGGGCCGGGCTTCATTGCCGGTTCATCCGCCGGGAGATAGCCTCGTGGGCGGAGGTCGATCATGCGCGCTATTTTGCTTGCCCTGAGCCTCGTTCTGGCATCCGGTCCGGCTTTCGCTGCCGGTGTGCAGAACGATGAGCTGCTGTTCGGCCGCGATCCCGGCAAGGATCGGGTGTTTGCCTGCTTTACCCGCCAGTACGATGCCAAACATCTGAGCCAGCACGCGGCGCAGAACGTCACGGCGATGACGCTGCTGGTCGACAGTTCGGAGGATGCGGACTACGGCCGGCAGTATGTGCTGTCGATCGGCGTGAATTTCCGCGGCGTCGACGAGCAGTTCCAGGTGTCGGGCTCGTGCGGGCTCGATGACGAAGGCAACAAGCTGCTCGGCTGCGGCATCGACTGCGATGGCGGCCAGATCGACGTGAAACTGCGCGACAAGGATTCGATTGCCGTCGAAATTCCGTATGGTGCGCGTACCTGGGATCCGGAATCCGAAGCCGAGCCGCCGGCCGAAGCCGCCTTCGGCAGCGATGACAAGGTGTTCTGGCTCTACCGCACCGACCTCGAGAACTGCCTGCCGCTGGAGTATGACGATGCCGGCAAAGCCCTCCTCCTCGCTGCCCACTGAACCGGTCAGCCGGCGCGGCCTCGTGGCGCGCCTCGTTGCGGCCGCGGCAGCCGGCGCCGCGGTGTTCAACGGCGAAGCGCTGGCGGCCGCGCCGGATGTGCCGCGCGTCGCCTACCACCTCAGCGACATGGACAAGGTGGCGTTCGTCCTCGGCAACATTGCCAACCATATCGAGGGGATGGGCGGGCCGGACAAGGTCGCCATCGTCCTCGTCGTGCATGGACCGGCGCTCAATGCCTTCCGGCAGTCCGCCGCGAATCCCGACATCGTGCGCAAACTCTCGAAAGCCAGCGCACAAGGCGTCGGCCTCGAGGCCTGCGGCAACACGCTCAAGGCACAGAAACTTACGCTCGCCGAGCTGTTGCCGGGCTTCGTGCTGGTCGATCAGGGCGGGGTGACCCGCCTCGCGCAGCTGCAGGCCGAGGGCTACGCCTATCTCAGGCCCTGATCGGTAAGCTGGTCACAAAATCTTCAGGTTCCTCGGCCATCAGTCGGCCCGACTCCGGAACTGACCAGGCCCCCGAATGACCAGGATCTTCAGCACCGCCCTGCGGTTCGCCCTTGTTTTGTCGCTGCTCCTCGCCTCGGTGCTGCCGAGCCTGGCGCAGGTGACGATCTTCTCGCCGTTCAACATCGCCGAGGCGATGGACCAGGGCGTCAAGAAGGTGGCCGACATCCCCTATGCCGACGGGCAGCGGAAGAAACTCGACATCTACCGGCCGGAAAAGATCGACGGCACGGCGCCGGTGGTGATGTTCATCTATGGCGGCAGCTGGCGGGCGGGCGACAAGTTCGAATACGAGTTTGCCGGCCGGGCGCTGGCGGCGGCCGGCTTCGTCACGGTGATTGCCGACTATCGGCTGTGGCCGGAGGTGAAGTATCCGGATTTCCTCGAGGATTGCGCGCAGGCAATGCGCTGGATCCAGGACAATATCGCGCTCTATGACGGCGATCCGAACCGCTTCTTCGTCGCCGGCCACTCGGCGGGTGCCTACAATGCGGTGATGCTCGGGCTCGATTCCTCGTTCCGGCGCGACTACGACGTCACCATGCCGATCCGGGCGATTGCCGGAATTTCCGGGCCGTACAATTTCTACCCGTTCGAATACGACCAGGTGCGCGATACGTTCGGGCCGGCGCCGAGCCCCGAGGGCACGCAGCCGATCAACCTCGTCACCAGCGACGCGCCGCCGATCTTTCTCGCCAGCGGCACCTCCGACCCGATCGTGAGGGTGCAGAATTCCGAGGCGCTGGCCAAGAAGCTGCGCGAGCAGGGGATCTGGGTCACCGAGAAATACTACCCCGGTTTCGGCCACCTCGAGCCGGTGATCGCGTTGGGGGCGATGATGCGGTTCCGCATGCCGATCCTCAACGACATGGTCGAGTTCTTCCAGACCTTCGGCGCCTTCCCCTCGGGCACGCCGCGGCCGGTGTTCACGCCCGATCCGCCCGAAAGCAACATGACGGCCGTGATCAAGAAGATGGACGACGTGTTGGCGCCGATCGACGGCGGACGGCGGAATGAATAGGCGAAGCGAGTAGCGAGTGGCGAATAGCGAGTAGGGAAGCGAGCGCCCCCTATTCGCTACTCGCTCCCCTCACACATTCACGCTCTGCATGCGCGCCGCAAAGGCTTCGCCGAAGGCCGACATGCCGTCGGCGACGATGCGGCCGACGGCATAGGCGGCGACGGCGTAGAATTTCTGCGCCGCCGGGGTGCGCAGGAACTCGATATAGCGGTCGAGGTCCGCATCGGTGAGGTCGCGGTAGACATAGGCCATCATGGCGCGCTGGGTGCGGCCGACATCGGCCAGCAACCCGGGCATCATCGCCTCGACCTGGGTGTCGATCTCCTGCCAGGGCACGGTGACCTCGCCCTGCTGGTGCGATACCGACAGGCCGAGCAGCAGCGCCCGCACCGACTGGCCGACCATGGCGGCCGAAATCTCGGCTGACACCAGCTCCATCAGCGCCTCGATCTGGGTTTGGCGGATCACCGAGGCGGTTGTCAGCAGTTGCTGCCCCTCGGCGATCGCAGCGATCTGCGCCTGAGGTTCGAGCCGCGCGGCGTCGCGCTCGAGCACCGTCATGCGCTGGCCGAAGGCTGAATGAAAGAAGCTGCCGAGCACCGCCTGTTCGTCGGCGGAGAATTTCCCCTCCAGCGCCTTGGCGAGACGGCGATGAAGGTCGGCGGCGTCGAACACCGAGTTGGCGGTGGCTTCCCAGTGCTTCAGGAAAATCTCGTCACTGGAGATTTCCTCGGCACGGGCCGAGGCGGCAATGGTGGCGGCGAACTGGGTAAACACCTCGTCGAGCGCCGTTGCCCGCATCAGCTCGGCCACGGCGATCTGCTGGCTCTGCGCCAGGGCAGGACGGATGACCGTCAGCGGTGAAGCCACTGGCGCCAGCAGCAGCGCGAGCACCGCGAGCGATCGGATCAGCATCTCACGCGTCCTCCTCTGCACACCTGAGCGTAGCGCAGCCGCGCGCCTTGCGCCAATGCGGCAGCGGCAATTGCGCACAAGACTTGCCCATGCCGTTCTCGCTCTGCCCCCGCCCCGCTGCTAAACTGCGTGCCTAATCAAAGGAGTGCCCAGCATGCAGTACACCCGCCTCGGTCATACCGGTCTCGAAGTCAGCCGGATCTGCCTCGGCTGCATGTCGTTCGGCGAACCGAAGCAGGGCTCGCACGAGTGGACGCTCGACGAGGCGGCGAGCCGGCCGATCCTTCGGGCCGCCTGGGAAGCAGGGATCAATTTCTATGACACCGCCAATGTCTATTCGCTCGGCTCGAGCGAGGAGATCGTCGGCAAGGTGCTGCTCGAAATGGCGCCGCGCGACGAGCTGGTGCTTGCCACCAAGGTCAATGGCGAGATGCGCAAGGGGCCCAATGGCGCGGGGCTGAGCCGCAAGGCGATCCTTTCCGAGATCGACAATTCGCTGCGCCGGCTCGGCACCGACTATGTCGACCTCTACCAGATCCATCGCTTCGATCCGGTAACGCCGATCGAGGAAACGCTGGAGGCGCTCAACGACGTGGTGCGGGCCGGCAAGGCCCGTTACATCGGGGCGTCCTCGATGGCGGCGTGGCAGTTCCTCAAGATGCTGATGACGTCGGACCGGCACGGCTGGGCGCGGTTCGTCTCGATGCAGGATCAACTCAACCTGATCGAGCGCGAGGAGGAGCGCGAGATGCTGCCGCTCTGTATCGACCAGGGCATCGGCGTGATCCCGTGGTCGCCGTTGGCGCGCGGCCGGCTGGCCCGACCGTGGGGCGAGAGCACCGAACGCATGGAAACCGACATCTACGGCAAGACGCTTTATCTGCGCGATGAAGCGGCGAACCAGGCGATCAATGCCGTCGTCGCGGAGATTGCCGGGGCCCGTGGCGTGAAGATGGCGCAGGTGGCGCTCGCCTGGGTGCTGCAGAAGCAGCCGGTGACCGCGCCGATCGTCGGGGTCACCAAGTTGTCGCAGCTCGAGGATGCAGTGGGCGCGCTCGAGGTGAACCTGAGCGCCGATGAGGTCAGACGGCTCGAGGCGCCGTATCACTCGACTGGTGGCGCGAGCTTCCGCTAGGTTCGAGGGCAAAAGGGCAGGGGTGTCATGGCGTTGCGCAGCAAACTAGGCTTGGTCGCTCATGGGGTTCTGCCGATGCTGGTGGTGCTGCTGCCGGTGAACGCTGGGGCTCAGGACGCGCCGATCGCGTCGATCTGCGGCATGGCAGCGGCGTCGCAGTACGAGCCCGGCTATCGGGGGTTCGGACGCGACCTCAGCCGCATCGACACCGCCACCGCCATCCCGGCCTGCGAGGAGGCGGTAAAGGCAGCGCCCGACCTGCTGGCCAACAAGGCGTGGCTGGCGCGTGCACTGCTCGCCGACGGGCAGACCGAGGCCGCCTTGCCGCTGCTCGAAGCAGCGGTGGCCGGGGACAGTGCGCTGGGGCGCCAACTGTTGGCCGATGTGCTGTTCGGTGATCTCGGCGACATCGCCACGCCCGACGATGCGCGGGCGCTCCAGGTGCTGCGGCCGGCGGCGGAGGCCGGGTTCGCCCCGGCGCAGTTGAGCCTCGGCTTCGCCTACGACCTGGGCCGCGGGCTCGACGAGGACAATGCCATCGCCGCCTCCTGGTACATGCGGGCCGCGCAGCAGGGCGAAGCGCGGGCGGCCAGTAATCTCGGCTACCTCTATCATGGCGGCGACGGGGTCGCGCTCGACTATCAGCAGGCGATGTTCTGGTACCAGAAGGGCGCGGACAAAGGCGATGTGGTCGGCATCTACGGCGTCGGCCAGCTCTATGAGTTCGGGCAGGGCGTCGAGATCGACTACGGCAAGGCGGCCGAGCAGTTCCGGCTTGGCGCCGAGATGGGCGATTCCTACGCGCAGAACGACCTGGGCTTTCTGTACGAGACCGGGCAGGGGGTCGGCGAGGATCTCGCCGAGGCGGCGCGCTACTACCAGATGGCGTCGGACCAGGGCTATGCGCTGGCGAGCGCCAACCTCGCCCAGCTCTACAGCACCGGCCGCGGGGTGGAGCGGGATTTCGACCGCGCCCTGGAGCTCTATTCCTACGCTCATGACCAGGGCGAGGTGGGGGGCACAGTGGGGTTGGCGCAGGCCTATCTCTACGGCGAAGGCGTGCCGGTCGATTTCGAGCTGGCGCGCGGTTACGCCGAACAGGCAGCCGATGCCGGTGCGAGCTATGGGCAATCGACGCTGGGCGCCATCTATGCCGATGGCTCCGGCGTGGCGCGGGACTTCAACCACGCCATCGAGCTGTTCGACCTGGCTGCCGCACAGGGTAACGACTATGCCGCCAGCCGGGCGGCCGAAGTTCGGGCGGAGCAGACCTGCGGGCTGATCGCGGCGACCCGCTACGAGACGGGGTTCGAGGTCTCGGGCGTCGAGCTCGAGCGGATCGACGCCGACACCGCTGTCCCCGTCTGCGCGAACGCTGTGGCGCTCGACGCCGCGTCGCTCGAAAACAAGGGCTGGTACGCGCGCACGTTGATCGCCGGCGGGCGGCAGGCCGAAGCGGCGCCACTGCTCGAGGATGCGGCCGGTGGCGGCTTCATCCCGGCCAAGGTGCTGCTCGCCGACCTGCTGCTCTGGGGCCATGGGGTGGGCGAGGACCCGGCACGGGCGGTGACGCTCTATCAGGCGGCCGCGGCTGAGGGTTTTCCGCCGGCGGAGTTCGGGCTGGGGGTCGCCTACCAGAACGGCAGAGGCGTGCCGTCCGACCTGACGCTGGCGGCGAAATGGTATGGGCTGGCGGCAAAGCACGGGGTCGCCGCGGCGGCGGATCGGCTGACGGATCTCGATCGCGGCATGGTGGAGCCGCAGACGGGGCCGATGCGGGCCGGGCCGAGGAGCTGATCAGCGATCGGTGTGCTTGGCGCCCCTCACCCTGGCCCTCTCCCCAGAGGGGAGAGGGGACGCATTTTGCGCCGGCAGTGCCACAACGCCCCCTCGCCCCTCTGGGGAGAGGGCGGCGATAAGGCCGGAGGCCTTATCGCGGGGTGAGGGGCGCCAAGCGCACAACCAGCGATCGACCCCAACAAAAAAGCCGGCCGCCACAGGCAGCCGGCTTCAAATCTCTTACGACAGCAGCCTTACTCGGCCTTGTCGGCGCTGTCGGAATTGAGCTGGCCGTATTTCTCGACGCCGATCGAGTTGAGCAGCTGCAGCTGGCTCTCGAGGAAATCGATGTGGCCTTCTTCGTCGGCCAGCAGTTCCTCGAACAGGTTCTTGGACACGTAATCGCCCAGCGACTCGCAGAGCTCGCGCGAGGCCTTGTAAGCCTTGCGGGCATCATACTCGCCGGCGAGATCGCACTCGAGTACTTCCTTGATGGTCTGGCCGATGCGCAGCGGCGCCACGCGCTGCAGGTTCGGGTGACCCTCGAGGAAGATGATGCGCTCGATCAGCTTGTCGGCGTGGTGCATCTCTTCGATGGATTCGGCACGTTCCTTGGCCGCCAGCTTGGTGTAGCCCCAGTCGGAAAGGATGCGAAAATGCACCCAGTACTGGTTCACGGCCCCGAGTTCGAGGAACAGAGCCTCGTTAAGCCGCTCGATGACCTGTGCTTCGCCTTTCATTACGACCTCCTTGGCGCTTACGACGCATGGCCGAAAGCCGCGCGTGCACCACGGGGGTGTCGGCGGGTTTTTCGGCCAATTGGAGGTGGTACTCTTCCGTCACCGAGATGATAATGTCCACCACATTCGGAACGCAGCCGGCGCATTTGCAGCGCTTCGCCAGCTCCCGGTAAACCATCGCAGGCACGATGATTTGCCAGGGATCCTCACGCAAAAGCCCGACGATAACCTGCTTGATCTCCCTGTCGGTGATCACATTGCACTGGCAGACAAGCATGGGCAGAAAAGCGGCGTCGGCTATGGAGGTTCGGGCGGCATAGAGCGCCGACGAAACCTGATTGTCAATGTCAGATAATGCCGCACGCCGAATCACGAAACCATTGTCCGTTCCGGCCGTATCTATCCGGGCGCTTGTCAGGTTCCTCGCATGTCATTCTCGCTTGTCGGTCTGTTGAACTTTGCCAGCCCCGGGGATCGCCGGTCACGACGGCTGGCGGCGGGGCTGAGCTATGGCGGGCAGCGCAGGCAGCAGCTCGACCTCTATGCTCCGCGTGAGGCCAGCGGACCGATGCCGGTGGTCGTCTACCTCTATGGCGGCGCCTGGAACGAGGGGGATCGGCGGGATTTTGCCTTTGTCGCACGCTGGCTGGCTGGGCAGGGCTACCTGGTGGTGGTGCCGGATTACCGGGTGCTGCCGGAAGTCGAGTATCCGGTGTTCCTCGAGGATTGCGCAGCCGCGGTGCGCTGGACGCTGCAGCACGCGGCCGAGTTCGGTGGCGACGCGTCGCGGCTGGCGCTGGCCGGCCACTCGGCCGGCGCCTACAACGCGGTGATGCTGGCGTTGCAGCCGGCCTATGGGGTGGCCGAAACGATCGACGCGGTGGTCGGGCTCTCCGGTCCCTACAACTTCTACCCGTTCGACGTGCCGATCAGCATCCGCACTTTCAGCGGCGCCGCCGACCCCTTGGCGACACAGCCGGTCAACCTCGTCACCAGTGCGGCGCCGCCGATGTTCCTTGCCAGCGCTGATGACGACACGGTGGTCGGGCCGCAGAACACCGTGGCGCTGGCCCGGCGGCTGCGCGAGGCGGGCGTAGCGGTGATCGAACGGCATTTTCCGCGCTTCACCCACCCTTCGACGCTGCTCGAACTGGGGAGTCTGCTCACCCGCCGTTCCAGCCTGGGCGCCGAGGTGGCGGCGTTTCTCGCCGACACATTGCGGCTGGCGCCGGCAGATGGCGCCGCTATGATCGGCGCGCACGAAGAGGGGAGAGGGCGATGAGTTTGCGACAGATGCTGGCGGCGGGCACCGTGCTGGCCCTTGGCCTCGGCGCCGCTCCGGCCTTCGCCACAGAACTGTTCGATGCCTGCGCCGCCAAGGCCGCGAGCCCCTATGAAGCGGGCTATGCCGAGACCGGCCTCGACAGTGGCGCCATGGATACCGCAGCGGCGATCGACGCCTGCACGGCGGCGCTGGCCGAAGACCCGGACTCCGCGACGCTCAAGGCCTGGCTCGGCCGCGCCTATGACGTGAGCGGCGACTCGGCGCAGGCGGCAACTTATCTCGAGCCGGCGGCAGCCACCGGCAACGTGCTGGCGCAGACCAGTTTCGGCGATATCCTGATCGTCGGACAGGGGGTAACGCAGGATATGACCCGCGGCGCGGAGCTGCTGCGGCTTGCCGCCGATACCGGCTTTGCACCGGCGCAGGACAGCCTGGGGCTCTCCTACGATTACGGCGAAGGCGTCGGGCAGGATTATCTCGAGGCGTCGCGCTGGTACCGCAAGGCAGCCGAGCAGGGCCTGCCGCGGGCCATGGCCAATCTCGGTTCGCTCTATGCCGAAGGGTTGGGGCTCGATCGCGACCTCGTGGCGGCGGCCGCCTGGTATCAGCGCGGGGCGGACCGCGGCGACAGCCGGGCGCAGTACAACCTCGGGGCGCTGTTCGAAAGCGGATCGCTGGGTGAGCCCGATTATGCCCGTGCGGCGGAACTCTACCAGGCGGCGGCCGACCAGAACTACGCCCTGGCGCTCAACGCCCTGGGTTATCTGAAGCAGAATGGCTATGGCGTCGCCACCGACGTCGAGGGCGCGGCGGCGCTGTATCAGCAGGCGGCCGACCAGGGGATCGCACAGGCGCAGGGCAACCTGGCGCTGCTCTATGAGGACGGGTTGGGGGTGACGCAGGATTTCGCGCTGGCGCGACAGCTCTACCGGCAGGCCGCGCAGAGCGGCAACACCGATGCCGCTGCCAACCTCGGGCTGATGTATCTCAACGGCGCCGGCGAGGTGCGGGATCTCGACAAGGCGCTGAGCTTTACCCAGCAGGCAGCCGACCAGGGCAACGCCGTGGGGCTCAACAATCTGGGCTACATCTACGAGAACGGCCTCGCGGTGACGCTGGACACCGCCCGGGCGCTGGAACTCTACCAGCAGTCCGCCGCGCTCGGTTATGGACCCGCCGCCGACAACCACAAGCGGCTCGAGGCGGCGCTGCAGGCGCCGACCGAAACGCCCTCGGTCAAGACCTACCCCAAGAGCAAGATCGACAACTGAGGGCGGCGATGCTGCCGGTTACGGCTGCCGCTCGAAAAATCTTCGGACCTCGTGTCCTTTCCCGAGGGCCCCGTCCGTCGTTGTGACACCAGCTCGCATGAAGCTGGTCAAACAAGGAGACAGACGATGCGTGTGATGGTGCTGGGCAAGGCCACCGAAGGCAATAACGGGGCGCCGCCGACCAAAGAGGCGTTCGCGGCGATGGACCGGTTCATTGAGGAGCTGGTGCAGGCCGGCGTGCTGGTGGCGGGCGCCGGGCTCAAATCCGGCGCCGAGTGCAAGCGGATCACCATCGATGGCGACAAGCGCACCGTCATCGACGGGCCGTTTGCCGAAACCCGCGAGCTGGTCGCCGGCTTCCAGATCTGGGAGGTCAAGGACATGGACGAGGCGCTGGCCTGGCTCGCCCGCTACCCCGTCATGCCCGGCAGGAACGAGATCGAACTCAGGCCATTCATGGAAGCGGCCGATCTCGCCGACTACGTCACCCCGGAGGAACTGGCGACCCCGCGCGAAGGCGAACGCGGCAAGCTCGGAGTGGCGTGATGCGCGAGCTCATCCTCAAGATGTCGATGTCGCTCGACGGCTTCGTCAGCGACAGCGAAGGCAAGAACAACTGGATGTATGGCTCCGATCCGGAGGCGGTGGCGTTTGGCGTCGAGACGACGTGGAATGCCAGCCTCCATATCATGGGCAGCCGCAGTTTCGCGGTGATGGCGCCGTTCTACCCGAGCTCCGACATCCCGTTCGCGCCACCGATGAACCAGATCCCCAAGGCGGTGTTTTCGAGCCTGGGCCCGGCAGCGCTGGAGGCGGCCAAGGGCGCGCCAGGCTGGGCGGATGCCGATGTGATCGGTGGCAGCCTTGCCGATGAGATCGGCCGGCTGAAAGCCGGTGAGGGCAAGCCGATCCTGGCCCATGGGGGCGTCAGCTTCGCGCAGAACCTCGTCGCCGCCGGCCTTGTCGATGCGTTCGTCCTCACCGTGCATCCGATCGCGCTGGGTACCGGGCGGCCGCTGTTCTCGAGCCTGCCGGCGCCGCTGCCGCTCAGGCTGGTCAGCTCGAGGGCCTTCCCTGGCGGCGCCGTGGCGCAGGTCTATCGGCCGCATTGACGCGACACCGGCTTGTCTTGCCGGCAACGTCGGCCGACAAGACGGGATGGACACAGGCGAGACGCAGCGGGTCATCGAAGCGACGTTCCGGATCGAACGGGCGAGGCTCGTCGCGGGACTCGCCCGCATGATGCGCAGCATCGATCGGGCCGAAGAGCTGGCTCAGGAGGCGCTGCTGATCGCGCTCGGCGAGTGGCCGAAAACCGGAGTGCCCGCCAATCCGGGCGCCTGGCTGATGACCGCAGCCAAGCGGCGCGCCATCGATGCCATCCGGCACGAGCGGATGCGTGAACGCAAGCATGCCGAGATCGCCCAGACGCTGGAAGAGGCCTCGGACGACGCGGCTGCGGCCATCGAAGCGGCGCTCGATGACGAGGTGGGCGACGAGCTGCTCGGATTGATCTTCGTCGCCTGCCATCCGATGCTGTCGGCCGAAGCGCGGGCGGCGCTGACGCTCAGGGTGGTCGGCGGCCTGACCACCGACGAGATTGCACGGGCGTTCCTTGCCAATGAGCCGACGATCGCCAAGCGGATCGTGCGGGCCAAGCAGGCGATTTCGGCAGCAGGGCTGAGTTTTGAAGTGCCTGATGGGGCCGAGCGCGCGGCGCGGCTGCCCTCGGTGCTCGAGGTGATCTACCTGATTTTCAACGAGGGGTATGCAGCGACGGCGGGCGACGATCCGATCCGGCCGGGGCTCTGCTTCGAAGGGCAGCGGCTGGGGCGCATGCTGGCGGGGCTGTTGCCTGATGATGCCGAAGTGTTCGGGTTGCTGGCATTGATGGAGCTGCAGGCATCGCGGCTCCTGGCGCGGCTTGGTCCGGACGGCACGCTGGTGCCGCTCCCCGCGCAGGATCGGACGCGCTGGGACCAGTTGCTGATCCGGCGCGGCTTCGAGGCGTTGGCGCGCGCCGAGGCTCTGGGCGGCCATGGTCCATATGTGCTGCAGGCGGCGCTGGCCGCCTGTCACGCCCGCGCCCGCAGCGCCGCCGAGACCGACTGGGAACGCATCGCGGCGCTCTACGACCGGCTGCGCGAGGTGGCGCCGTCACCGGTGGTCGACCTCAATCGCGCCATCGCCCACGGCATGGCGCATGGGCCCGAAGCCGGACTGGTGCTGCTCGACGAGATCGCCGACGACCCGGCGCTGAGCGCTTATGCGCCGCTGCCGGCAGCGCGCGGCGATTGCCTGTTCCGCGCCGGACGACTCAGCGAGGCGCGAGTGGAGTTCGAGGCCGCGGCGCGGTTGAGCCGCAACGCCGCCGAGGTGGCGTTTCTGCGCAGCCGCGCCGCGGCGTGCAACTGACCGCTTGCCACCCGGCGCCGGCCGGGGGCCTGGTTCGTGCAACACAGGGAAGGAAATCATCATGGACGAAATCAAGGGCATTGCCCGCGCGGTCATCCGGCCCGGCCGGCTCGAGGCTTACAAGGCGCTGTGCGAGGAGGCGATGGAGATCGTCAGGACCAAGGATACCGGCACGCTGCAATATGAGATCTTCTTCAACGACGATGAGAGCGAGGCGATCGTCTACGAGCGCTATCGCGATATCGATGCAGCGCTCGAGCACTTCGCCAATATCGGTCACCTGATGGCGCCGCTGCTGGAGACAGCCGAGGTGAGCGGCGAATTGCTGGCCAGGTACAGCGAGAAGATGATGCTGGGGGGCGGCGGGCCCAAGCTCTACCAGCCGTGGCGGGTGTTCCAGAACCTCAAATAGCGGCCGCTGCCGGCGCCTCAGGGGTGTTCCTGTTCGCGCCGGCTGGCCAGCACGGCAATCGACGCCGCCACACGGTGGGCGGTGGAGAAGAACTCGCGGTGCACCATGAACGCCACCGTCACCAGCGTTGCCGCCACCGCCAGCCATTCGTTGGCGAACCAGGCGACCATCGGCACGGCGAAGTAATAGGCGCGGATGCCGTTGTTGAAGTTCTTGGCGGCGAGCGTATTGAGCCGGGCGATGCCGTCGATCTCGTCGCGCGCGACATGCTCGGAATGCTCGATGGCGCCGAGCAGGATGCAGAAATGGTTGAACTGGCGCAGCGCCAGGGTGAACGAGAAGAAGCTCAGAACGAAGATGGCGAGCGTCGCGAACAGGTGGATCTGCACGTCCTGGGCGCTGTAGGTCGCCTTCAACCCCACCGTGGTCAGCGTATCGGTCAGTGCCGTGAGGTTGCCGAAGGCGGTGAATACCGCCAGCACCAGCAGTACCGAGGTCGAGGCGAGAAAGCTCACCGAGCCCATCAGGTTGCCGGCGAGGATGGCATCGAGCGGGGTGTCGCGCTTGACCGCATTGGCGACCCAGCGGCGGCGCTGCATCGACATGATCACCGACAATGAGGGCCGCTTTCGCTCCAGCAGCGGTACGCCATAGTTGTAGGCGAACCAGCAGATGAGCGGGAAAAGTGTCGCGAACAGCGTCATGGCGCCCGGAGCCCTGGGGAATCGGTGCTCCTTTATAGCGCCGTGACGCCGCTACGCACGCTTCAGATGAAGGGCGGCGCCAGGAGGTTGACGAAGCGCATGCCTTCGGCCGGGTCGCGCGGCTCCTCGGCCGGCGCCGGCCATTTGCCGTCGAGCACGGCAGCATCGCGCTCGGTGCGGGTCAGGCGAAACTCGGGCCCGAAGAACGGCTTCTGCCGGTCATCTCCCGGCGGCAGGTCGTCGCGCGGGGTCAGGATGCCAACAAAGTGCAACACAGCATAACTCCTCGGTTTGGTCGGCCCCGCCACCTACAGGGGGAAGCAGCGGGGCCGCGTTGCCGTCGGGGAAGGGAGGAGGGAACCCCGGCGTATGCGAAGACAATGACAAACCCTATCGGATTGGTCGAGAATTCGGATGCCAAATCGCGGCGAGGAGGCGGAAGCGATTTGCGTTGGCGCGCGGCAGGGTGAAAAATGGGGGCCGCGCGGCTGGTGGGTGCGGACCCCCACCCCTGTCCCCTCCCCGCAAGGGGGAGGGAGACCCTCACACCAGCATCTCAGTCTGCGTCTCCCTCCCCCTTGCGGGGAGGGATCAAGGGTGGGGGGCAGCCCACACCGGCCTTGCTTGTTTGCCGCTTACAGCGTCCGCGCGTAGCGCATGAAGATCTGCTGGATCTCGCCAAGCACCGCCTCGGAGAGCTCCACATTGGCAGCGGCGATGTTGGTCCTCAGCTGCTCCATGGTGGTCGCACCGATGATCACCGAGGTCATGAACGGCTTGGTGAGGCAGAAGGCGATGGCCATCTGGCAAACGTCGAGCCCGTGTTTTTCGGCCAGAGCAAGGTAGGCGCGGATCGCCGGCTCGGTGTACTGGTTGTTCCGATAGGCGGAGCCGGCCACGGCGCCGCGCGTCCCCTCCGGCAGCACGCCGCCCAGGTACTTGCCGGAGATGGCGCCCGCCGCCAGCGGCGAATAGGCGAGCAGCCCGACATCCTCGTGGAAAGCCAGTTCGGCGAGGTCCATGTCGTAGTAGCGGCGGAGGAAATTGTACTCGTTCTGGATGGTCTGCACTCGCGGCAGGCCGAGCTCCATCGAGAGCTTCAGGTACTGCATGGTGCCCCAGGCGCTCTCATTGGAGAGGCCGAAATGGCGGATTTTGCCCTCGCGCACCAGTTCGCCCATCACCTGCAGCACCTCGAGCATGTTGGGCAACACGCTCTCCCTATCCTGCAGATACGGGTTGTAATCCCACGAGCCCTCGAAGTGGTAATGGCCGCGGCGCGGCCAGTGGATCTGGTAGAGGTCGATGCGGTCAGTCTGCAGACGCCTGAGGCTGCCCTCGACCGCCTCGCGGACGCTCGGCCCATCGATGCCGCGGCCGCCGCGCACCCAGGGCCGGCCGCCGCCGGCGACCTTGGATGCCAACACAATGTCGTTACGCTTGCCGGTCTTCTTGAACCAGGTGCCGATGATTTCCTCGGTCTTGCCATAGGTCGAGGCGTCGGGCGGTACGGCGTACATCTCGGCCGTGTCGAAGAAGTTGATGCCGTGCTCGACGGCATAGTCCATCTGCTGATGGCCCTCGGCTTCGCTGTTCTGCTTGCCCCAGGTCATGGTGCCCAGGCAGATTTCGGACACCGAGATATCGGTGCGGCCAAGCGTCTTCATCTTCATCGGAATGCCCCTTCAGTTCGGCGCGCACCGTATGGGGCACGGCTGGGCCAGACAATCCCCCGAAGGTCGGCACGAGGTTGCACCCCGCCGCCGGATCGGAGAGATTGCGCGCGACATTTCAAGGATATCGCCCTTGCGCAAATCTCTGCTGCCGCTCGCTGCTTTCGCTCTCGCCGTCGTCACGCTGCTGGCCGGGCCCGCCGCGGCGCAGGAGGAGGCCGACCTGGGACGGATCGGCCAGATGGACCTCAAGGAGCTGGCGACGCTGGTCGGCGCAGTGACCAAGTCGGTGGGGCAGGACACGTTGAAGCTGCAACCGGCGGCGCAGCGCAGCGACTGCGCCGAGCTGACGCGCGCCTCCAACTCGTTTGCGCTCGGCTATCGGCTGCTCGCCGAGGCCAGGGGATCGCTCGAGGGCAAGCCGACGAAAGACGTGGCGGCGCTGCAGACGCATATCGTGCAGTCGCGGGTCATCACCTTCGCGGCACGGGTGCGGGCCGAGGAATGGCTCAGCCGGCTCTGCGCCAGTTTCGTCGTGCCGGCCGACAAGGCAGGCGAGCCGCGTTACGCCAAGCCGATCAAGCTCCAGACGGCAGAGTTCACCCAGGCGGTGATCGAGGCGCGGCAGGCGGCCGATGCCAACCTCACGCTGGCGGTGGCGGCAGGGATCGGCAAGAAGTGCCCGCAGGTGATCTCGGCGATGCAGTCGATCCAGCTGTTCGTGCCCTATCTGGAAAAGCTCTCCAAGGATGTGGCCAAGCGCCCGGAGGCGCTCGGCCCGCGGGCCAGCCGACGCGGGCTGGAAGTGGCGCGGGGGCAACTGATCAATGCCGGCAACAAGCTCTATCGCGAGTTCGGCGTCGGGTGCCGCGCCGAGCCACCGGCGGAAGCGGAAGCGCCGGCAGAAGGTGCGCCGCCGGCTTCGCAGTAGGGGTTTTGCGCGGCAGGTCAAAAAACTGTCACGCGATGCGTTTTTTGCCTTGAGGTAGCCGGGATCACCCCCTATATACGCGCTGCGTCGGCGGCGATGGCCGCAGCAAAAAAGACGCAAAAGCCAAGGCTTTGATATCTGACGCGGGGTGGAGCAGCCCGGTAGCTCGTCAGGCTCATAACCTGAAGGTCACAGGTTCAAATCCTGTCCCCGCAACCAAAGCTTGGATTGCAAAAGCCCCGCGAAAGCGGGGCTTTTCGCATTTAGGTTCGCTGCGGCAGAGGTGGGGCGCGACCAGAATCACACGAGAGCAGCAACCGGCGGGTCCAAGGTTGAAGGGGATATTCCGCCAGCCGCTGCTCTCTGTGGGATCAACGTCCGGATGGCGCAGGGGTTCCTTGGGCGACGAGAAGCTCCGCGACCTCGAGGTCGCGGGGCTTCGGCGCTGCGATCGCGGGCGGGGCGGTTACCGCGCCGCCTTCGCGGCGGCTTCGAGCCACAGCGCGATGGCCACGGCGCCGGGGTCGGGGTGGCCGAGGGCGCGTTCGCCGATATAGCTGGAGCGGCCGCGACGCGGCTGCATGGCGGCGGTGCGTTCGGCGCCGGTGCGGGCAGCGGTCGCTGCGGCGGTCAACTGCTCGGCGGTGGTGCCGGCGCCCATTGCCGCGGCAGCCGGGATCAGGGCATCGAGCATGGTGCGGTCGCCCGCGTCCGCGCCGCCCAATCGCTTGATGGCGTCGGTGCCGGCGGCGAAGGCGTCTGACAGGGTGGCGTCATCAGCCACCGATTGCGCCGCGGCAATGGCGAAGGCGGCATAGAGCGGGCCGGAAGTGCCGCCGATGCTCTTGCGCATGGCGAGGCCGATCTCGCGCAGCACCGCATCGAGCGGTCGGCCAGTCCAACCGGGGGCGAGCTGCAGCAGCGCGGTGGCGCCGCTCGACAGCGAGTGGCCGATATCGCCGTCGCCGACGATGCGGTCCATTTCGGTCAGTTCTGCCTCGGCGGCGATGATGGCGCGGCAGGCCGAGGTAAGCACGGCGACCAGCTCGGCGGGGGTGGCCGGACCCGAGCCGACGGCTGCGTCGTTGTTGATGGTGGGCGCCGGCACGGTGGTGAGCTCGGTGAGCGGCAGCCGGCCATGGGTGCCGGGCCAGGCTGGAGCGGTGGTGGGGGCGTCGAGCGCTGCGAGCAGCGCGGCATCGGTGCGCAGGAGGCTCAGCGAGATGCCGGACATCTCGATGGCGGTGAGGAAGGTGCCGACGAAACCGCGATCGACGACGATGCCGCGCGCCTTGAGCACCGCGAGAGCGTCGCGAGCGACGATGCTCATTTCCATCTGGGCGGTGCCGCCGAGATTGTTGACCAGCAGGGCGAGGTGGTCACCGCGCTTGAGGTCGCGATCGGCGAGGATGGTGTCGACCAGGGTTTCGACCACCTGGCGGGCCGGCTGCATGACGACGCGCTGCACCCCGGTTTCGCCATGGATGCCGAGGCCCAGTTCCATCTCGTCGTCACCGAGCGAGAAGTTGGGCTTGCCGGCGGCGGGCACGGTGCAGGGAGACAGCGCCACGCCCATCGAGGCGACGGCGCCGATGGCGGCGAGCGCCCTCGCCTTCACCTCGCCCAGCGGCAGGCCGGCCTCGGCCGCGGCGCCGGCGACCTTGTGGACGAACACCGTGCCGGCAATGCCGCGGCGGCCGGCGGTGCGCTCGGCCTTGCCGAGTGCGGCGTCGTCGTCGACGATCACCAGCTCGACCGGGATGCCGTCGGCGCGGGCCATCTCGGCGGCCAGGCCGAAATTCAGCCGGTCGCCGGTGTAGTTCTTGACGATGATGAGGATGCCGGCGGGAGTGGCGACGGCGCGGAGCGCCGCATAGACCGCATCGGTCGAGGGCGAGGCGAAGACATCGCCGCTGACCGCCGCAGTGAGCATACCCTTGCCGACATAGCCGGCATGGGCCGGCTCATGGCCGGCGCCGCCGCCGGTGATGATGGCCACCTTGCCGCTTTGGCGGAACTCGGCGAGGTCGGAGCGCACCAGGATATTCTGGTCGCCGAGCAGCGCCAGCCCCGGATGCAGCATGGCGAGGCCCTCGAGCGACTGGCGAACCAGCGACGGGATATCGTTGATGAGTTTCTTCATGGCCTCTCTCCCCTGGCACCGCATCGCGGCGGCGCCGATTCATGCAGCATAATCCAGAGGATGTCTGCATGAGCGAGGTTAGAGAAGGAGGCTTCTCGTCTTAGGCGGCGGCAGCTTGGTTGCGCGCCAGCGGGTAGCCATTGGCGTCGTAGAGGGCGCGGATGGCGGCGCCGTCATAGCGACGACCGGCAACTTCGAGGAAGGTGCCGACGAGCCAGGCGGCCGGGCGATCCTCGACGATGTATTGGATGGCCTCGGCGGCAGTCTTGAAACGGCGATACTGCTCGCGCGGCGACTTGGCGTAGCGGCGGCTGGGGTAGAGTTCGGCAGAGGCGGAATAGTTGAAGGTATCCAAGACGGGTCCTTTCGGGCGCTGGGTGCAAAGCGACAATGATCGCCAGCCGCGAAAGGCGGTGGCGGGCGAATAGGGAAGTCGGGGAACAGAGGATCGGCAAACCGGCCGACCGGCGGCCAAGTAGCGACCGCAACGTGTAGAGCCCTATATGGGGACGAAATGTGCCGATACCAAGGTGACGGTCGCCAGTCTGGCTTTTTCTGAAGCATCTAGCCCCAGTCCCACCCCCTCCGAGCCTCCCCGGTCAAGGGGGAGGTGGGCATCGCGTTTGTTGTTAGAACGTAACCGCGCGCAGGCGGGCGTTGTGGATGTGGGTTTCCATGGCGAGCACCGCCTTGGCGCGGTCGCGCGCCAGGAGCGCGTCGATGATCTCGAGGTGGTCGGCCAAAGCCGGGGCGAGCACCACCGGATTCAGCCGGATGCGATCGAGCTGGATCATGCGCACGCGGATGGCGTTGATCGAGTAGGCCTGGATCAGAATCTCGTTGCCGGTGGCGCCGATGAGGAAATCGTGGAAGTCGGAATCGATTTTCTGCGCTTCATCGAGCAGCGCGCCGCTGATGCCGCTGCTGCTGGCGCGCTCGAGGATCGAGGCATGCAGCGCCCGCTGCTGCTGCAAAGCCGCGTCGCTGATGTGTTCGATGGCGTAGATGGTCGCCTCGCGCTCATAGGCGAGCCGCATCTGGTAGGATTCGCGGATCATCCTCAGATCGACGGTGGTGATCTGGATGCCGCGCTGCGGCAAGACCGCGAGGAGACTTTCGGCCTCGAGCCTCGGCAGCAGTTCGCGCAGCGCGCCGAGCGAAATGCCGAGCTTCGATACCAGGTCACGCTGCGACAGGTTCTGGCCGGGCTGGATCTGGCCGGCGAGCAGCAGGCGCTGGAAGCGCTGGTAGGCGGTCTGCCGGTTCAGCGTGTTGTCGGGGCCGGCCGTGGTCCGCTGTCGGCGCACCGTGCGCCGGGCCGGGGCGGTCAGGGCCTTGGTCGACATACGCGTTTTCCTCCCTCGCGCTCGCCTGAGCGTTAACTCAATCCTGTTCGCCTGGGAATTGGAATTGGCTCTGCCGGAACTTGCCGAGCAGTTCGGTGACGCCGGCCGCCGGGAGCGGCAGCAGTGGTTCGAGCGGGCGCATCCAGGCGGCGTCGCCGCTGATCCGGGCCTTCACCGCCTTGAGCGCGATGATGCCGCCATGGTCGTCGACGGCGACGATGCGCTGCGCGGCGCGGTCGCAGAGGCTTCCGGCTTCCGGACCAGTGGGGTCGGCGAAGAAACGGCAGAGCTCGACGGCGTTGACGTTGGGGAGGCCGCCGATCATCCCGGCGCCGCCGGCCGCGAGCAGATCGGGCAGCACGCGGTCGTCGCCGGTGAAGATCCTGAGGTTCGGGAAGGTCCGCGCCAGCATCAGCGTGTGGGTACGGTCGCCGGTCGAATCCTTGATGCCGACGATGCGCTTGCCGTGCCGGGCAATGAGGCGTTCGACCAGTTCGACGCCGTAGCCGACCTTGGTCATGGCCGGGATATGGTACAGCACCACATCGAGCGGGAAGCTGCCGCCGAAACGGTTGGCGGCGGCCTCGAAAAAGGCGGCGATGCCATCCTGGCTGGTGGCGCCGTAATAGAACGGCGGGGCGATCAGCACGGCGCGGCAGCCGAGATCGGCAGCAGCGGCGATGGTGGCCACGGCATCGTCCAGCGCGGCGCTCATCGAGGCCGGGATCAGCCGGCCCATCGGTACCCCGGCCTGCTGCAGCGCCGCCAGCGCCGCCCGCTTTTCGCGCACCGAGAACGAGGCGCCTTCGCCGGTCGAACCGAAGGGCGAAACATAACTGCAACCGGCGGCGAACAGCCAGTCGATATGCGACTTCAGTCGCACGATGTCGATGCTTCCAGTGTCAGTGACAGGGGTCAGAGAGGCGGCGACGATACCGCCGAGAGCCCTGGGATTGCTGGCTTCAGAGGCGGCTGCGAGTTCTTGTGTCACTGATACAATCACCAGATGGAGTAGTTGTTCAATCTATGTGTTTACACGAGCCGGATTCTGTTGCAAGGTCAATCCATCGGCGAGGGTTGGATGGCGGGTAACGCTGCCGCTCGAGGCGACAGGACGTGCATGCTGGGAGGGCGCCGTTGGCCGAACTGCAACTTCAGAATGTCTCCAAGACCTATGGGACGTTCGAGGCGGTAAAGGATGTGTCGCTGGCCATCGAGGATGGCGAGTTCGCCGTCTTTGTCGGCCCGTCGGGTTGCGGGAAGTCGACCCTGCTGCGGCTGATTGCCGGGCTCGATCCGGTCAGCGCCGGCTCGGTCGCCATCGGCGACAAGGACATGACTGCGCGGCAGGCTGGCGAGCGGCCGGTCGCCATGGTGTTCCAGTCCTATGCGCTCTACCCGCATATGAGCGTGTTCGAGAACATTGCCTTTCCGCTGCAGATGGAGAAGCGCTCGAAGACCGAAATCCGCGACGAGGTGGCAAAGGCCGCCGCAACCGTGCAACTGACGACGCGGCTGCAGGACAGACCGGCGAAACTCTCGGGCGGGCAACGGCAGCGCGTGGCGATTGCCCGCGCCATTGTCCGCAAACCCGAAATCTTCCTGATGGATGAGCCGCTGTCGAACCTCGATGCGGCCTTGCGCATGGAGATGCGCTCCGAACTCACCCGGTTGCACAAGCGGCTCGGCTCGACCATGGTCTATGTCACGCACGACCAGCTCGAGGCCATGACCATGGCCGACCGCATCGTGGTGCTGAATGGCGGCAAGGTCGAGCAGGTCGGCAAACCGATGGAGCTCTATCATCGGCCGGCCAACCTGTTCGTCGCCGGGTTCATCGGCAGCCCGCCGATGAATTTCCTCGCCGCCAAGGTGGCCGGACTTGAGCAAGGCCGGGTGCTGCTCGAGGTGCCCGAGGTCGGGCAGGTGGCGTTGCCGGGCGATACGTCTGCCTTCACCGTCGGAGGCGAGGCAACGATCGGCATCCGCCCCGAGGCGATCACTACGGCGGCTCCGTCCGAGCCGGCGCTGGCGCTCGGTATCACCCCGCGCACCGTCGAGCGGCTGGGGCTCCACACCATCGTCTATGGCGAGCTGGGCGGCAGGATGCTCATCGCCTTGTTCAATGGCGACCCGGCGATATCGGCCGACGCGCCGCTCGGCATCCATGTGCCGCTCAAGCAGATCCACCTGTTCGACGCCGTGGGCCAGGCCCGCGGACACCGCGACTGACGCGTTTTCATCGCTCGCCCCGGAGGAGGAGGATCATGCCTCCGGCGGCGCGCTCACTAGGGAGTAACGAGATGAACTTCACCTCCAACCGCCGGCAGTTCCTGTTCGGCGCCGCCGCCAGCACGCTGGCCATCACCGCCGCCGGCGGCATTGGCCGAGCCTTCGCCCAGGACCAGCAACTGGTGTTCTGGTCGCAGCTGGCCGGCAGCAAGAAGGCCGCCGGCGAAGCGCTCGAGGCAGCCTTCAAGACCGCACACCCCGGGGTTGCGCTCAACTCCAGCCTGTTCGCCGAGCCCAGCCAGCTCAACGAGAAGATCCTGACCGCGATCAACGGCAATACCGCGCCGGACCTGTTCATCCAGCACTGGGATTACACCCTCACCTACTCGACCGGCGACAAGCTGGCCGACCTCAAGGCGGGGCTCGCCAATGTGAACTTCGACGATCTCGATGGCTCGCTGCTCGCCTATGGCAATATTGGCGGCCAGCAGGTGTCGGTGCCGCTCTACGGCACGTCGCGCGGCCTCGGCGTCAACCGTAAATACGTGACCGAAGCCGGGCTCGATGCCGACAAGGGACCGCAGAACTGGGCCGAGCTGCGCGAGTGGGCCAAGGCGCTGACCAAGCGGCAGGAAAACGGCCTGCTCGAAGTGGCCGGCCTCAGCATGTTCCACAACGACCTCGAGACCTGGGAAATCTTCACCCTGCTGCTGCAGGGCGCCGGCGGTACGCTGTTCAACGACGACCTGACGGCGCCGGCCTTCGGCGGTGCCGAGGGCCTCGCGGCGATCAACTTCATGTTCGAGCTGCTGCATACCGACAAGGTCACCGATCTCGGCTTCGGTCTCGGGCCGGGCGGTTCGGCGAGCCCGATGAACCAAGGTCGCGCCGCGATGATCATTGCCGGCAACTACTCGACCAACAATGCGCTGAAGGCCGGCATCGAGTTCGACGTGCTGCCGATACCGATGAAGGATGGCGGTTTCACCTCGCTGGTGGACCCCTTCAGCTTCGCCGTCACCAAGGCGTCGCCGAACCAGCCGGCAGCCTTGAGCTTTGTCGAGTTCGCACTGACGCACGAGCAGCAGGTGGCGTTCGCGCTCGCCAGCAAGAACGTGCCGGTGCTGAAGGCGGCGCAGCAGGATCCGGCGGTGCAGGCCGACCCGTTCCTCGCCAAGTTCGTCAAGACCGCCAGCTTCGCACCGCCCAAGGCGGCTGCCATCCCGGCGTTCTCGCGCATGGTGACGATCATCGCCCGCGCCGTGCAGGAAACGCTGTTCAAGCGCGTCACCGCCGAGGAAGCGCTGAAGGCTGCCGAAGCCGAAGTCATCGCGGTTCTCGGCCGGTAGAGTCTTCGATTTGTCGCGCTTTCGAACCGGAAAAGTCTGCAACTTTTCCTGAAAACGCTCAGTAGGAAGGACGACGCGTATGGCGCTGCAATCGAGCATGGCTCTGGCCCGACGGCCACAAAGCTTCACGCAGAACTGGAGCGCCTACGCCTTCCTGACACCGGCCCTGATCATCCTGTTCCTGTCGCTGCTGCTTCCCGCGGCAGCGACAGTGGTGATGAGCCTCACCGATATCTCGTTCTTGCGGCCGACCAACTTCGTCTGGTTCGACAACTACATCAAACTGGTGTCGGACAGCCGGTTCCGCCAGGCGGTGGGGAACACCGCCTACTACACCGTCGGGGTGACGCTGCCGACCATGGCGCTGGGGCTGCTCGCGGCGGTGGCGCTCAATGGCAAGCTGCGCGGCCGCATTGTCTTTCGCACCATTTTCTACCTGCCGGTGCTGACCTCGCTGATCGCCGCGGCGGTGGTGTGGATGTATGTCTACGAACCCTATTCGGGGCCGATCAACGGCACCCTGGCGCAGCTCGGACTGCCGCCACAGCCCTGGCTGCAGAGCCCCAACCTCGCGATGACCTCGCTGATCGTCATGGCGATCTGGCGCGACTTCGGCACCGCGATGATCATCTATCTCGCCGGCTTGCAGGATATCCCCAGGGATATCTACGAGGCGGCGCGGCTCGATGGCGCCAAGACCAAGGACATCTTTTTCCGCATCACCGTGCCGATGCTCAGCAACGTCACCTTCTACCTGATGATCATCCTGATCGTGCAGACCTTCCAGGTGTTCGGCGCGATCTACGTGATGACCAATGGCGGGCCGCTCGGCTCCACCGAAACCATCGTGTTCCAGATGTACCAGACCGCCTTCGGCTACACCGAGTTCGGCTACGCGGCGGCGATGTCGACCGTGCTGTTCCTCGCCATCCTGCTGTTTTCGATCATCGGCACCAAGATCATGCGCCGGGGTGAGGCATGAGCGACATCGCGCAATCCGCCGCGCCGGCCGTTCCCGCGGTGTCGTTCCAGCAGCGCTGGTGGCCGCTGGCCGAGCGGGCGATCGGCTACGGCTTGCTGATCTTTGCGGCGCTGGCGACGATCACGCCGTTCCTGTGGATGGTCTCGACCTCGTTCAAGACCGATGCGGAGACCTTCCAGTTTCCGCCCAACTTCATCCCCAACAGCCTCGTCTGGCAGAACTATATCGACGCCATCGCCGGGCCGGATACCGGCCGGCAGCTGATCAACAGCCTGGTGTTCGCGCTCGGTTCGACCGCCTCGAACATGGTGTTCTGCGCGCTCGCCGGCTATGCGCTGGCGCGCATGCAGTTCAAGGGCAAGAACCTGATCTTCGCGCTGGTGGTCGGCCTGTTGATGGTGCCGGCGCAGAGCCAGATCGTGCCGGTCTTCCTGATCGTGCAGCGCATCCCGTTTGCCGGCGGCAATGACTGGCTGGGCAATGGCGGCACCGGGTTGCTCAACACCTATTGGGGGATGATCCTCCCCACGGCGGCGACGCCGTTCGGCATCTTCATGATGCGGCAGTTCTTCTCGCGCATTCCGGTCGAGTACGAGGAATCGGCGCGGCTCGACGGGGCCAAGACCTTCACCATCTTCTGGCGCATCCTGCTGCCGCTGGCGCGCCCGGCTATGGCAGTGCTCGGGGTGCTGAGCTTCCAGAGCGCCTGGAACGATTTCATCTGGCCGCTGATCCTCACTTCGCAGCGCGAGATGGCGACGCTGCAGATCGGCCTGCAGCTCCTGCAGAGCGGGCCCGATGCACGCTGGAACGTGGTGATGGCGATGGCGACGCTGATTACCCTGCCGGTCATCATCGTGTTCCTGTTCGCACAGCGCTACGTCATCGACGGCGCCGTCACCAGCGGCGTCAAGGGCTGACGCTTCCACCCTCGCATTGCGACCCGGCCCTCGCTTGGGCCCGACGGAGATTTGACCATGACCCAGCACCTCGAAATCTACCGCAAGGCGGGTGAGTTCGTTGCCTGGCCGGCCAATTACGGCATGTGGATCTGGGGCGACGAAGTGGTGGTGGTGTTCTCGCAGGGGTTTCGCGGCGAACAGGAGAGCCTCCATGCCCGCGACAAGACCCGGCCGTTCATCGGTCGGCAGGCCCGCAGCTTCGATGGCGGGCTGACCTGGCATGACGAGCTGTTCACCGGCACGATCCCCGGCGGCACGTCGCTGTCGGGCGACGAACACGTGATCGAGGCCTTGCAGAGCCAGCCCAATATCGTGGTCGAGCGCGACATCCCGGTGCTCGACCAGCCGATCGATTTCACTGACCCCGAGACCATCGTGATGTGCGCCCGCACCGGGCTCGATCGTGGCTCGATCAGCTGGTTCTATGTCAGCCGCGATCGCGCCAGGAGCTGGCAGGGACCGTACCGGCTCGGCGATTTCGGCCTGCCGGGCGTCTCGGCCCGCACCGACATCGTGCCGCTCGGCCAGCATGACGCGCTGTTCCTGCTGACTGCGGTGAAGGCCAATGGCGACGAAGGCCGGATCTTTGCGGCGCGGACCCGCGATGGCGGCAGGAGCTTCAGCTTCGAGAGCTTTGTCGGCGATGAGCCGGAGGGCTTCGCCATCATGCCGGCCTCGCTGCGACTTCCCGGTGGCGACATCCTCACCTTCGTGCGCTGCGCGGCGCCGCGCGGTCCCGACCGTCGGGCGTGGATCGACCTCTATCGCTCGAGCGATGCGGGCATGAGCTGGCGGCATATCGGGGTGCCGGTGCCGAAGGTCGGCCATAACAGCAACCCGCCGACCATCAACCGGCTGGCCGATGGGCGGCTGGTGCTGGTCTATGGCTATCGCGACGCGCCCTATGGCATGCGGGCTCGGGTCAGCAGCGATGACGGCGCGACCTGGAGCGACGACATCGTGCTGCGCGACGATGGCGGGGTGGCGGATCTCGGCTACCCGCGTACGGTGCTGCGGGCGGATGGGAAGCTCTTGACGGCGTATTACTACAACTACGGCGCGGATACCGATCGGTTCATCGGAGCGACGGTGTTCTCGGTGTAGCAACCGCAGCCGAGTGCACAACGGCCAGCGCGAGTGGCTCGGTCCCTTCTCCCCTCAGGGGAGAAGGTGGCGCGAAGCGCCGGTTGAGGGGTGAAGCGGTGCAATACGCGCTCGCTGAGACGCTGAACCCCTCACCCTAGTTCCGCTACGGACCTATCGGTCCTAGCTGCACTTGCCCTCTCCCCTCAGGGGAGAGGGGACGATGGAATCGCCGCGACCAGCCGTTCGGTGATGATGTCGGGCGCAGTGATGGCGGAGCCGCAGACTACGGCGAAGGCGCCGCGGTCGAACGAGGCGGCGACGTGCTCCGGGGTCCAGATGCCGCCTTCGACCACCACCGGCACGTCGAGCGCCGCGACAATCTCGGCCACCAGGTCGAAGGGTGGACGGGTCTGGCCCTCGGTCAGCGCCGTGTGCCCCACCATGGTGGTGGCGATGAGGTCGGCGCCCTCGGCGGCGGCCTGCCGCGCTTCATCGAGGGTCGCGATATCTGCCATCACGAGCTTGCCGAGCCGGTGAGTGGTGGCAGCGATTTCGGCAAAGCTCTCGCCCGGCCGCGTGCCTGAGGTCGCCTGGATGGCGACGATGTCGGCGCCGGCGGCGGCGAGCGCCTCGGCGTCGGTGCTCGAGGTGGTGATGTAGTTGTCAAAACCCTCACGGGTGTCCTTGACGATGCCGATGATCGGCAGGCTGGTGCGCGGGCGCAGCAGGCCGACGACATCGGCGCCGTTGAGGCGGAAACCGCCGGCGCCGCCGAGCTCGGCCGCCTCGGCCAGCAGCGCCAGGATATCCGGACGCTGACGCAGCGGGCTTTTCGGGTTCATCGCCTGCGAGGAAACGATCAGCTGGCGTTCGAGACGCTGGAGCAGGGCAGTGGTCACGAGAGATTCCCGGCGATGGTGAAGTCGACTTCGAAGCTGCGGTGCCAGGGGAAGCGGACATCGGCAATGCCGAGGTCGTCCCGCCCGGTGAGGCGCTTCAGGGTGGCGTCGAGGCCGGCGCCGATGGAGCGTTCGGCCGCTGCCTCCTCCGTGCGGTCGGCGAAGGTATAGACCCCGGCATTCAGTGGCCGGCGCATGTCGGTCATGTAGGCAAAATCCTCGGTCAGCCGGTGCAGCAGCACCCGGCGCGCGGCACTCGGATCGAAGGTGCCGGCGGCACGGCCGATCTGGATCGCCGCGGCGGCGGCGACCACCGAGCCCAGTGCATTGCCGGCGGTGTTCCAGCCGCCATAGGCAACGAGTTCGAGCAGGATGCCGCGGCGATGCAGCTCCTCGATCAGCAGCGGATCGGCGCCATTGGAATAGCGCAGGTCGGCCAGTGCCACCTCGCGACCGGCAGCCAGCAGGTTGGCGATGAGGTCGGCGGTCTTGTTGGCTTCGACAGCGTCGTCGGCATCAAAGATCGACTGCACGCCGTCATGCCCGGTGCCGGATTTCTGCACCACCATGCCGCAATGATCGCGCCGTTTGGGGTCGGGGGCGTGAACGACCAGCGCCATGGCGGTGGGATCGGCAACGGTCACCGAGCCCGAGGCGCGCAACTGGCGATCGACCGCCTCGTGCATCGGGCTGTTCTCGTATTTGGCGATGCGCTGCATGCCCGGGGGATCGGCGCATTCGACGGTGAAGCGCGGGGTGACGCCGAAGCGGGCGGCGAGCTGGCGCGCCACCAGTACGGCGGCCACCTCGTCGGCGCCCGGATACATCAGCACTTCGCCTGCAATCGGCAGCACGTGGCTCCACTGCTTCAGCCACACCTGCTCGGCCGAGCCGGCCGAGTGTTCGGCGGTATCGTCGGCGGTGATCAGCAGCGGATCGACAACGCCTTCGGAGGCAAGCGCGATGGCTTCGAGATTGACGTGATGGTTGCGCAGCCGCCGGCGCTCGAAATCGGCGACGATGTCGCCGGGGAGCGCCGCGCGCAGGGCGGCAAGCGCCTCGGTATTGCCGGCATGGCTGGCGCCCAGGGTTTCGAGCAGGTCGCGGTGGTGCAGCGCGCCGAGCTTGTGCAGTTCCATGCCGTGCTGAGCCCAGTAATCGGGCTCCTCCTGCGGGTTGTAGGAGTTGGAGGCGCGCATCACCAGCGATACGGCGCAGAGCGGCAGCCCGGGGTACGCGGCATGCAGGCGGCGCAGCACGTCGAGCCGACCGAGGGCGCCGAGCGTCGTATCGGCGGTGGTGCGGGCGGCGATCAGGCCGCCATAGCAGAGCATGTCGAGCGAAGCGATCACCGCATCGGTCGACGGCGCCGTGCTTTCGAGCCAGCGGCCGAGGCCGTCGGCGTCGCCCGGCTGGCGTAGCTCGGGCAGCAGTTCGGCCGGCGGCAGTACCAGGGTGGCGCCGGCAATGGCGGCGACACCGGCGGGCAGGCCGATATTGACCGGGCGCTCATCGAGAGGAAGGAAGGCGAGCGAAAGGGCACGTGTGGACGTCAATTCGTATGGTCTCGGCTCGTGCGGAAAATGACGAAATCGTAGGAGTAGCGGTCGGCGCGATAGACGCTCTCGGCATATTCGATGCGCTGGTTCTTCTGGTCGTAAGCGACGCGCTGCACCTTGAAGGCCGGCGAGAATTCGGGGACGCCGAGGAGCTTTGCCAAAGGCGGGTCGAGCACCGTGGCGTGGATCGACTGTTCGGCCTTCTCGATCTTCAGGTGATAGGTTTCGGTCAGCATCTGGTAGAGCGAGCCATCGACGCCGCGCGCCGCGAGGCCGGGCGCCAGCTTGGCCGGCACATAGGTGTTCTCGATGCACATCGGCTCGCCATCGGCGGTGCGGACGCGCGAGATATGGGCGACGAGGTCGCGCGGGCTGAGCGCCAGCCGCGCACCGATCTCGGCGCCGGCGGGGATTTCCTCGACCACCGTATCGAGCGAACCGGGAACCAGCCCGCGGGAGCGCATGTCCTGGGTGAACGAGGTCAGCTCCACCGATTTGGCGATGCGCGGCTCGGAAACGAAGGTGCCGGCGCCCTGCGTGCGGTAGACGCGGCCCTCGTAGCCCAACTGGTCGAGAGCGCGCCGCACTGTCAGGCGGGTGACGCCGAAGGTTTCGGCGAGGTCGCGCTCGGTGGGGAGCTTCTCATGCGGCTTCAGCTCGCCCTCGATGAGGCCGAGCAGATAGCTGCGCAACTGAGCGCCCTTGGTGCCCGCGCGACCGTTTCCAGCGGTCTCAGCCATGAATCGGAACTCCTCCACTGGAGCAGGATTGCGTTTCGTTGAATCGCACTCCTGCTCCACGTCCTTGTTTGTCGCGAGGTCGAACCGGAAAGGCCTGCAGCCTTTCCTGACCTCGCTCTGGCGCGCATCAAAGCACAGCTTCTCCTCGTCCGGCAAGTGAGTGGTATACTCCAATTGGACGGATATCTGCTCATTTCAGCGCGAATGTGACGCCATGTTGACGGGCTTCGAAAAATTGGGCTACACCATTTGACGGCATGTAGCCAAGGGAGAATTCAGGATGGAGCGGAAAGCTCAAGCTCGTGCGGCGCATGCCGCGATGTCGACCGCGCTGGGCGCGGTCATGCTGCTGGGTGGGGCGCTGGGCGCCCAGGCACAGGACAAGACCGAGATCACCTTCTCGTATCTGTGGGGCGGCGCCGAGGGCGCGGCGCTCGAGCAGATCATCACCGATTTCAACGCCAGCCAGGACAAGATCGTGGTCAAGGGCGTGTCGAGCCCCGACATGACCAAGCAGCTGGCTTCGATGTCGAGCGCCAAGGGCGCCTTCGACGTCTCGGACAACTTCGCCTCCAACATTGCGTCGTGGGCGAACCAGGGCATCCTGCTGCCGCTCGATGAATTCGGCCTCGACACCTCGGATTTCCCCGAGAGCATCATGAAGCAGCTCGTGGTTGACGGGACGCTCTACTCGGTGCCGATCGCGACCCATAATTTCCAGCTGGTCTACAACAAGAAGCTGCTCGACGAAGCCGGCGTCACCCCGCCGACCTCGATGGCCGAACTGGCCGACGCCATCAAGAAGCTGACCAAGGTGGATGCCGAGGGCAATGTCACCCAGCTCGGCCTCGGGCTCACCGACATCTCGGCTGGTTTGAAGACGCTCGGCTATGCACATGGTGGCGACTGGAACCGCGACGGCAAGCCGACCCCCACCGATCCGGGGTTCGTTGAAGGCGTGAAGTTCTACTTCGACAACGTGGTGGCGCCGGTGACCCCTGCGGCCTACAACAAGTTCGTCGCTGGCTTCGGCCCCTACATGTCGGACCAGGACTCGTTCAAGCAGGGCAAGATTGCCATGGTGTTCGAGGGTGAGTGGCGCGCCAAGTTCAATACCGAAGCCGGGATGGACTGGGGCGTGGTGCAGGTGCCGGGCAAGACCCCGGAACTGAACGGCTCGACCTGGGCGGACGTGTCGACGATCTTCATTCCGACCAATACCGGGAACAAGGAAGCGGCGGCGGAGTTCGTCAAATATCTGATCAGCCCGCCGGCGATGGAAAAGTTCAGCCACGTGCTGGCAAACCTCCCGGGCCGCCTGTCGCTGGTCGACAGCGCCACTTACGACGATATCCCGAACTTCAAGGTGTGGCTCGACGCACTGAAGAACCCGAACACGCACGGCCTGCCGCCGGCGCTGTACATGGCCGAATACAATGCCGACCTCGCGTCCGCATTCGACTCGGTGCTGCAGGGCGCCCAGACTCCGGAAGCGGCACTGCAGGCCGTTGCCGACCGTACTGGCTCGTACTCGCAGTAAGCTGTTGCAGAGCGCGCGTCCCAGACCGAGCGAACCGACCGGCCGGGCCCTTCTCAAGGGCCTGGCCTTCGCCTCGCCGTTCATCATCGGCTTCCTGGTGCTCTACCTGTGGCCGATCCTCGCCTCGGGCTATTACAGCCTCACCGATTTCAGCCTGTTCAAGGCGCCCAAATGGGTTGGGCTGGCGAACTACGAGCGGATGATCTCGGACGCCAAGTTCTGGAAGAGCCTCTACAACACGCTGTTCTTCACCTTTGTCGGCGTGCCGGTGGATATCGCGATCTCGATCGCCGGCGCCCACATTCTTAACCAGAAACTCAAGGGCCAGCCGCTGTGGCGTGCCCTGGTCTATCTGCCGTCGATCGTGCCGGCAGTGGCCGCAGGCTTTTTGTGGCGCTGGCTGCTCAACGCCCAATACGGCTTCGTCAACGAGATCCTGCGCTGGTTCCGCATCCCGCAGCCGAACTGGCTGCTCGATGCCAGCTGGGGCGGCATTTCGGTGATCGTGCTGATGTTGTGGACGGTGGGCGGCACCATGCTGATCTACCTCGCGGCGCTTAAGAACGTGCCGCAGGAGCTTTACGAGGCGGCCGAGCTCGACGGGGCCGGGCCGCTGCGGCGGTTCTGGCATATCACCTGGCCGATGATCTCGCCGGTGACGCTGTTCCAGGTGATCGTCTTGATCATCGCCTTCCTGCAGGTGTTCACCCAGCCGTTCGTGTTGTCGAAGGATCCGGGGCTCGGGACGCAGACCGCGACCGGACCGGGCGACTCGATGCTGAGCTATTCGATCTACCTGTTCCAGAACGGCTTCACCTTTTTGAAGATGGGCTACGCCTCGGCGATGGCCTGGGTGCTGCTGTTCGTGACGCTGGCCATCACTCTGCTGATCCTGTGGTCGGCCAAGAAGTGGGTGTTCTATGACAACCGCTGAGTATCAGGGCGCCGCACTGGGCGAGCGCGTGCCGGTCGGCGGCCGCTTCGGCTGGCTGATGACCATCTATCGCTACGCGCTGGTGATCCTCCTCGCCCTCGTGTTCGTGTTCCCGTTCATCGTCATGCTGACCACGGCGTTCAAGGTCTCGGACGAGATCTTCATGGCGCCGCCGGAGCTGCTGCCGCGGACCTGGACGCTTGACCATTTCATCGGCGCGCTGACGCAGATTCCGTTCTTCCGGTTCCTGCTCAATACGGTGGTGATCGCCGGGCTCAGCGTGCTCGGCACGGTGCTGGTGTCGCCGCTGGTCGCCTACTCGCTGAGCAAGCTGCGCTGGAAGGGCCGGAACCTGCTCTTCATCATGGTGCTCGCCACCATGATGCTGCCGCCGCAGGTGACGCTCATTCCGATCTACATGATGTGGAACAAGGTCGGCGCCACCGGCACCATCCTGCCGCTGGTGATCCCGGCGTTCCTGGGTACGCCGTTCTTCATCTTCCTGATCCGGCAGTTCCTGTTGAGCGTGCCGGACGAGCTGATCGAAGCGGCCAAGGTCGATGGCGCCTCCGAGTTCCGCATCTACTGGTCGATCGTCTTGCCGATCGCCCGGCCGGCGCTGATCACCTCGGCGGTGTTCCAGTTCGTCTGGGCGTGGACGGATTTCCTCTACCCGCTGATCTACCTCAACGAGGAGGAGAGCTACACGCTGTCGATCGGGCTTTACTCGTTCCTCGGCGAGCACGGGGTGCAATGGGGACCGCTGATGGCCTCGTGCGTGCTGTTCACGCTGCCGGCCTTCCTGATCTTCCTCGTTTTCCAGCGCTACTTCATCGGCGGCATCGCCACGGGTGCCTTGAAGTGAGCGAGGTGGTTCTCGCCGTCGATATCGGCGGCACCAAGATCCTCGTCGGGCTGGTGGACGCAGCAGGTACGATCGTCGCCAGCCGGCAGGCGGCGACCCCGGCGCGCGACGGGGCGGAAGCGATCATCGCTGCCGTCGCCAGGCTGGCCAAGGAAGTGCTGGCGGGTGCGCCCTCAGCTGTCAGCCGCTGCGGCGTCGGTACAGCCGGCGTGGTGGGCGAGCATGGCGAGATCACCTCGGCGACCGATCATCTGAGCGGCTGGGCCGGCACGCAACTGCAGCAGCGGCTGACGGAAGAACTCGGCCTGCCGGTGACGGTGCTCAACGACGTGCAGGCGTCGGGGCTCTGCGAGGGTGTGCTCGGAGCAGCTAGTGGCAAGCGTTCGGCGCTGATCGTGGCGCTCGGCACCGGGGTCGGCGGCTCGCTGGTGCGCAACGGGGCAGTCGAGCGCGGCGCCTATGGCATCGCCGGCAGCGTCGGCCATCACCTGTCGCCGCTGCGGCAGGGCCGGCCCTGTCCCTGCGGCGGTACCGACCATCTCGAGGCCTATGCCAGCGGCACGGCGATGGAGCTCGAGTACGCGCGCCGCACCGGGCAGGAGCGAAGCCTGCGGGAGATCGCGGCGCTGGCCGAGGCTGATGATGCCGAGGCGCAATCGGTGATCGCCGAAGCCGCCGAGGTGCTGGGCGCGGTGCTGGGCAGCGCCAACAATGTGGTCGATGCCGAAATCATCGTGGTGGCCGGCGGCGTCCTGGCCCTGGGCGACCGGCTGCTGCAGCCGGCCCGCGCCGCAGCGAAGCGCGAGGCGCTGGGGCTGTCGAAGGCAGTGGAAGTCGTGCCGGCAAAATTCGGGCCGACTGCGTGCCTGATCGGCGCGGCACTGGCGGCGTTTGGGGCTGTCTGAGTTTCCGGGGCCACAGGCGCCACCCCTCTCCCCTGAGGGGAGAGGGTAGTGCAGCTAGGACCGAGAGGTCCGTAGCGAAACTTGGGTGAGGGGTTCAGCCTCTCGGCCTGCTGGCTCTTCCAGCCTGTGGAACCGCTTCACCCCTCAACCGGCGCTTCGCGCCACCTTCTCCCCTGAGGGGAGAAGGGAAGAGGTGCTCCACTCAGCAACCACTGAGAGCTACCGCCGCTTGAACACCGGCGCGCGCTTCTCCTTGAACGCCGCCCGACCCTCGCTCGCATCCTCAGTCGCAAAGCAGATCGCCTGCAGGTCGCGCTCGTAGCTGATGGCGTTGGCGACCGACAGCTCCCAAGCAGCGCGAAGATTCAGCTTCGCCGTCTCGGCAGCAATCGGGGCGCGTGAGGCAATCGTCGCAGCCAACCGCTTCGCCTCAGCCAGCAGATTGGTGCGCGGCACGATGCGGGAGACGAGGCCCCAGCGTTCGGCCGTTGCCGCATCGATCGGGTCGCCGGTCATGATCATCAGTGCGGCGTTGGAGGGGCCGACGGCATGGGCGAGGTTCACGGCCATGCCGCCGCCGCCGATCCAGCCAAGCTTGATCTCGGGGGCGGCGAAACTGGCATTGTCCGAGGCGATGCGGATGTCGCAGGCCATGGCGGTTTCGAGGCCGCCGCCGAAGGCATAGCCGTTGACCGCGGCGATCGACGGCTTCAGCAGGGCGCGGATGGCGTCGCAATAATCCGGCCGGTTGCGAAAATTCCAGGCGCTGTCGTAGTCGTCGAGGGTGCGGATATCCGAGCCGGCGGAGAACGCCTTCTCCCCGGCGCCGGTGAGGACCACTGCCCGGATCGCATCATCGGTATTGAACTCGATGACCGCGGCCACCAGCGCCGCCGCCATTTCCGGCGTCATGGCGTTGAGCTTTTCCGGCCGGTTGATGGTGATGATGCCGACGAAGCCGTCGCGCTCGACGAGAATGTTCTCGCTCATATGCCGTTCTCCGCAACTGCGCCTTTGGCCAGCAATTGTTCGATCGCTGCGTCGTCGAAGCCGGCTTCGCGCAGCACGTCGCGGCTGTGCTGGCCGACCACCGGGGCGCCGCGTTCGACGGTCGAGGGGGTCTTCGAGAAGCGGATCGGGAAGCCCGGGGTCTTCACATGCCCTTCGGTCGGGTGGTCGTACTCGACGAAGGTGCCGTTGTGCTTGATCTGCTCGTCCTCGACCAGGTCGGCATAGCCATAGACCGGGCCGCACCAGATATCGGCGGCGCGCAGCAGCTCCAGCCACTCGGCGGTGGTCTTGGTCTTCAGCCGGTCGCGGGTTTTGGCAAAGATTTCGTCGCGCCTGGTCCAGGTGTCGACCTCGTCGTCCATCGTCAGAAAGCTCGGCTCGCCGATGGTCTGGCCCAGATTGGCGAGCTTGGGGAAGGCGACGATGATGAAGCCGTCGGAGGTGGCGAAGGCGCCATAAGGCGCGCGGATATAGACATGGGCGTGCGGCTCGGCCGAGCGCACCTGCGGCTTATGGCCGACGGTGAACACCGAGAGTTCCTGCATCTGGATGGTGGTGATCGCGTCGAGCATGTTGACCTGCACCAGCTGGCCCTCGCCGGTGCGCTCGCGATGCAGCAGCGCCGCCAGCGCGCCTTCAAAGGCGGTGTAGGCGGTGATGCCGTCGACCAGGTATTGCCCCGCCGCATTGGGCGGCTCGCCAGCACGACCGGCCGACAGCATGGCGCCCGACATGCCCTGCAGCACCAGATCCTGACCCGGCCGATTGAGGTAGGGGCCATCCTCGCCATAGCCGGAGATCGACACGTAAACGAGGCGCGGGTTGATCTTCGACAGGGTCTCGTAGTCGACACCCAGGCGCTTCGCCACGCCGGGCCGGTAGTTCTGCAGGAACACGTCGGCGGTCTTCACCAGTTCGAGCAGCACGGCCTTGCCGTCGGGATCCTTCAGGTCGACCGCGAGCGAACGCTTGTTGCGGTTGAGCGACAGGAACGAGATATTGACCTTGTTGCCGCGCGCCCCGCCGGCAGCAGTGTGGCGCTGCCACTCGCCGGTCACCGGCTCGACCTTCACCACATCAGCGCCGAGGTCACCCAGCCGTTGCGCCGCGAACGGGCCGGCCATGGCGATGGAGCAATCGAGAACGCGGTAGCCGGAGAGGATGCCCATGGGTCAGAACTCGTCAGGGTTGAGTAAGGAGACGTTGGTTTGGTGCGTGCGGCCCCACCCCCTCCCGGCCTCCCCCATCAAGGGGGAGGTGGGGGCCGTTGTATCTGTCCCGATCCCACCCCAAGCACAGGACGGCACCTCCCCCTTGATGGGGGAGGATGGGAGGGGGTGGGGCCACACGCTCATCAGCATCAATGCATGTACCAGCCGCCATCCACGTGGATGGTCTGGCCGGTGATGAACGATGCTGCGTCCGACGCAAGGAACATCAGGATGTTGGCGATGTCGGTGGGCGCGCCGCGGCGCTGCAGGGCCTGTGCTTCGTAGATGCGCTTCTCGTAAGCCGGCAGGTCGGGGTGGATTTTTTCGGCGTCGGTGGGGAAGGCGCCCGGCGCGACCGCGTTGACGGTGATGGCGTGCTTGCCGAACTCGCGGGCCCACGAGCGGGTGAGCCCGACCAGCGCCATCTTCGACTGGACATAGGGGGTGAGATCCGACCAGCCGCCCGAGATGGTCACCGATGAGATGTTGATGATGCGGCCGCGACCGGCTCGCTTCATATGCGGCAGCGCCACCTGCACGCAGACGATGCCGGCATCGACATTGATGCGCTGCACCAGCTGCATCTCTTCGATCGTGTAATCCTCGAAGGGTTTTGCGGGGTAGATCGCAGCATTGTTGATGACGATGTCGAAGCCGCCGACCTGGGCCGAGAGTTTCTGCAGCCCGGCGCGCAGCCCGGTGAGATCGGCGAGATCGAGCTTGGCGACGGTTAGGCCTTTGAGCCCTGCGGCGGCCTGCAGCAGCGCCGCAACCTTGTTCGCATCGTTGTCGATGGCGACAACTTTCGCGCCCGAGCGCAGCATATGGAGCGTCGTCTCGAGCCCCAGCCCGCCGGCAGCGCCGGTGTAGAGGATGGTCTTGTGCTCGAGCGAGCCGAAGCGATCCGTGCCCATCAGCGGCCCTCGATCGTCAGGTGGTTGCCGGATGGCGCAGGGTATTCGTCGTCGGGTTGGCCGCCGATGGCACGGATGCGCGCCTCGCTCGCTCGAATGTCGGCAGCGCCGTCGAGGATGCGGAAGGTGCTGTCGTAGCGCTTCTCCTCGCCATGCTGCAGCCAGATCATCTCGCCGCGCTGGCGCGCCGCGTTGTTGCCGAGCACGTGGTTGGTCGAAGGCTCGATGCCGAGCGCATACTGTCCGGCCTGCAGGTTCTGCCACTCATAGAGGCAGGGGAACTGCGCCTTGTTGGTCGCGACCTCAAAACCCAGGCCGATACGATCGTTGACCAGGGCAACGAATTGCCTGCCTTGGGCATCGGCCCCGAGTTCGTGCTGCCAGACCTGCTCGTGGAAATCGAGCTTCGGGGCGCTCAGCGTGCGGTAGCCGACGCCTTGCCTCTTGTAGCTGTCGCCGGCATGGGCAGCCCATACCACGTCGCGGATCGGTGCGAGATAGCGCGAGCCCGCGTCGAGGACGGGGTGGCCGACATTGATGTGGTAGCAGTACATGTGCGGCGTCTTGTAGAAGCCGTGGTTCACGACCCGATCGCTGATCCGGATCTCCTTGCCGCCGACATCCGCCTCGATGCGGCGGATCAGGTGCAGGTCCTCGCCGAACACGGCGGACTGCTGCACGATGCCTTCGGCCCACAGCACGCACTCGTCGCCATGCCACTCCTCGCCGTAGCCAGTGAGTTTGGCCGGAATGGTGCCGATGCGGCCGTGCAGGGAATGGCTGACGGTCGGCTTGGGGCCATAGACATAGGTGTCGGCCGGCACCTCGTTCATGAACAGGATGTGGTCGAGCCCGCAGGTGACGAGCAGGCCGGAGAACGAGCGGGCCCAGGCGAGGCCGCCTTCGCCTTCGTATTCGTGCAGGCCCGGGTGGCGGAAGCCGGCGGGAGAGTTCCAGCCGATCGCCTGGCCCTTGAACTCGCAATCGGCGATATCGAGGGCGCGATCGACCAAAGCGGTGAAGCGGAGGCCAGAGCCGGTGCGGAACTCGAGCATGCGGATGCCGCGCTCGACGCCGTCCGAAAGCTCCATCAGCCGCACGCCGGCGAACTGGCTCAGCATGCCCGAGCGCTCGGCAATCTCGCGACGCGTATAGGTCCGGTCGTTGAGTTGAACCATCGAACGCTCCTCAGTCGAGATGGTAGATTTCGGGGATCATGCTCCACCACTCGCCGGGCGCAGCGGTCTTGAGCGGCGCCTGGCACGGGTCGGTCAGCGCCAGCCATTCTTTCGTGATGGCCACTTCGCCCAGCGCCTGCATGTCGGCGGCGTAGTCGGTGCCGGCGTATTCCCAATAGCCGAACAGCAGCATTTCGGGCTCGCGCAGGTAGATCGAGTAGTTGCGGATATTCGCAGCGCTCAGCGCGGCGTTCATATCCGGCCACGGCTCGGCGTGCAGGCGCTTGTATTCGGCGAGCTTTTCCGGCTTGACGCCGATCACCATGCCCATGCGCTGGACCATGAATTACTCCTTGGTGCCGCCGGCGGTCATGCCGGAAACGAGGAAACGCTGGGCGAACAGGAAGACCAGCAACACCGGGGCGATGGCGAGGAGGGTCGCCAGCGCCAGCGCCGAGAGGGTGATGGTGGTGGACGCCGCATTGGTCGGGTTGAACGCCGGTACGTTCGACAGCAGCTCGGCGAGCCCGACCTGGATCGGCGCCTTGCGGCCGGGCAGCGTCACATAGGGCAGGAAGTAGTTGTTCCAGTTGCCGGTGAAGCTGAAGAAGCCGACCAGCGCGATCACCGGGGTCGACAGCGGCATGGCGATCTTCATGAACACCTGCCACTCGCTGGCGCCATCGAGGCGCGCCGCCGAGAGCAGGTCGCGCGACACGGCGGTCGAGAAGTAGATGTAGGTGAGGTAGACGCCGAACGGATAGAACGAGAAGGGCAGGATGGCCGAGAGCGGGTTGCCGATCAGCCGCACCGCGCTCAGTTCGAGAAAGATCGGCAGCACCAGCGCGGTCGACGGGATCAGCATGACGATCAGCGTCACCACCAGCAGCAGTTTGCGGCCGCGGAACTCGGTCATCGCCAGGGCGTAGCCGGCGGGGATCGAGATCGCGAGCGTGATCACCAGCGCGGAGACGCAGTAGAACACCGAGTTGCCGATCCAGGTCCAGATCAGCCCGCCCTGGAAGGTCATGAGACTCTGCCAGTTGCTGATGAGCGTGCCGAGATCGCCGAGCGCGAACGGGGCCTCGAGCAGCAGCTGCCGATCGGTCTTGGTCGGGGCGATCAGCAGCCAGAGTAGCGGCACGACGAAGAACAGCGCGAAGACGATGAGGATCAGCACGCCGAAGGCGCGGCCGAGCCAGGCGGCCGGCGTCAGGTCCCTCATGCGGGTGCCGACGATTTCGGAATCATGCGCGCTCAAACAGGCCACCCTTGAAAACGAAGTAGATCGAGAGGGCGACGGCGACGGCCAGCAGCACCAGCGAGATTGCCGCCGAGCCGTTGAAATCGTTCTGCTTGAAGGCGTAGAGGAAAGCGAGCTGGTTCAGCGAATAGTCCTGCCCGACCACGCCGCGGCTGGCCTGCGCCAGGACGCGCGGCTCGACAAAGAGCTGGGTGCCGCCGGCAAAGCTCATGATGACCATGTAGGCGATCCACTTGCGCATCAGCGGGATCTGGATCGACCAGGCGATCCGCACCGGGCCGGCGCCATCGACGCGGGCGGCCTCGATCACGTCCTTCGAAATGTTGTTGAGCGCGCCATACATGATGACGATCCAGCCGCCGGCGCCGGTCCAGAAGGCGATGACCGCAAGGACGATCGGCAGGCGGCTGGCGTCAACGGCGCCGACGAAGCTTTCGATGCCGAGGGCCTGTAGCAGCCAGGAGACCGGGCTGACCGTGGGGTCGAGGACGAACAGCCAGAGCATGACGCTCGAAGCGCCGGCCAGAGCGCCGGGGATGTAATAGACGAAGCGCATGGTGCCCGAGAACCAGCGCAGGCCGATGGAGTGGACGAGGATGGCAAGGGTCACCACCAGCACCACGAGCAGCACCAGCCAGACGACGATGAAGATGCCGACATGCTCGACCGCCGGCCAGAAGCGGTAATCCTTGAACACCTTGAGGAAGTTGTCGAAGCCGACAAAGGCGCCCTTCCTGGTGAAGGCCAGATAGATGGCATAGAGCGCCGGCAGGATGCCGAAGGCGATGAGGAACAGGGCGTAGGGTGTGGCGAACAGCACGCCGATGCGGCCTTGCGCCCGCTCGACGCTCACGCCCTTCCTGGGGCGTTCGAGGGCGACAGCAGCAGTGGCAGCGCTATGTTCGATCGTGCTCACTTGGCGGCTCCAGGCACTAGACAGACCTAGCCAGGGGCACCTTAAGCGCCCCCGGCGAACTTGCGTTCAGGATCACTCGACGGTGTAGCCGACGACCTGGGCTTCGTTCTTCATTTCCTGCTGCCAGTCAGCCGACAGTTCGGTCATGGTCTTGCCGGCGGCGAGGCCGGGGGTGACGACCTTGGCCCAGGCGGTTTCAGGCGAGAAGTTCGGGTAGCCCCAGCCGTTCCAGACGCTCGAGGCGGCAGCCTGGATGGCGGCCTTGAAGTCGCCGGCGTAGAAGCCGCTCGCCGCCTGCGCGTCGAGCCAGGCATCGGCTGCCGCCTGGTAGGCGGGGAGGCCGCCGGTGCCGGCAACCTTGGTGTCACTGGTGACGAACTTGAGGAAGGTCTTCACCGCTTCGGGGTTCTGGGTGTGGCTCGAGGCGTACCAGACGCCGCCACCGACATTGCCGGTGACTGCGGCGCCGTCAGCCCACTTCAGCGGCGGCGCCGCGACCCAGTCGCCGGCCTTGGCGTTGACGCCGCCCGGGTTCTGGAACAGCGCACCGGCGTACCAGGCAGCGCCCGGGATGGCGACGAGCTTGTCGGCGGTGGCGACGAAGTTGGCGCCGAACAGGCTGTCGAGCGTCAGGGTTTTGTTGGCAACCATGTGATCGATGAGGTTCGAAACCTTCACCGAGTTCGGCGCCGAGGTGTCGGACTTGAAGGTCTCACCCTCGACCTGGAAGATCGGCGCTTCGCCGCTCCAGTAGTAGACATAGGGGCCGGGGAAGGCGTCGCCGATGGCGCCGAGGAAATAGCCCGGGTGGTCGGCGGCGAGCTTGTCGCCCAGCGCCTGGTACTCTTCCCAGGTGGTCGGGGCGGCGTAGCCGAACTGATCGAGCAGGGTCTTGTTGTACCAGAACAGCACCGGCGCGAGGTCGTTGCGGAGGCCATAGACCTTGCCATCGACCGTTACCGGGTCGAGTGCGCCGGGGGTGAAGCCATCGAGGAAGGCCTGGTCGAGGAAGCCTTCGTTCAGCACCTGGGCGAAAGCCTGGGCGCCGTTGTTCTCGCGCGCGGCCCAGGCGGCGTCGTTGTTCTGGGTGGAGAACACCACGTCGGGCCAGCCTTCATTGGCCTGGTCGGCGAGGCTGATCTTGGTCTGGAAAGTGCCCGAGGCGCCCGACGAGCCATCGTCGAGCACGAGATTGACCGGCACTTCCGGATGGGCGGCGATGAACGCCTCGACGGCCGGCTGGCGGGTGGCGTCGGCCCAGACGGTGATGGCACCGTCCTGGGCGAGGGCGGCGCCGGCGACGAGGATCGCCGAGAGCGCCACGGTGGTGCGCAGAAGATTCATTTCCGATGTCTCCTCCCTGGATGACAAAAGTTGGTTTCAGGCCGCGCGCAGCGCCTGGGCGACGCGCGGATTGAACGGGGCTTCGCCGAGCTCGGAGCGCGGCAAAAGGTTGGGGCGGGCCCACTCGCGGCGGGCGGTTTCGTTCAGCACCAGGCCGTGACCGGGGCGATCGGGCGCATAGGCCCAGCCGTCGCGGATCTCGACCGACTGGTCGACCAGATGGTCGAAGTTCTGGAACGAGTATTCGAGCCACTGCACTTCGGGCAGCGCGCAGGCGGCATGGATGCCGACTTCGAGGAAGGTGTTGCCGAGGCTCACCGGGATACCGCGGTCGGCAGCCAGCCAGCCGATGCGCATCACGTCGGTCACCTGGCCGTGCACGTTGAGGATGTCGGTAGCGTCGGCTTCCATCAGCAGCCGCTTGCCACTGGCGTCGAGATACTCGCCCGAGTTGATCAGCGTCCAGTTGGCCGCGTCTTTCAGCATCTTCAGGCCGGCATAGTCGTTGCGGAGGATCGGATCCTCGACCCAGAGCAGCTCGTGGCCGGCGTCGCGAATGGCGGTGAGCTTCACCAGCGCTTCCTTGGCGCCCCAGGCCTCGTTGGCGTCGATCATCACCAGGGCGTCCTTGCGGACCACTTGCTTGAGGATGTTCAGGCGGTTGAGATCCCAGTCGAAATCCGGGCTGCCAACCTTGATCTTGAAGGCGCGGTAGCCGATCGCATCGGCATGGGCGAAGAAGCGGGCGAACTCGTCGTCGGAAAGGTGGAAATCGAGGCCCGAGGCATAGGCCTCGACCTTGTCGCGCCGGCTGCCGAGCAACCGGTGCAGCGGCAGGTTCACCTGTTTGGCGGCGAGATCCCATAGCGCCACCTGCAGCGCTTCATGGAAAGGCAGGGTGTAGGCGCGCTGGTTGCCGCCGCGCGGCCGGCCGACGCGATGCACCAGCCCGGCAGGCGGCTGGCCTTCGAGACCGGGCCAGACTTCGGAGCGGAACACCCGCTCGATCTCGACCTGATCCGGCAGCGGGAAAAACAAGGTCTGGATAAACCCCAGCCCGACCGCGCCGGTATCGGCAATCAGTTCGAGCGCCGCTATGTTCACATCGTCGGCGCGGACCTGGCTGTCGCCGATGACGCGGTCGCGGGCAAACTGGAAACGGGTGATGCGGAATTCCGAAATGCGCATAGGCTGGCGATCTCTGATCGACTAACATGAACATCTGATATATCAGACGATGATGCTAATAGACCAATGAAAGCGGGCGCACAAGTGGCTGTGAATGAGGGTGCCGATATCGGCGTGGCCGAGGTGCAACCGGCCGGACGGCTGAGCGATCTGGCCTATACGCGGATCCTGGAGAACCTGTTCGATCGACGGCTGCCGGCTGGCGCCTTCGTGTCGCAGAACGATCTGGTGAAGCTCTTGGGCATCCCGGTGGCGCCGCTGCGCGACGCACTGCGCACCCTCGAGGTGGAGGGTATCCTCACCATCCACCCGCGCTCCGGCATCCAGTTCGTAAAGCCCGGGCTCGAGCTCACCAAATCGACCTACCAGTTCCGCACCATCATCGAGCGGGCGGCGGTACGCGCCTTCGCCGAACTGGGTGACGAGGACCTGATCCGCGAACTGGGCGACCGGCACCGCGCCGCATCAAAGCACATCGAGGCATCGGGGCTTACTGCGGGCACGATGGAGGAGATCGAGGCGCTGGAGAGCCTGCTGCACAACTCGATCATTGCGATCCTGAGGAACGCGCTGATCGAGACCAGTTACCGGCGCATGCACACCTACCTGCGGCTGGTACGGCTCGATCGCAAGCTTACCGCGCCCCTGGCGCAGCGCTCGATCCGCGAGCATCTCGAGATCATCGAAGCCTGCGAAGCGCGCGACCCCGACCGCGCCGAGGCGGCGCTGGTGGCGCATTTCAACGCAGCGCTGCAGCGGCATCTGGGGATGTTTGTGTAGGGGCTCACGTCGCTCCTCGCTTCGCTCGAAGCGCGCATCGCGGGGCGATGCGATACCCCTCATCCGGCCTTCGGCCACCTTCTCCCTCAGGGGGAGAAGGCTATGGAACCGAGAACTCTCAGTCGGCGTCCTTCTCCCCCTGAGGGAGAAGGTGGCCGAAGGCCGGATGAGGGGTACGCGCAGCGAAGCGTAGCGCGCTTCGAGCGGAGCGAGGAGCGACCTAGGCCGCAAACGTCCGGTGCGTCGAGCCCTGGAAGTGGGCTTCCATCGCCGCGATGGCGCCGGCGACATCGCGCTGTTCCAGCGCCGCGATCACCCGCATGTGCTCATCGACCGTGTCGACCAGGTAGCCGCGGAAGCCGGGGCGGCGGTGGACGCGTTGCGCCATGCGGATGTTCTCCTGCAGGCGCTCGTGCGTATCGAGGATGGCGCGGTTGCCCAACGAGGCGACGATCTCGCGGTGCATGCGGCCATCGAGTTCAAGGAACGGCGTGTGCACCGCATCGAACGGGCTGCCGTCGGTGAGGCTGATGCGACACTTCTCGTGGTTGGCGCGCATATCGGCGAGCCAGGCGTCCGAGACGGTGTCGCCGAAGCTCTTGAGCGCGAAGATCTCGATCATGATGCGGAACTGGTAGTTCTCGCGGATGAACGCCACTTCTGGGTAGACGATCTTGATGCCGGCGCGCGGCTTGATCTCGACCAGCCCGAACTCCTCCAGCAGCACCAGGGTCTCGCGCAGCGGCGACAGCGACAGCCCGAGCAGGTCGCAGAGTTCGGATTGGGTCACCACCATGCCGGCTTCGAGCGTGCCGTCATTCATCGCCTTGCGGAAGCGGCGGTACCCTTCGTTGTCGTTGCGGACGTCAGACATGTTCACCGGTGAATAGGTCGAGAGGCTGGTTCGGACTTTAGTATATCAACAGGCGTTTTGAAAATCTCAGTGAAACGCCAGAGAACACAGGTTTCTGCGGAACTTGCAAGCTATCAGATGGCATTCGGACCGCGAGTTTCCGGGGCGCAAGGCCGAGTCGATGCCTTGACTTGAGATATCATCGTCGCTCAATAATATCTCAATGGAGGGATCGCATGAAGCGGGTGTTGGTGTCGCGGTCGACGGGCAGGGGCTGCTAGGTGGCCGCCGTCGAGCTCAGAAACGTGCGCAAGTCGTTTGGCACGGTCGACGTCATCAAGGGCGTGGACCTCACCATCGACAAGGGCGAGTTCGTGGTGTTCGTCGGCGCCTCGGGGTCAGGCAAATCGACGCTGCTCAGGATGATCGCCGGGCTCGAGACGGTGAGCGATGGCGATATCCTGATCGACGGCAAGGACGTGACGTTCGCCGAGCCGTCGGAGCGGGGCATCGCCATGGTGTTCCAGTCCTACGCGCTCTACCCGCACATGAACGTCTACGACAACATCGCCTTCAACCTGAAGCTGGCGCATTTCGGCAAGGACGAGATCGACAGGCGGGTCAAGGAAGCGGCGCGGATTCTCCGGCTCAACGAGCTGCTCAGCCGCTCGCCGGTGCAACTGTCGGGCGGGCAGCGCCAGCGGGTCGCCATCGGCCGGGCCATCGTGCGCAACCCAAAGGTGTTCCTGTTCGACGAGCCGCTCAGCAACCTCGATGCGGCCCTGCGCGTGCAGATGCGGCTCGAGATCGAACGGCTGCATCGCGAGCTTGGCACCACGATGATCTATGTGACGCACGACCAGGTCGAGGCGATGACGCTGGCTGACCGGATCGTGGCGCTCGACAACGGCCGGATTCAGCAGGTCGGGCCGCCGCTCGACCTCTATGCGCGCCCCAACAACCTGTTCGTCGCCGGCTTCATCGGTTCGCCCAAGATGAACCTGTTGCCGGCCAAGGTGCTGAGCGCCGCCGACGGCAAGGCGACGATGGGGCTCGAGACCAGCAGCGGCACCAAGGTCGATCTCGTAACCCGCGGCGCCAGCGTCGGCGACGCGGTAACGCTGGGGGTGCGGCCGGAGACGCTGGAAGTCGTTGCCCCAGGGGCTGCGGTGCCGGCCGGGCTCACGGCGCTGCCGGCGCGGGTCGAGTCCGTCGAGCGGCTCGGCAACATCACATACGCCTATCTCGATGGCGGGACGCCGGAGGTGATCACCGTGCAGGTGATGGGCCATTCCGACCTCGAGCCGGGGCAGGAGGTCCAGGTCGGGTTGCGGTCCGACCAGGTGCACGTCTTCGACGCAGCGGGCGCCGTCATGGCGTCGGCGGTCGCAAGGTAAATCCGGCGCCAAAGCCGGAACACAAAGGAGGAGAGACTATGCTTCGTACACGGGATGCCGCGCTTGCCGGCGGCATGGTGCTGGGTCTGATGACCGGCGCTGCGATGGCCCAGGAGGCGGTGACGCTGAACGTCTGGTCGGACACGCCGCGCCTCACCATGTTCGATCTGTATGACAAGACGCACGACAACGTGACGCTCAACGTCACCACCGTGGCGCCGGCCGACCTGATCGCCAAGATCCAGCTGGCCCTGCAGGCGAAAAGCGAGATCCCCGACGTGATCTTCATGTCGGATATCGGCTACACCGCGCAGCTCTCGACCCGCCGCTCGAACTACCTGCTCGATCTCACCGACAAGGTGCCGCAGGCGCTGCAGGATGAGTTCTACCCCAACGGCAACTCGCCCTGCCATGTGAACGGCAAGCTGCTCTGCATGCGCAATGACCTGGCGCACATGATCGTTTGGTACGACAAGCCAGCGATGGAAGCGCTGGGCAAGGCCGTGCCGACCACCTGGGAAGAATTCCAGAAGCTCGGCGAGGAGCTGGCGCCGCAGGGCCTCAGCCTCGGCACCGGCGTCGAAGCGTTCCCGCTCTACTCCATGCTGGTCTCCGACGGCTGCGACATGGTGATGCCGGTCGAAGGCAAGGAAGACACCGTCAAGATCGACCTCACCACCGAAAAGTGCCTGAAGCCGGCGCGCATGGTCGACGCCATGCTGAAGAACGGCAGCCTCACCAAGGTCGGGCCGTTCGAGCCGGATTTCGTGGCGCTCGCCAAGGGCGGCAAGATCCCGCTGATGATCGGGCCGACCTGGTTCGGCGAATATGTGATCAAGCCGACCTACGAATGGCCCGCCGGCAAACTCGCGGCAGCACTGCCGCTGAAGTGGGACGACCAGAGCCAGCCGCTAACCTGGAGCTGGGGTGGCGGCACCTATGGCGCCTGGAAGGACACGGCGCATCCGGCCGAGGCGGTCGACCTCGTCACCTGGATGGCGACCGATATCGCCAACCAGACCGCCGCGGTGACGCTACCCGGCCACCGGCCGTCAGCCGAAGCCTGGGGCGCGCGCCTCGCCAGTGACGCCTATTACGCCGATCCGAACGTCTTCAAGGTCGAAGCCGATGCGGCGGCGTTCAGCCACCCCGGTTACGTCAGCCTGCGGTTCAGCGTCTCGGATGCCATCGCCAAGGTGGTGGTGCAGCCACTCGCCAGCGGCGGCACGGTGGAAGGCGCCCTGCCGGCGCTGCAGACCGAACTCACCAACCTCGCCAAGCTCAACGGCTACCAGGTCGAGTAACCGACGGACCGGCCGGACGCTCAGGGCGTCCGGCCGGCCAGTTCAGAGGCAGTGATGAGCGCGACGGCAATGGCAACGGATGTGAGGGTGGCGGCGAGCGACCGCGCCCGCAAGGCGAAGCAGAAGGCGCGGCGCGATACGCGCATGTCGTACCTGCTGCTGGCGCCTTACCTGATCCTGCTGCTGATGTTCGGGTTGTTCCCCATCGCCTATGCCTTCGGGCTCAGCTTCTTCGACACCATCGAAATGGTGTTCTGGGGCGTCACCAACTACCAGTTCGTGTTCGACGATTTCCGCGTGCCGGCGAGCGTCGTCAACGTCCTGGTCTTCGTCGCCATCTGGGTGACGCTGACGATGATCGGCGTGGCGGTGCTGTCGCTGATGCTCGACAGCATCAATCGCAAGACCGCCAATACGCTCAGGACCATCTATTTTCTCCCCGGCGCCGTCACCTCATCGGCCATCGTGGTGCTGTGGCTGTTCGTGCTCGACCCCTCGGTCAGCCCGTTCCAGCCGGTGCTGCACACGCTCGGCTGGGGCACCCGTGCCGACGTGATCTCCGGCATCGGGCTCGCCGGGGTGTTCGCCATCATGGCGTATTTCTCGGCCTCGGGCGGCTGGATCGTGGTGTTCGGCGGGGCGCTCGCCAGCCTCCCCACCGAAGTGATGGAGGCGGCGCGCATCGATGGCGCCAACCGCTTCCAGCTCGCCACCCGGATCAAGCTGCCGATGATCTGGCGCTCGCTGGTGCTGATGGGGATCCTGAGTTTTGCCGGCGGATTGCAGCTGTTCGTCGAGCCGCAACTGATGGGGCTCGCCGGACCGCAATTCGCCCAGAACGACTGGTCGCTGAACCAGATGGCGTTCCAGTACGCCTTCCGGATGGGCGATTTCGGCGCCTCGGCGGCGCTCTCGACGCTCCTGGTCGGGGCCTCGATCATCATCGCGCTGGTGATCGTCTTCGCCACCAAGTTCTACAAGATCGATTGAGGGGCCGATGAGCACCAGACAGGCCCCGCTGCGCCTCCACCCCGGCCGGTTCGTCGTCTTCGCGACGCTGGCGTTCGCGGTGTGCTTCTACGGCATACCGCTGCTCTGGCTGTTCCTCGCCGGCACCCGCTCGGAAGCCTCGCTGCTGACCCAGTCGCCTTTTGCGCTGGGCGACTGGGACTCGTTCGTCCGCACCTGGAACAACCTCACCACCTACAACAACTTCCAGATCCTCACCTGGACGGTGAACTCGCTGATCTACGTGGTGGGCGGCGTGCTGCTGTCGCTCATCGCCTGCATTCCGGCGGGTTATGCGCTGGCCGCCTCGGAGTTTCCGGGGCGGAAGCTCGTGCTGATCTTCACGCTGATCGCGATGATCACGCCCTCCACCGCGGTGGTGCTGCCGATCTTTCTCGAGCTCAACATGCTGGGGCTTAGCAACACCTATGCCGGGCTGATCCTCGCCTCCGGCTTCTTCCCGTTCGGCGTCTATCTCACCTATGTCTACTTCTCGACCTCGCTGCCCAAGGGGGTGATGGATTCCGCCCGGGTTGATGGCGCCAACCGCTTCCAGCTGTTCAGCCGTATCGCGCTGCCGCTGGCCCGGCCGATCATCGCGCTGGTGGCGTTCTTCAGCTTCCTCGGCATCTGGTCGAACTACTTCCTCGCCTTCGTGCTGCTCAGCGACGACAAGCTCTACAACCTGCCGGTGGGGCTGACGGCGCTGGTGAGTGGTTCGGGCGCGCTCAGCAACCTGCCGTCCAACGATGTGCCGATCAAGAAACCCGAGGTGGTGCTTGCCGCGATCCTCGTGGTGCTGCCGGTACTGCTGATTTTCATGGCCGCGCAACGGTTCGTGCGCTCCGGCATGCTGTCGGGCGCGGAAAAGGGTTAGCGGCCAAGTCCCCGCGTGGGCTGGCCGCCATGGATCTATTTAGGAGGATTGAATGCAGATCACCGGGTTCACGGCATGGCTGGTCGAGCACGAGCCGGGACCGAAATTCATCTGGCGCGACGGCATTCCCGGCTCGCATGGTGACATCCCGCGTGGGTCCAAGCCGCACAAGGCGGTGATCCGCATGGAGACCGATGCCGGGATCAACGGCGTCATCGAGATGGGCCGTGGCGAGGCGGTGATCGACCTGGTGCGCCGCCGCTACCACGAGTTCATCGGCGAGAACCCGCTGCTGACCGAACGGATGTGGCGGCTGATCTGGGAACTCGACCGGATCGAAGAGTTCCACATGCGCTCGCTCGGCATGCTCGACATGCTGTGCTGGGACGTGAAATCGCAGCACGCCAAGATGCCGATCTACCAGATGCTGGGCGGCGACGATCGGGTGGTACCGGCCTATGCCTCGACGGTCACCTGGCCGACGATGGACGAATACGAGCGCTACATCAAGATGAGCCGCGATGTCGGCTTCAAGGCGTTCAAGCTGCATGCCTGGGGCGGCCCGGTGAAGCGCGACATCGAGCTGTGCAAGAACCTTCGCAAGTGGGTCGGCCCGGATGCGGACCTGATGTTCGACGGCTCGGCCGGCTGGGACTATGTCAACGCGCTGGAGTTCGGCAAGGCGATCCAGGACCTCGGTTTCCTCTGGTACGAGGAGCCGATGCGCGAGTTCCATCTAGGGGCTTACACCAAGCTCTGCGAGAAGCTCGATATCCCGATCCTCGCCGCCGAAACCTCGGACGGCGTGCATGGCAACATGGCGACCTGGATCGAGAACAAGGCGCTCGACATGACGCGCGTCTCGACCTTCTACAAGGGCGGCTTCACCGGCTCGATGAAGGTGGCGCACCTCAGTGAAAGCCACGGCATGCGGGCCCAGGTGCACGGCATGGGGCTCGAGAATGCGCAGATCTGCGCCGCCATCTCGAACAACGATTATTACGAGCAGCTCGTGATGAACGAGGAGCAGATCAAGGGCCTCGACAAGCTCGGGCCGCTGGCGATCGTCGACGGCAACCTGACGGTCAGCGACGAGCCGGGCATCGGCTATGTGTTCGATTTCAAGCAGCTCGACGAGACGGCCCTGACGAAGGTCGAAGTCACCGAGCGGTTGACGCCGCGCGGGGCTGAGGTACCATGGCACTGATATATCAGATTGTGTAACTGAGCTATCATTGGAGGAGAGACTTATGACGGCCAAGTTCGATAGACGATCAGTCCTGAAGCTGGGCGGCGGCATGCTCGCCGCTTCGGCCCTGCTGCCGCACCAGGCATTCGCCCAGCAGACGGCGATCAACTACTGGCACACCTTCACCAGCCAGTCCGAGTTCGCCGGGCTCGAGGACGTAATGAAGCTGTTCGCCGCGGCGCATCCCGATATCGCGGTGACGCAGGAGAACATCCCGAACCCCGAGTTCATGGCCAAGATCACCGCGGCGGTGGTGTCGGGCAGCCGGCCGGATTCGACCATGGTGTCGTCCGAGCGCGTTGCCGACCTCGTCGCCATGGGCGGGCTCACCGACCTTACCGACCGCATCGCGGCGTGGGAGCGGCGAGGCGATTTCGATGACTCGCGCTTCGCCTCGATCACCAAGGAAGGCAAGGTCTACGGCATCCCGGCCTTCACCTTCGTCGACTGGATGTACTACCGCAAGGACTGGTTCGACGAAGCCGGCCTCGCGCCGCCGACCACCTATGCCGAGTTCCGCGACGCCGCCATCAAGCTGACCGACCCGGCCAAGGGCCGCTTCGGTTTCGGCATGCGCGGCGGCGCCGGCGGGCAGGCCTATGTGATCAACATCATGGAAGGTTTCGGCGCCAAGCTGATGCACGAGGATGGTTCGATCAGCCTCGACCGCGACAAGGCGATCGAAGCCATCGACTGGTGGTCGGGCCTGCTGATCAAGGACGGCGTGGTACCGCCAAGCGCCCCGAACGACGGCTTCCGCCAGATCATGGAAGCGTTCCAGACCGGCCAGACGGCGATGCTGTGGCATCATACCGGCTCGTTCCAGGACAATTCCAAGCTCCTCAAGGCCGGTGTCGAGTTTGCTACCGCCGCGATCCCGGCCGGTCCGGTCAACCGGGTGTCGCGCCTCGGCTATGCCTACAACACGGTGACCAAGCCCGAGACGATCGACGCCAGCTGGGAGTGGATCAAGTTCTGGGGCGAGCCCGATGCGGCCGTCGCGTTCCTCGAAAAGACCGGCTACTTCCCGGCTTCGACGGTGGCCGCGCAGGACCAGCGCATCTCCGGCAACCCGCTCTACAAGCCCGCCGCCGACACGCTCGGTTTCGGCATTCCGGCGCCGAGCTTTGCCGGCTTTGCCGGCTGGTCGGAAAGCGTGGTGCTGCCGGCCTTCCAGCGCGTCCTGATCAAGGAAGCGACGCCCGAGCAGGCGGTCGACGAAATGATCGACGGGCTGGCCCAGGCCATCGCCTGAGGCTTGCACAACGGCGGCCGGTTAGCGCCGGCCGCCGTAGAGTGCCTGAGGTGGAGCACCGCCGCGTCATCTGAACTCGATGTCATCCCGGCGAAGGCCGGGACCCATCCTGAGATGTTTCGATTTCGGCGCCGAACCGCGACACCTCGGGATGGGCCCCGGCCTGCGCCGGGGTGACACGGTGGGTGGGCAGCACCTGTGACAGAGCCACTCCATCGTTTCTCACCCGCGCCGCAAAACAATCCAGGAGTAACGCATGGCCGAGGCGAGGATCAGCTACCCGCCACCCCGCACCACCTGGGATCGCATCAATCCGGTTCGGATGATCGGCGAGCTCAGTGAGACGCGGTACTGGATGTACCTGCTGCTGATCCCGAGCGCGCTCTTGATCACCGCCGTGGTGATCTACCCGACGCTCTACGGCATGCAGATGAGCTTCCGGGAGATGCGGCTCAACCGGCCGGATCTCGGCACCGACTGGGTCGGCTTCAAGCACTATGTGCGGATGTTCTCCGACCCGATCTTCTGGGTCTCGCTGCGCAACACCGCGGTGTGGGTGACTTCGGCCATCGCGCTCGAATTCCTGATCGGGCTGATCGCAGCGCTGGCGCTGAACCGGAATCTGCCGGGTAGCAAAGTACTGGCAGTGCTGATCCTCCTCCCCTATTTCCTGCCCAACGTGGTCGCCGGCCATATGTGGGCGCTGATGCTCGATCCGCGCCTCGGGGTGATCAACGACATCCTGGTCAAGATCGGCTGGCTCGAGGGCTACAAGGCGTGGTTCGCCGACCCCTCGACCGCCATGGCGGCGGCAATCGTGGTTGAGGCCTGGCACAGTTTCCCGTTCTTCACGCTGCTGCTGCTGGCGGGGCTCAAGGGCATTCCGTCCGATCTCTACAAGGCCGCCGATATCGATGGGGCAGGGCCGTTCGCGCAGCTCAGGCTGATCACCCTGCCGATGCTGAAAACCATCATCGCGGCGGCGGTGATCCTCCGCGTCATCGGGCTGGTGAACTCGCCGGATCTCTTGCTGATCCTGACCAGCGGCGGGCCGGGGCGCTCGACCCAGGTGCTGAGCCTTTACGCCTTCCAGACCGCCTACAAGGATTTCAACTTCGGCTATGCCGGCGCCCTCTCGGTGATCATGTTCATCCTCCTGATGGGCTTCGCCTGGGCCTATGTCCGGCTTTCCAAAGTGAACGAGGACTGACGCTATGGCTGCCACCCGCTCCCGTTCGAAACTCATCTGGGATGTCATCAGCTATGCCGTGCTGATCGGCCTCGCCTTCCTCGCCATCGCGCCGATCCTCTGGACCTTCCTCACTTCGCTGAAGTTCGAGGAAGACATCGTCACCCGCACGATGCAGTACATCCCGACGCGCATCACCTTCGAGAACTACGTCAAGCTCTGGAACCAGTCCGGCTATCCGGTGCTGGTGATCAACAGCCTGATCGTCACCTCGACCACGGTGCTGCTCTGCCTCCTTACCGGCACGGTCGCCGCCTATGCGTTCAGCCGCTTCCAGTTCAAGGGCCGCACCCAGCTGATGCTGGGGTACCTGGTGGTCCGCATGTTCCCCGCCGTGCTGATGATCATCCCGCTGTTCATCATCATGCGGCAGGTGGGGCTGCTCGACAGCACCATCGGGCTTGCCGTCGCCTATACCAGCTTCCTCCTGCCGCTGTTCGTCTGGATGCTGAAGGGTTTCTTCGATGCAGCGCCCAAGGAACTGGAAAGCGCGGCGCGCATCGACGGCACCACCCGGCTCGGCGCCATGTTCATGGTGGTGATCCCGATCGCCCGCAACGGGCTGCTCGCCACCTGCGTGTTCGTCGCCATCGCGGCGTGGAACGAGTTCCTGTTCGCGCTGATGCTGACCACCAGCCAGGGCTCGCGCACCTGGCCGGTCGGGCTACAGCTGATGGTCGGCGAGTTCCAGCTGCCCTGGGGCATGCTGGCCGCCGGCGGCATGATTTCCATCCTCCCCGTCATCGTGCTGTTCGCCATCGTGCAGCGGGCGATGGTCGCCGGCCTCACCGCCGGCGCAGTGAAAGGCTGATCCCATGGCGACGCTGTCGATCAACTCCATCCGCAAGAGCTTTGGCGCCGTCGAGGTGCTGAACAACATCGATATCGAGGTCGAGGATGGCGGCTTCCTGGTGCTGCTCGGGCCATCGGGCTGCGGCAAGTCCACGCTGCTGTCGATCATTGCCGGGCTCGAGAACAGCTCGGGTGGCGACATCCTGATCGGCGACCGGAACGTCAACGACGTGCATCCCAAGGACCGCAACATCGCGATGGTGTTCCAGTCCTACGCGCTCTACCCGACCATGCCGGTGCGCCGGAACATCGGTTTCGGGCTCGAAATGCGGAAGGTCGACGCCAGGGAGCGCGAGGCGGCGGTGCAGCGGGCGGCGGAGCTCCTGCAGATCGAGCACCTGCTCGACCGGAAGCCCGGGCAGCTGTCGGGCGGGCAGCGGCAGCGCGTTGCCATGGGGCGGGCGATCGTCCGCAACCCCGACCTGTTCCTGTTCGACGAGCCGCTCTCCAATCTCGATGCCAAGCTCCGGGTGGAGATGCGCACCGAGATCAAGCGGCTGCACGACCGGCTCGGCACCACCACCGTCTATGTCACGCACGACCAGGTCGAGGCGCTGACGCTCGGCACCAAGGTGGCGGTGATGAAGGGCGGGGTGATCCAGCAGCTCGCCGACCCCGAAACCATCTACGACCGCCCGGCCAACATGTTCGTCGCCGGCTTCATCGGCTCGCCGACGATGAACTTTCTTCAGGGCACGCTGGAGCGGGGCGATGGCGGACTGGTGCTGCGGCACGCAGCCGGTGCGCTGGCGCTCAGCGGCTTGCAGCAGGATGTCGAGGCATTCGTCGGGCGCGAGGTCACTGCCGGCATTCGGCCGGAAATGCTCGATGTCGGCGACGGCGCAGCGTCGCTCACTGGTACCGTCGATGTGGTCGAGCCGACCGGACCGGACACCATGGTCATCGTCAGTGTCGGCGGGCAGCTGATCACCGCGCGGCTCGGGCCCAAGGTCCGGCCGAAGCCGGGCGACAGCCTAAGCCTCAGCGTCGATACCGCCGCCATCAACCTCTTCGACCCCACAACGGGCAACCGGATCTAGCCAGCATGACCAGCGCCTCAACCCTGCCGTCGATCGAGGCGGCCGATATCCTCCCCTTGCCCGAATGGGCGCTGCTGCAGCGGCAGATCTTCGCGGTGCTGAACGAAGCGGCGATCGAGTTCGCCGACCGTTACACCCGGGCCGACGGCACGTTGATCTGGCGCGATCGTTGGCCGGGCATGGATGGTTCGGACGACCCCTATGAGGGGTTCATGAACATGCCGCTGTTCTACGCGCTGGGTGGCTCGGAAGAGGTCTACAAGCGCTCGCGCACCATCTGGGACGGCATCACCTGGCAGTGGACCGAGTATGGCCAGATTCATCGCGAGTACGATGCCTATTACGACTGGATGCACCACGGCGAGAGCAACCTGTTCTTCTACTTCTTCGGGCTTGCCGACCCAGCTGTTCCGAAGGACCGCCAGCGGACCCGGCGCTTTGCCGGCTTCTACAACGGCGAGGACGCCGAAGCGCAGAACTGGGACGCCGAGCTAAGGCTGATCCGCTCGCCCATCACCGGCAGCCGCGGCCCGCGCTTCACCCAGACGGCTGAGGATTGGTCGACGCATCGCGAGATCCTCGACGACTACCTGCCGCCATTCGAGGATCTGCCGGGGATCGACCGCTACGGCATGAAGACGCCGTGGTCGGATGATGCGACCTATGCCGAGATCCTCACCCGCATCAACCAGCGGCAGTCGCGCGGCGACGTGCCGCTGAACCTCGGCGCCACCTCGCTGATGACCCATGCCTTCGCCTATACCGGCGAGGATAAGTATCGCGCCTGGGTGCTCGATTACCTCGCGGCATGGGAAGAGCGCACGGCGCGGAATGGCGGGATCACGCCCGACAATATCGGGCTGAGCGGTGAGATCGGCGAATACAACGACGGCAAGTGGTGGGGCGGCTATTACGGCTGGCGCTGGCCGCACGGCTCGTTCTCGCTGCTCGAGCCGCTCTGTGTTTCCGGCGTCAACGCGGCGGTCCTCACCGGGGATATGCGGCACCTCAAACTGGCGCGTTCGCAGCTCGATATGCTGTGGGGGCTGAGGCGCGAAGAGGGCGGCCAGCAACTGGTGCCGAACCGGCACTATGACGAAGGCTGGCGCGACTATCGCCGCTGCCACCCGATGTACGGGGTGTACCTGTGGAACGTCTCGATGGCCGAGGAGGATGCCGCGCGGGCCGAGCGCGGCTGGGCATCCGATCTGTTCGACGAAGTGAACCCTGCGTACCATGGCTACGGCAAGACCAATGGCGGCCATATGGGGTTCAACGGCAACACCGCGCAGTGGTTCAGGTACATGCGCGGCAACTACCCGGACTATCCCGAGGCGGTGCTGAAGGCGGATCTCAAAACCATCGCCGAGCAGATCGCCAACTATCGCAAGGTCGAGAACGATCCGGAGACGATGGATCACTATCGGGAGTCGATGACCATCCATATGTGGCAGCAACTGACGCCGATGGTGGTGGAAGCGCTGACCCAGCTGACGCTGGGCGGGCCGATGCATGTCTATCATGGCGGCCTGCAGGTGGCGCGGTTCCGCTATTTCGACGCAGCGGGCAAGCGCCCGGGATTGCCGCAAGGCGTCGCGGCTTTGGTCGACGGGTTGAGTGACGATGGCGCGACGCTGACGCTGGTCAACACCGATGCCGTGCACGCGGCCGAAGTGGTGATCCAGGGCGGGGTGTTCGGGGAGCACGACATTACGTCGGTGCAGCTGGGTGAGGCAGCGCCGGTGGCGGTCAGCGGGCGGTGGCTTTCCGTGAAGCTGGCGGCTGGAGCGACGGCGCGGCTGACGCTCGGGATGCGGCGGTTTGCGAACGCACCGAGCTATGACACGCCCTGGGTGCGCGCGGCGGATGGGCCGGCGGTATTGCTGGGACGGGAGGAGTAGGGCAGTGGCAGTGGCCACCCCCACCCAGCTCCGCTACCTCGCTGCGCTCGCAGCTGCGCTTCCCTCCCCACAAGGGGGAGGGAGAGCTGACTGAGGCTTCGGTTCTTGCGTCTCCCTCCCCTTGATGGGGAGGGCAGCGCAGCTTGGCGGCTATGCCGCCTAGCGAAGCTGGGTGGGGTGGAGCCACGCGCTCCAGGCCTCACCCCCGCCGCTGCGCCAGATAGATGTGGTCGCACGCCAGCACCGTCTCGCCGCGCTGGTTGAGCACCCGCACCTGCTCGGTCACGCGCCCATAGTTAGGACGCTTCGGATCCGGCTCCAGCGCTGCAATAGTCAGCTCGGTGTGGATGGTGTCGCCAATGAACACCGGCTTCGGGAAGCGCAGGCGTTCGTAGCCGTAAGTAAAGGCGAGCGGGTTGATTTCGGTGGCGGTGAGGCCGATGCCGATGGCGAAGGTCATGGTGCCGTGGGCGATGCGCTGGCCGAACTCCGAGCTCTTCATGAACTCGGCATCCATGTGGTGCGGGAAGAAATCGCCAGTGTGACCGGCATGGACGACGAAGTCGGTCTCGGTGATGGTGCGGCCGCTGGTCTTGCGCACTTCACCGACCACATAGTCCTCGAAGTGACGCGGCCGCTCCATCAGAAACTCTCCCGGAACAGATGATCGAGATCGGCCAGGATCGTAGCGGGCGCTTCGCGCGCCACGAGCCCGGCGGTCAGGCGCTTCGATGCCGCGTCCTGGAACGCCATGTAACCATTGTGGCGCGGGCGGACATAAGCGCCCTCGAGCGTCTTGCGGGTGTCGCGATAGAAGTTGCCGGCCGCGGCGTTGGCGGCGTCGTCTTCCCAGGCGGCTGCATGGCCGGGCTGGCCACCGGAGCCGGCATAGAGGCTGCGCTGCACCTCCGAAGAGGCGACCCAGTAGGCATAGTCGATGGCGGCGGCCCTGTTCTTGGAGAAGGCGGAGACGGCGATGCCGGTACCGCCAAGGGCCGAGCCCTTGGCGCCGGGCAGCGGGATATCGGCGAAGCGTAGCTGGTGCGGGCGGAAGCCCGGCACGGCGTAGCTGACATAGCCGTAGCCGAGCGGCATCAGCGCGACTTTGGCGTCGGGGCGCGCCATCGCTTCCGAGGCGGCGATCGGATCCATGGAGAAGTCGGCGGGGTCGAGATGCGCCGCGACCTCGGCCAGCATCTCGATGGCGCGGATGCCCGTGGCAGTGTCAACCAGCGGGCCGTTCTCGATTGCACAGGGGTGGCCGAGATTGGCGGTGAGGGTGAAGAAGCTCATCATCGAGTGTGGCGGCAGCAGCGGGAATACGACCTGCCCGGCCCTGGCCTGCGCCACCACGTCGTCCCAGCTCTGCGGCGGCTCGATCAGGTCGGCGCGATACGCCATGACCTGTGTCGCGGCATCGATGGGGAAGGCCCATTGGTGCCCGGCATACTCGTAGCTCGGATAGGAGCGACCGACCGATGCCGCAGCCAGCGCGGCACGCTCCGCCTCGCGGCCGGGCACGTCGAGCGGCGCGAGGCAGCCTTCCTCGACCACCTGCCCGACATGCGGATGGTCGATGACGATCATGTCGTACTGGCGCGCCAGTTCCTCCACCGGGAAGGACTCGAAATCCTGGAGGCTGCGCTTGTCCCACTCGATCCGGACGCCGGTCTTCTCCGCCCAGGCTTTGGCGGTCGCCACCATCGGGTCATAGCCACGCGGGTGGCTCCAGGTCATACCCGTTAAGGTGGTCACAGTCCGAACTCCTTGCGGATCTCTGCACTCTGCTCGCCGATCAGCGGCGCGGCGCGGTGCGTCTGGGTGCGCTGGCCGTCGATGCGGAGCGGCGAGCGGGTGGTGAGGATGGAGACGCCGTCGTCGCGGGTCACCGTCTGCAGCATGTCGAGCGCCTTGAACCCCTCACTTGCCATCAGTTCGTCCCATTCCAGCACCTTGGCGCACCAGATATCGGCGGGCTCGAGTACGGCCAGCCAGGTGGCGGTCGGGCGGGTGGCGAGACGCCCGGCAATGATGCGCTTGATTTCGTCGCGGGCGCTGAACCAGCTCTTGGGATCGGCGGCGAAGCCGTCGAGCTCGGGCAGTTCGAGCAGGTCGCGGATCTTGCCGAGCGGCGTCATGGCGAGCGCCAGCCAGCCATCGGCGGTGGGGTAGACGCCGTAGGGAGCGGAGAGATAGGCGTGAGCGGAGCGGAATTCCGAACGCTTCGGCTTCCGCCGGCCATCGTTGAGATGGGTGGTCAGCACCTCGAACTGGAAATCGACCAGCGCTTCGAGGAGGCTGGTTTCGACATGGGCGCCCTGGCCGGTGCGGCCCTGTTTCACCAGCGAGGCGAGGATGCCCTGCGCCACGGCGGCGCCGGCCAGCATGTCGGCAATGGCGAGGCCGAACGGCACCGGGCCCTGGTCGTGATCGCCATTGAGCCACATGACGCCGGAGCGGGCCTGCGCCAGCAGGTCCTGGCCGGGCCGCTGTACCCACGGCCCTGCCTCGCCATAACCTGTTATGGAGGCGTAGACGATGCCGGGGTTGAGCGCCTTGACGCTGTCGTAATCGAGGCCCAGTCGCTCGATCACCCCGGGGCGGAAGTTCTGCAGCATCACGTCGGCCTGGCCGAGCAGCTTCTTGAGCGCCGCGATGTCGTCAGGGTTTTTCAGGTCGAGCGCCAGGCTCTCCTTGGACCGGTTGATGGCGTGAAAGATCGTCGAGTCACCGCCGATCTCAGTGTCGCTCAGATAGAGCCGGCGGCTGAGGTCGCCGCCATCGGGACGTTCGATCTTGATGACGCGGGCGCCCAGATCCTGCAGGCGCAGCGAGGCGTAGGGACCGGAGAGGAACTGGCAGAGGTCGATGACGAGCACGCCATCAAGGGGGAGGCTGGTCATTTCTCAGCGGTCTCTGCTGTTTGGCCGCTGTCGCGAGCCTGCCCTTCGAAATCCGCCGGGTTTCGGTACTTCACCGTCTGCAAATGCTCGCAGTAGAGCACCAGTTCGCCCTCGCCCTTGAATACTTCGTAGCTGGCGCGGATCAGGCCGAGCTCCCGGTATTTCGGGCGTTTTTCCATGTTGGTACGGATGGTGTAGATGGTGTCGCCGATGAAGGTCGGCTTGATGAACCTCAGCTTGTCGTAGCCGTAGCTGAAGGCGTTGATGCAGTTGGTGGCGACCAGCCCCAGCCCGGCCGAAAAGACGAAGGCGCCGGCAACGAGGCGGCGGCCGAACTGGCCCTCTGTGGTGGCGAAGATTTCGTCCGCCACATAGGGGTGCATGTCGGTGACGAGCGCGTTGAACTGCATGCTCTCGCCCTCCGAGATGGTGCGGCGGAGCGAGCGGATTTTGTGGCCGACCTCGAAATCCTCGTAGAACCAGTTCTCGGCGTTCCACACCGGCAGCCGGGCGTGCTCGCTGGGCATGGTGGTCGGGTTGGTCGAGTGGACGCCGACGGTCGGGCTGCTCATGGTGCTGACCTCACAGGGGTGGCGGGTTTGGCTGATGACTCGAAGGCGGCTTCGGCCAGGGCCATGGTGTGCCAGGCGTCCTCGACACCGGTAACGAGGCGGTCGTCCTCGCCTGCGGCGTAGCGTTGCAGGTTGCTCATGGTGCCGATGAAGGCATGCGGGAACCAGCGGCCCTCGAGCGGCACCTGGGTCCACTCTCCGCCGCGGCGGGTGATCCAGAGTTCGTCCGGTTCGCCCTCGGGGTAGTTGAGCAGCAGGCCGAGCTTTACCATGGCGGCGCCGTCGGTGCCCTCGATGCGGAAACTCGCATCCTGGAAACGGCGGCCCCAATCATGGTTGTGGTTGATCGAGAAGGTGACGCGCTGGTCGGGCGCGAAGTCGAACAGCGCCGAGGTACGGGTCTGGGCGAGTGTAGTCGAGGGGTGGCCGAGGGTGCGGGCATGGACGCCGCTGGGGTTGCCGAGCAGGGCGCGGAGCGTGTCGAGATAGTGGATCGAGTGTACCGCGATCTCGACCCGCGGCATGCCGACGAGGAACGGGAACAGGTGCCAGGGGGTGACGAGGTTGAGGTGGACCTCGACATCGATCAGCCGGCCCAGCCAACCGCGCTCCAGCGCATCGGCGACAGCCAGCAGCATCGGCGAGAAGCGCAGCTGGAAGTTGACCGCGGCCTTGAGCGACCTGGCGCGGCAGAGCTTCAGGATCTGTGTGGCTTCCGCGAGATCGCGGCCCATCGGCTTCTGCAGCAGCACGGCGGCGCCATTGGGCAGCTTCGGCAGCACGTCGAGGTGGGCGGCTGGGGGCAGGGCAAGATCGTAGACCGCGTCGGGCGTGGCGATCGCCTCGTCAAGCGAGGCAAAGGCGCGGATCCCCCATTTCTCGGCGACCGCCCGGGTGCGCGCCGTGTCGAGGTCGAACACGCCTGATACCGGCAGGTTGGCGAGCCGGTAGGCCGGCAGGTGCGCATCGGTGACGATGCCGCCGGCGCCGATGATGACGATCGGCCGGGGGGAGCCCGGAAGGGGCCAGCTTTGCCGGAGCGCTCCGACGTCGATGCTCAATTGCTCCTCGCCAGCTGTGGTGCGGCCATTCTTATGTGAATGGGTATTTCACAAGTGGGCTGTGGGGGCAACGCTGATATATCAGATGCGGTAGATTCTCTCGGCGTTGCGGTGGAAGAGTTTCGCCTGCTCGTCCGGGCTGGCGCCGGCGACGATCTCCCTCGTCGCATTGACCCAGCGGGTGAGATCGGCGGTCAGCGTCAGCACCGGATAGTCCGAGCCCCACACCACGCGATCCCAGCCGAAACACTCGATGATGTGCTCGACGAAGGGACGGAGATCGGCCGTGGTCCAATCGGGGCCGGCATAGGCGACGATGCCGGAAATCTTGGCTGCCACGTTGGGCAGCGCCGCCAGCGCCTTGATCTCGCGCCGCCACGGATCGAGCGCACGGGCAGCGACGTCGGGGACGCCGCAATGGTCGAGCACGAACTGCACGTTGGGGCAGCTCTCGACCAGCGCGCGACCGACCGGCAACTGCTTGGAGAGCACGCACAGATCGAAGGGCAGGTGCTTGTCGGCGAGCCGGCGGAGGTTCGAACGGAACAGCTGGCTCTGGCTCAGCTCGTCGGGCGAGGTGTGGAGGATGCGGCGGAAGCCCTTGACGCCTCTGAGCCCAGCGAGGCGATCGAGATAGGCAGGAAAATCCGGGTTCTCGGGCCGGCAGGCGGCGATGGCGCCGACGACCAGCGGATGCACCTCGAGGGCGTAGGCGGTCTCGGCCTCCATGTCGGGCTCGGCGACATCCACCTCCATGTGCAGGGCCGCCTCGATCCCGAGCCTTTGTGCTTCAGCCGCATAGGCCTGAGCCGGCCAGGCACGGTTCAGGGCGCCGGCGTCGCCAAGCCAGGGGTAGGTGAAGCGATCCATGTGCACCAGGTGCAGGTGGGTATCGATGATGCGCATGCTTGACCTCCCATTTACTCTTCTCCGACGATAATGAGACGCCGCAGAAGCGGCTATTACGCGTTCGTCGACAGCCAGTTAGGCGCGTGTCGTGATCGTGGATGCCGCATTATCGCCTCATAGTCGCCGCCCTTTGACGGTTGCTTGGTCATTGCGACATTTGATGGGAATTGTCCCATTGGGCACGGCGGGTCGGCCGGAGTTCACCACAGCAGCCGCCCGGCCACGGGCGGAGGTGAACACGTCGGCAGCCGAGGGCAGGGGTAGTCGGGACTGTTACAGCGGCGGGTAAAAATCGGTCTGGCCATGCTGGCCCTGGCGCCATTGCTGGTGCCGGGAGCGTCGGCGTTCGAGTTCTTCGGCATCAAGCTGTTCGAAGATCAGAGCGAGATCGACGCCGATGCAGTGATCGGCGATCCACAGACCTATACGGCAACGCTTGAAACTACGGCGACCGGCGATGTGGCCAATGCCATCCGCGGCGCCTCGGCACTGCTTGCCGACCAAGGCGCGCCGGCTTCAGGCGCCGCCGGGTTGCTGGCCAAGGCGCGCAGCGACTATCGGCGCATTCTCGCAGCGCTCTACAACCAGGGCTATTACGGCGGCGCGATCAGTATCCTGGTCGGGGGCAAGGAGGCGGCGAACCTGCCTCCGGACACCGACCTGCCCGATCCGGTGGCTGTGGTCCTGAAGGTCGATGCCGGGCCGCTGTTCCGCTTCGGCAACGTCAAGATCGCCAACCGGGCGCCGCTGGCCAGCGAGGCCGGCGACGAGGTCGAGCAGCCCGAAATCGCCGGGTTCGGCGCCGGCCTCGTGGCCAAGGCCACGGTGGTCGGACGGGCCGAGCAACTGGCGGTCGACGCCTGGCGGCAGCAGGGCTATGCCGAGGCAAAGGTGGTCGATCGGCAGGTGGTCGCCGACCACGCCAGCGACACGGTCGACGTCACCATCACCGTGGCGCCGGGACGGCATGCGACGGTCGGACCGATCGGGGTCAGCGGCACCAACCGGATGGATCCGGAATTCGTGGCGCAGCAGACCGGGCTCAATCCGGGCGACGACTACGACCCCGACGATATCGCGCGGGCCGAAAAGCGGCTGGCGCGGCTGGACGTGTTCCGCGCCATGCGGATCGAGGCGGCGGGCGCCATCGGCAATGATGGAGTGCTGCCGTTCAACGTCATCGTCGAGGAGCAGGCGGAGCGGCGCTTCGGCGTCGGCGCCACCTACTCGACCATTGACGGGCTGGGCATCGAAGGCTTCCACCTGTGGCGCAACCTGTTCGGCCGGGCCGAGCGGCTGCGGCTCGACGCCAAGGTTGCCGGCATCAACTGGCCGATCGCCACCGAGGAGTTCGACTACGCTTTTGGCGGCACCTTCACCAAGCCCGGCTTCCTCAACCCTGACAATGACCTGGTCGCGGCGGTGTCGGCCGAGCGGAGCGTCCTGCCGGCCTATACCGAAACCTCGGCTTCGGCACGGGTGGGCTTGACGCAGTACCTGTTCGATCAACTGACGCTCGATGGCTCTGCGTACTACGAGCGCTCGCTGTTCGAAGACGATTTCGGCACTCGCAACTTCTCGCTGGTCGGCCTGAGCGGTGGGTTGATCTGGGATGCGCGCGACAATGCGCAGGACGCGACCGAGGGCTTTTACGTCAACGTGACGGCGGAGCCGTTCTACGAGTTCTACTACGGCAATCCGGCGTTCCGGACGACTGCGGAAGTGCGCGGCTACCTGAACGTTCTGGGCGACAAGCAACTGGTGCTGGCCGGCCGGGCCAAGGTCGGCGCGCTGGTCGGCCCCGCCATCGACGAGATTCCGCCCGACCGGCTGTTCTTTGCCGGCGGCGGTGGTTCGGTGCGCGGCTATGGCTTCAAGAGCATCGGGGTGGATGGACCCGGCGATACCGTCACCGGCGGCAAGTACCTCGTCGAGGGCTCGCTCGAGGCGCGCTACAAGGTCACCAACGATATCGGCATCGTCGCCTTCGTCGATGGTGGCTATGTCGCGGCCGATGAGCTGCCGGGGCTCGATCAGTTGCGCATCGGTGTCGGCGCCGGTGTTCGCTACTATACCGGGCTCGGCCCGCTGCGGCTCGATGTGGCGGTACCGCTCAACAAGCGGCCGGGCGACCCCGACTACGCGCTTTATGTCGGCATAGGACAGGCGTTTTGAAACGGGTTCTCGCCACCGGCATGATGCTTGGTTTCGGCCTCCTGGCTGCGATGCCGCTCGTCGCGCAGGACCAGGGCCAGATGAACGCCGAGCAGCAGAAGGACTGGTTCGTCGGCTTCGTCGAAGGCCAGCTGTCGACGCCGGAGCGGCAGATCCGCATCTCCAATATCGATGGCGCGCTGTCCTCGACCGCCTCGATCCGTGAAGTCACCATCTCCGACAAGGAGGGGGTCTGGCTACGGGTCAACAATGCGGCGATCGACTGGGACCAGGGGGCGCTGTTCACCGGCCGGCTGTTGGTACGCGCGCTCACTGCCGACAGCATCGAATATCTGCGCAACGCCATTCCGAGCGGCGACCCGAACTTGCCGGCGCCGGAAGCGGCGCCGCTGGCGATCCCGGATTTCCCGGTGGCGATCCAGCTCGACAAGCTGAGCGTGCCAAAGGTGACGTTCGGCGAAAGTGTCTTCGGGCTCGGCTCGGAGATTTCGGTCGACGGCAGCTTCCGGCTGGAAGGCGGCTCGCTCGACACGGCGCTCAATATCGTGCGGCTTGACGGGCCGGGCGGCAAACTCGACCTCGCCGTCGCTTACAAGAAGGCCGATAACAGCATCGATCTCGGGGTGACGCTGACCGAGCCGCCGAACGGCATTCTCGCCAACCTCCTCAACATCGAGGGCAAGCCCGAGATGGCGCTGGCCGTCAATGGCTCAGGCCCGGTCGCCGACCTCAAGACCACGATGACGCTCGATGCCGGCGGCACGCGGGCGCTCGAAGGGCTGGCGACGATCGTGCAGAAACCCGAGGGCATGGCGATCGACGCCGATCTCGGCGGGCCGATCGGCGTACTGGTGGCGCCGGCCTATCAGACTTTCTTCGGGGCCGAGACTTCGCTCAAAGCCTCGGCGCTGCTGCGCTCGACGGGCGGTGTCGAGATCTCGGGGCTGAAGCTCAGCGGTGGGCAACTGGGGCTCGAAGCCTCGGGCGCCACCACGGCGGACGGCTTCCTCAGCCGGTTGAACCTCGCGGCGACCATCGCCGATCCCCAGGGCAATCGGGTGATCCTGCCGGCGCCGGGCGCCGCGACGAGCATCGACAGCGCCACGCTCAAGGTGGATTTCGGCGGGGCCGGCAGCGAAGACTGGTCGGCCGATCTCGTTGCCAACGGCTTTGCCAATGGCGGCTTGCAGGCCCGTGAAATCACGCTGCGCGGCAATGGCATTGCCAGCAACCTCGAAGAGCCGGCAAGCCGCCGGCTCACGTTCAACGCCGACGGCATGATCTCGGGCATCGTCTCCGCCGATGCCGACGTGCAGGCGGCCCTGGGCGATAGCGCCGGGCTCGGGCTGGCCGGGCTGTGGAATGCCGGCGAGCCGCTGCAGCTTGCCCAGCTCCGGCTGGTCGGCAAAGCGCTGACGCTGGGCGCAGCCGGCACGTTCGACGACAATGTGTTCGACGGACAGCTGGCGATCGCCACCAGTTCGATCGCGCCGTTCTCGGGCGTCGCCGGGCGCGACCTCGATGGCGCCATGCATCTCACGGCCACCGGCACGGTCAGCCCGCTGGTCGGTGGCTTCAACCTCAAACTCGACGGCACGGCCGAGAACCTCGCCTTGAGCGAGCCGGCGTTCGACCAGGTGCTCGAAGGCACGGTCGAGCTCAGCGGCCGGGTGGCGCGCACCGAGCAAGGGCTCGAGGCCGAGGCGTTCCGCATCGCCAATGACAACGTGCAGATCGCCGCCGACGGCACCTTTGCCACCGGCGCAGCGGATTTCAGCTTCAGTGCAGCGCTGGCCGACCTGGCGCTGGTTTCGGACCAGGCCAAGGGGGCGCTGACCCTCACCGGCACCGCGAGGGGCAAGGGCGTCATCGCCCTCGACGTTGGGGCCAAGGTGCCGAGCGGCGCGCTGGCCGGCAAGACGCTCTCGGACGCAGCCTTCGGCTTCACCGGACAACTGGCCGAGGACGGCTCGCTGACCGGCCAGCTCAAGGGCGATGCGTTCCTCGAGCGGTTCCGCGTGGCGCTGGGTGGCGACGTGGCGGTGGACGCCAAGACGAAGCGGCTGACCGGACTGCGGTTCGAAGCAGGCCCGACCCTGGTAACCGGCGATGTGGTGCAGGATGCAGACGGCCTGCTGACGGGTTCGCTGAAGCTCGCTTCGCCCAATGTCACCACCGCCGCGGCACTGCTGCTGGTCGATGCGACTGGCAGCGCCGATGCGTCGATCACGCTGACGCCGGCCGCCGGCAAGCAGAATGCTGAAATTGTCGGCAGCATCGCCAAGCTCGCCACCTCCGAGATCGAGATCGGCGCCGCCGAAATCCGCGCTTCGGTCTCCGACCTGTTCGGTGTGCCTGCTATCGACGGCACGGTGAACGGCCGCGCCATCGCCGCCGGCGGTATCACTGTCGACACGCTTCAGGCGCAAGCCTCGCGCACCGGTGACGCCACGGCGTTCGAGCTGACCGCAGCCTTGGCCAACCGCACCAATGTGGCGCTGGCCGGCAACCTCGCGCCGCTCGCGGCGGGCTACCGATTGGCGCTCGACCGGGCCGAGCTGACCCAGGGCCAGCTGCGGGCTCGCCTGGCGCAGCCGACGGCGCTGGCGATATCAGGCGATAGCGTGAGCCTCGATGCCCTGCAGCTCGATGTCGGCGGCGGTCGCATCACCGCCACCGGCAGCGCCGGCGCCAAGCTCGACATCGCGCTCGACGTGCAGTCACTGCCACTGTCGATCGCCAACGCCATCGCCCCCGATCTCGGGCTTGCCGGGACGCTCAACGGCAGCGGCCGGATCACCGGTTCGGCCAGTGATCCCAATGCCAGCTTCACCATTGCCGGCTCGGGTGTTTCGGCAGCGGCGATCAGCGAGTTCGGCATCACGCCGATGCAGTTCTCGGGGCGCGGCAGTTTCGCCAAGCAGACCCTGGTGCTCGAAACCGCCTCGGCGCAGGGTGCCGGCGGCTTGCAGCTCAGCGCCAATGGCCGCGTGCAGCTCAATGGCCGCGGGCTCTCGCTCGAGGTGCAGGGCTCGGCGCCACTGGCGCTTGGCAACCGTTTTGTCGCCGATCGCGGCGGCCAGCTCAGCGGCACCGCAAACCTCAATGCGCGGGTCACCGGCAGCCTCACCTCGCCGCAGTTCGCCGGCACGGTTTCGACCAGCGGTTCGGGCTATATCGATCCGGTGCTGAACCTGAGGCTGGTCGACATCAACGGCCGCGCCAGCCTTGCCGGCAACCACATCAATATCGACAGCCTGACCGCGGGGCTTGCCACCGGCGGCTCGCTGTCGGTCGGTGGTTCGGTCGAGCTCGGCGCCGGCAATCCTGCCGATATTGCGTTGCGGCTCAACTCGGCCCGCTATGCCGATGGCAACATGTTCGTCGCCACCGTCTCGGGCGACCTGGCGCTGAAGGGCCGGCTCGACGCCAGCCCGACGCTGTCGGGCAATGTGATGATCGAGAAGGCCGACATCACCATTCCGGATTCACTCGGCGCCGCCGGGACAATCATCGATGCCAAGCACATCAATGCGTCCAAGCCCGTCTTGGTGACGCTGAAGCGGGCGGCGGTCACCGCATCCGGCGCACCGATGCCGCAGCGGCGGCCCTCGGTGGTGCAGCTCGATGTCACCGTCAACGCACCCAACCAGATCTTCATCCGCGGTCGCGGGCTCGATGCCGAAGTCGGCGGCTCGGTGCGGCTCACCGGTTCGGTCAACGACATTCGCCCGGTGGGCGGCTTCCAGCTCAATCGCGGCCGGCTCGCCATTCTCGGGCAACGCGTCACCTTCGAAGAGGGCACAGTGACACTGGTCGGCGATCTCGACCCGTTCCTCGATTTCACCGCCCGCACCGAGGGCGACGGCATCACGGTGTTCGTCAACGTCACCGGCCGGGTCTCGGAGCTCGATATCGGCTTCAGCTCCAACCCGACCCTGCCGGAAGACGAGGTGCTGTCGCGGCTGTTGTTCAAGCGCTCGATGGGTGAACTGACCCCGATCCAGTTGGCCAAGCTCGCCGGCGCCGCGGCGGAGCTGGCCGGTGGTGGTGGCGGATCGCTGGTCGACTCGCTCCGCGCCAAGGCCGGGCTCGACGATCTCGACGTGGTCACCAACGAGGATGGCAGCCTCGCGGTGCAGGCCGGGGCGTATCTGCAGGACAATATCTATCTCGGCGTCCAGGCCGGCGCGGACGGCAACTCGCGGGTGACAGTCAATCTCGACATCACCAAGGATATCCGCGCCAAGGCGTCGACCGGCACGGACGGGGATTCGAGCGTCGGCGTGTTCTACGAGAGCGATTACTAAGCTCGCATCGCGCTTGCAGCCCCACCCCCTCCCGGCCTCCCCCATCAAGGGGGAGGTGTTGGGCTGGTGGGCGTCGCCGGATCCTGCCCTTAGCACTGATCGGCACCTCCCCCCTTGTGGGGGGGATGGGAGGGGGGAGCCCCACGCGCCGGAGCACTTGGCGCCCCTCGCGCAGCAACTCCACCAAAGTCGAAGTAAACACTAACATGTCAGTGCTTGCGCAAACGTTTGCGACCAAGTAGCCTCCCTTTGCCCGCGGATGAGGAGAAACAACCCGCGTCGGGCGCTCAGAGGAGGATAGATTCATGGATAGACGCAGTTTCCTGTGGTCTTCGGTGGCGCTTGGCGCGCTCGCCGTTGCTGCTCCTAGTGCCTTCGCGCAGGACAAGCTGACCATCCTGGGCTCGGTGCCCAGTCTCGGCTTCCCGTTCTTCGTCCATATGCTGAACCAGATCAAAGCAGAGGCCGAGGCGCAGGGCGTCAATATCATCGAAAGTGACGGCCAGAACTCGGCGCCCAAGCAGACTGCCGATATCGAGGCGGCGATCGTCCAGAAGGTCAACGCCATCGTCATCTCGCCGCTCGACGTCAACGCGCTGGCGCCGGCGATCGAGCAGGCGGTGCAGGCCGGCGTGCCGGTGGTGACCATCGACCGTCGCGTCGATGGGGTCGAAGGCATCCTCGCCCATGTCGGCGCCGACAACGTCAAGGGCGGCGAGGCCGAAGCGCAGGCGATGGTCGCGGCATTCCCCGACGGCGCCAAGATCTTCCACCTGCAGGGCCAGCCTGGCGCCGGCCCGGCGATCGATCGCAACAAGGGCGTCCACAACGTGCTCGATCCGGTCAAAGACAAGTACCAGATCATCTTCGAGCAGACCGCCAACTTCGCCCGTGCCGAAGCGCTGTCGGTCACCGAGGCGGGCCTTGCCGCCAACGGCAAGCCCGACGCGATCATCTGCGCCAATGACGACATGGCGCTCGGCGCCATCGAGGCCTGCGCCGCCCGCGGCTTCACCGACGTGAAGATCTACGGCTTCGATGCCCTGCCCGAAGCGCTGGTCGCGGTGCGCGACGGCACCCTCGCCGGCACCGTCGAGCAGTTCCCGGGCGAGCAGTCGCGTACCGCGGTCAGGATCGCGGTGGCCTATGCCAAGGACAAGACCGAGCCGGCCGAAAAGCTGGTGCTGCTGACCCCGGTGGTCATCGGCAAGGATAATCTCGACAAGGCCGAGCGCATCGGCGAAGCCGGGTAAAGGTCCTCCCGCCAACTGGCGCACCAGTGGTCCGATGTGCAAGCATCGCGTCTGCTGGTGCGCCAGTGGCATTCAACTATCGGGAGGGGACCGATGGCTGCAGTTGCCGCCGCGGAACAACTCGCGCCGCCGCTTCTTGAAGTGGTCGGCGTCTCCAAGCATTTTGCCGGCGTCATTGCCCTGAACGACGTGTCACTCGAGGTGCGGCGCGGGGAAATCCTCGGGCTGCTCGGCGAGAATGGCGCGGGCAAATCGACGCTCCTGAAAATCCTCTCCGGAGCGCAGCCGCCGACCAGCGGGCGCATCAGCTTCGATGGCGCCGACTATCGGCCGCACAGCCCCGATGCGGCCAAGCGGGCCGGCATCGTCACCATCTACCAGGAACTGAGCCTGATCCCGACGCTGTCGGTGGCCGAGAATATCTTCATCGGCCGGGCACCGCTCGGCGCCTTCGGCATCATCGACTGGCGGCGGATGCGGCGCGAGACCACCGGCATCATCGCCCGCGTCGGGCTGACGATCGATCCCGACACGCCGGTCTCGGCGCTGTCGGTGGCCGAGCAGCAACTGGTGGAGATTGCGCGCGCCCTGTCGCTCGAGAGCCGGCTGATCATCATGGATGAGCCGACCTCGGCGCTGACCGAGACCGAGGTCAGCCAGCTGCTCAGGATCATGGCACAGCTGCGCGCCGAGGGCGTCGCCATCATGTTCGTGACGCATCGGCTGGAGGAGGCCTCCGCCATCTGCGACCGCATGACGGTGCTGCGCGACGGGCGGCTCGCCGGCCATCTCACCCGTACCGACCAGCCGATCCCGATCCCCGAGATTATCGAGAAGATGGTGGGGCGGGCGGCCTCGGAACTCTATGCCCGGCCGACGCACCGCAACGCCGCGGGCGCAGTGCGGCTGAGCGTGCGCGGTTTGCGCACGGTGCGCGACCCCGAAGCGCCGCATGCCATCGTGCTCGATGGCGTCGATATCGACCTCAAGGCCGGTGAAATCCTGGGCGTGGCCGGGCTGGTCGGCTCCGGCCGCACCGAGCTGGCACGCGCCATCTTCGGGGCCGACCGGATCGCGGCCGGCACGGTGACGCTCGACGGGCAGGCCATTGCCCCGGTCTCGCCGGCCGATGCGATCGAGCTCGGCATCGGCCTCGTGCCGGAGGATCGCAAGCACCAGGCGATCTTCGCCATGCTGGGCATCCTGCAGAACTTCTCGGTGGCAGCGCTCAGGACCTATTCCAGTGGCCTCGGTATCATGGCCGAAGGCAAGGAGCGGGCGGCGCTGGGCGAGTACAAGAAGGCGCTTTCCATCCGCATGGCGTCGCCGGAGCAGACCATCGACGGGCTGTCGGGCGGCAACCAGCAGAAGGTGATCCTCGCCCGCTGGCTGGCGCGCGACCCGAAAGTGCTGATCGTCGACGAGCCGACGCGCGGCGTCGATGTCGGAGCCAAGGCGGAAGTGCACCAGATCCTGGTGCAACTGGCGGCGCGGGGGATCGCCGTGATGGTGATTTCGTCGGAGCTGCCCGAAGTGCTGGCGGTGAGCGACCGGATCGTCACCATGCGGCAGGGCCGGATCACCGGTGAGATGCCGGCGGTCGAGGCAACCGAAGAAAAACTGATGGCGCTGATGGCGCTCGACCAGCGGCAGGGGGAAACAGCATGACCACGACGACCGAACCCGCCGAAAAGAAGGGCCCGAACACGTTCGGCATCCTCAAGCGCTTCGGACCGCTGCTGTTCCTGCTGGCGCTGGTGGTGGTGTTCACGGCGCTGAAGCCCAGCTTCATCGACCCGATCAACGTGTTCAACATCCTGAGGCAGATTTCGATCACCGGGCTGATCGCGCTGGGGATGACCTTCGTGATCCTCACTGCCGGTATCGACCTCAGTGTCGGCTCGCTCCTCGCATTCTGCGGCATGGTCGCCGCAGTGGTGGCGAAAGGTGGCACGGCCAACTCGATGTCGCTCTCCGCCGGCGGCGGGCAGGGTTTTGGCTGGTTCGCGGCTTTACTGGCGGCAGTGATCGTCGGCTCGGTGGCGGGTGGCGTGCAGGGGCTGGCAATTACCCGATTGAAGGTCCCGCCATTCGTCGTGACGCTGGGCGGGCTCACCATCTTCCGTGGTCTGACCCTGACCCTCTCGAATGGCGGGCCGATCTCGGGGTTCGATGCCTCGATGCGCTGGTTCGGCACCGGGCTGGTCGGGCCGGTGCCGGTGCCGGTGATCATCTTCGCCGTGGCGGCGCTGCTCTGCCACCTGGTGCTGCGCTACACCCGCTATGGCCGGGCGGTTTACGCGGTGGGCGGCAATGCCGAGGCGGCGCGGCTCTCGGGCCTGCGCGTCGATCGCATCCTGATCTCGGTCTACATCATCGTCGGGTTCTTTGCCGGGCTCGCGGCCTTCGTCCTCTCGGCGCGGCTCAACTCGTCGGAGGCGGTGGCTGGCATCGGCTACGAGCTGACGGTGATTTCGGCGGTGGTGATCGGCGGCACGTCGCTGTTCGGCGGCATCGGCAGCGTCGGCGGCACCGTGGTGGGCGCGGCGCTGATCGGCGTGCTGCAGAACGGCTTGCAGTTCAACAATGTCTCGTCCTACACGCAGTCCATCGTCATCGGCCTGATCCTGATCGTCGCCGTGGCCTTCGACCGCTGGCTCAAGTCGAGGTCGCGCAGTTAGGGAGGTTTCCCCGGGAGCAGCAATGGTCACCATCAAGGACGTTGCCAAGCGCGCGAACGTCTCGTTCACGACCGTCTCCCATGTGATCAACAAGACCCGCCCGGTGAGCGAGGATGCCGCCCGCCGGGTCAATGCTGCGATCGCCGATCTCGGCTATTTCCCGTCGGACGTGGCTCGGGCCCTGCAGTCGAGCCGCACCCGCACGATCGGGATGATCGTCACCACCACCTCCAACCCGTTCTTCGGCGAGGTGATCCGCGGGGTGGAGCGGGCCTGCTTCAAGCACGGCTATACGCTGATGATCTGCAACACCGACGACGTGGCGACCAACCTCGTCGCCTATATGCGGACGCTGTTCACCAAGCGGGTCGACGCCATGGTGGTGATGACCACCAATGCCAGCCCGGAATTCTTTCGCCGGCTGGGGCAGATCAAGCGCGTGCCGGTGGTGGCGATCGACGCACCGGCCGACACCGTAGCCTCGGTGTTCTCCGACGACTCGGTCGAAGGCGGCAGGCTGGTCGGCGACTATCTCGCGAGCGCCGGCTTCCAGCGCATCGTCTGCGTCTCGGGGCCTGAGAGCCATCCGCGCATGGCCGACCGCCTTGCCGGACTGACAGCGGGGCTCGCAGCGCATGGCATCGGGCTCGCGGGCGACTGGCTGGTGCGCACCGACCTCACCATGGATGGCGGGCTGGCGGCGGCACGGCAGATCCTGATGCGGCCGGGCCCGCGGCCCGACGTGATCTTCGCGCTCAGCGACATCATGGCGATCGGCTTGCTGCACGGGTTGCACGACGCCGGGGTCGAGATTCCCGGCGAGATCTCGGTGGTCGGCTATGACGATATCGAGTCGGCGGCGCATTTCTTCCCGCCGCTGACCACGGTGCGCCAGCCGATCGCCGATCTCGGCGCCCAGGCGGCGGAAGCCGCAATCAACCACCTCGATCGCGGCGTGCCACTGCCGCGCAGCACGCAGTTGAAACCCGAACTGATCTTCCGGCAATCGGCGCGGCGGTTGGAGGGTGGGAGCTGAACCTCGGACGTGAAGCGATAGCCTCCCTCCCCCTTGAGGGGAGGGATTGAGGGAGGGGGTGGTGCGGTGATCACCGATGGACCCCCACCCCCAACCCCTCCCCTCAAGGGGGAGGGGAGCTCACAGCAGTCGCCAAACCACTGCAACTCCATCGCGAAATGCTCTAGCGTCGCGCCATGGCCGAAACCAAGCTCAGCAAGTATCGCGGGAAACGCGACTTCTCCAAAACCACGGAGCCCGCTGGCGGCGCGGTCGCGTCCGGCAGCACGCGCTTCGTGGTGCACAAGCACTCGGCCACCGCCGATCACTATGACCTGCGGCTCGAGCATGGCGGGGTGCTGCTGAGCTGGGCGGTGCCGCGCGGCCCTTCGCTCAACCCGGCTGACAAGCGGCTGGCGGTGCATACCGAGGACCATCCGATCGAATATATCGACTTCGAGGGGGTGATCCCGGAAGGCGAATATGGCGGCGGGCCGATGATCGTCTGGGATACCGGCGACTGGGCGCCGATGGAGGATGTCGACGCCGGGCTCAAAAAGGGCGGCTTCAAGTTCCGGCTATGGGGCGAAAAGCTGAAGGGCGGCTGGATGCTGACCAAGCTCAAGGGGCGGCCCGGCGACAACGACAAGGAAAACTGGCTGCTGTTCAAGGAGCACGATCCGGCAGTCGATACGGAAACCGACATCCTTGCCGAACGGCCGGAAAGCGTGAAATCGGGGCTGACTACGGAAGAGCTGCTTGAGGCGGCGAAGCCGAAACCGGTCAGGGCGATCAAGGCCTCCAGTGTCGACGGCGCGGTGAAGGCACCGCCGCCGGAGCAGGTGGAGCCGCAGCTCGCGGCCTCGGCGACTGAGCCGCCGCAGGAGACCAAGGCCAGTCACTGGCTGCACGAGATCAAGTTCGATGGCTACCGCACCATCGCCCATGTGATCGACGGCAAGGTGAAGCTGATCACCCGCAGCGGCATCGACTGGACCAAGCGCTATGGCGACCTGCCCAAGGAGTTCGCGAAGCTCCCGGTGAAGCAGGCGATCATCGACGGCGAGATCGTGGTGCTGGACGAAAAGGGCATCTCGCGCTTTTCGGCACTGCAGGATGCGCTGGCCGAGGGAGCCGGCAGCAAGCTGCATTTTTATGCTTTCGACCTGCTCTATCTCGACGGCTACGATCTGCGTGGGGCCGAACTTACCGACCGGAAGCGACTCTTGTCGCAGATGCTGGGCGGACACGTTTCCGGCCGTTCGGCGATCCAGCTCAGCGACCATGTCGAGGGCGACGGCGAGGCGCTCTACGAGCAGGCTTCGGCGCTGGGGCTCGAGGGCATCGTCTCGAAGCGCACCAATGCGACCTACCAGTCTGGGCGGACCTCGACCTGGGTGAAGGTGAAGGCCAAACCATCAGGCGACTTCGTCATAGCAGGTTATACCGTTTCGGCGGCGGCCGAAGGGCTGGCCTCGCTGGCGCTGGCCGAGTTCGTCGATGGAGAGCTCGAGTATCGCGGCAAATGCGGCACCGGGTTCGACGCAGCGATGCTGACGCAATTGCTGCACCGGCTCGAGCCGCTACAGGATCCGGCGCTGAAGCTGGAAGGGGCGCCCAAGGACATCATCTGGGTGCAGCCGGTGTTGCGCTGCAAGGTGCACTATGCCAACCGGACCTCGGATAACCTCTTGCGGCACTCGGTGTTCAAGGGCCTGATCGAGACCGAGCTGACCGCCTCGGCGGCGCCGCGACAGCGGCTGATCACCGATGCGGATCTCGCCTCGATCTCGATCACCAACCCGGAGCGGCGGCTGTTCGGCAAGAGCGGCCCGACCAAGCTCGATATCGCGGTCTATTATGCGGCGGTGGGCGATTTCATGCTGCCGCATCTGTTCAACCGGCCGGTGTCGCTGTTCCGCTGCCCGACCGGGTTGTCGAAGGACTGCTTCTTCCAGCGGCATGCGTTCAAGGGCATGCCGAAGAGCATCAACGTGTTCGAGACGCAGAATTCCGACGAGGAGGACAAAACCTATCTCACCATCGAGGATGCCAAGGGTTACCTGGCGCTGGCGCAGTTCGGCGTGGTGGAGTTCCACGCCTGGGGCAGTCACCTCTCGCATCTCGAAAAACCCGACCGCGTGACCTTCGACCTCGACCCGGGCGAGGGGATCGAGTTCCGCGAAGTGGTGGAAGCTGCGGTACACCTGCGTGGCGAGCTCGAAGCCTTCGGGCTGGTGCCGTTCGTCAAGACTTCGGGCGGCAAGGGGCTGCACCTGGTGGTGCCGATCGAGCCGAAGCAGAACTGGAAGCAGGTGCACGCGGTGACTGGCGAGATGGCGGCGACGATGGCGAAGACCGCGCCCGACACCTTCGTCACCACCATCGGGGCGCAGAACCGCAAACGCCGGATTCTCATCGACATTCATCGCAATGCGCGCAGTGCGACCGCAGTCTCGCCGTACTCGCTTCGGGCGCGCACCAATATGCCGGCCTCGACGCCGCTCGACTGGCGCGACCTCGAAAGCATCGACGCTCCGGTGGATTTGAACTACTCTACGCTTCCGGGATTATTAACTACGTCCGGCGATCCGTGGGCGGAGATTAACGAGTCAGCTCGCCCTCTGCCTGCATCATCAAAGGCTGGACGTAGTACGCGCGCGTAGGAGGCGACGGTGGCACCCAGGGCAAGCTGGAAGGGCTATATCAAGCTGAGTTTGGTCAGCTGTCCGGTGAAGATGTATCCGGCGACGAGCGCCTCGGAACGCATCACCTTCAATCAACTGCACAAGGACACCCATAACCGGATCAACATGAAGCCGGTGGACCCTGAACTGGGTCTGGTGGAGCGCAGCGACCTCGTCAAAGGCTACGAATACGAGGACAAGCAGTACATCATCATCGACGAGAGCGATCTCGAAGCGGTGCGGATCGAATCCAACCACACCATGAACATCGAGGCCTTCGTCGACGAGGACGAGGTCGATGTCGTCTACCAGGATGCGCCCTATTACCTGGCGCCAGACGGGGCGATGGCCGAAGAGACCTTCGCCGTGCTGCGCGAAGCGATGCGGCAATCGGGCAAGCTCGCCATCGCGCGGCTGGTGCTGACCAACCGCGAGCGGGTGATCACCATCGGGGCGCGCGAGAACGGCATGTTCGTCACCGTACTGCGTAACCCCAGCGAAGTGCGTGGGACGGCCGAGTATTTCGGCAATATTCCTGAGGTGAAGCCGGACCAGGAAATGCTCGATCTCGCCGAAAAGCTGATCGAGCAGAAGGTCAAGCCGTTCAACCCCAAGGACTACGAGGATCGCTACGAAGTCGCGCTGATGGCGATGATCCGCGAGAAGCTCAAGGGTCACAAGCCGATCATTGCGGCGGCGCCGGAGCGCGGCAATGTCATCAACCTGATGGATGCGCTGAAGGCGAGCCTCGGACAGGCCAAGCCCGCCGCGCCGAGCAAGGCCAAGGCCGAACCGGCCGAGAAGCCCGCGGCGAAGAAGCCGACGCTGAAGGAGGCGGTAGCGGCGTCGAAGGCGGCAGCGGCCAAGCCAGCGGCGGCGAAGAAGAAGGCGTAAGGGTTCGGAACGTGTTGTCCCTCGATGAGGTCTGCGCGTTCGTAAAGGAAGCGCTTCGCACGAGCCGACCCGTGCTGCCTGACTCGGAGCTGTATCGCAGTTTCGGCTGCGCCGAGGAGGACGCTGTCGATCTGCTCGTTGCTTTGCAAGAGCGTGCGGGCGTCGAGTTCCCGGACGAAGCCTTCAATGAGTATCAAGAGTTCGCGGGCTCTGATTGGGCCGACTTGTATCGGAGATGGCTGAAGCGGCCGCTGCGGCGAGGTATCACGCCGAGATACCTCCACCACCTGATGGAGGCCGGGAGCACAGCCGTGGTGCCGGCTTTGTAGGCCTAGCAAATCACTCACACGAGCCGTAGAATCGCCTGATGCGGAAATCGGACAGCACTGTCGGTATCGTGGGGGCGCTCAGTGCGTTTCCGCGACGGCTGGCGGCGCGGGCGATGGGAAGCAAGGGCAGCCGGCTGCGGCGTGGCCTGACCCGCCATACCGGCACGCTGGTGCTGGGCCGCACGCTGCTCGACAAGCTGTCGGACGCCGAGATCGAGGCCAAGGTTGCGACCTTGCGCGAGACCGATGCTTCGCTGATCAGCGAGAACGGCTTCCTGCGCTGGCTGGGGCTGTTGAACGCCCCCGAGCAATCGAACCTCAGCCGGCAGTCGCTGCTCGATCAATCGAGGATCGATGCGCGGGCGTTCGACCTCCTGGCGTTGTTCGACGCCTTCGAGCATCACGCCGAACCGTTCTCGTTCCGCGACCTGATCCTGTCGCGCAAATATGCCGGGCTCCTGGCAGGCGGCGCCACCTGGGGCGCCATCGCGCGCTCGGTGCATCGGTCGGGCCCGGTACAGTCCTTGACCGCGATGTCGCTGCACCCAGGTGGGCCGAAGCGGATCCATGCGCTGATCGGCAACGACAAGGCCGAACTCGACGGCCAGCGCCTGTTGCCGCTTGCCCCGGTGGAGGACGAGTCCGAGCAGTATTTCGAACTGGCCGAGGCGGCCGAGGCGGCGGGGCTTTTTGCTGAGGCGGCGGTGCTCTATGGGCACTGCCTGTCGATCGACCCCAATGACTCGGTGGCGGCCTATAATCGCGGCAATTGCCTCAAGGCGGCCAACGACACCTCGGAAGCGGCTGCGTCCTATATGCAGGCAATCCGGCGTGACCCGGATTTCGTCGAGGCCTGGTTCAACTATGCCGGGCTGCTGCGCGAAGAAGGCAAGATCGCCATCGCGCGCCAGCACCTGGTGACGGCGATCGAGATCGACCCCGACTACGCCGATGCGATCTACAACCTCGCGACGCTTGAATACGATGCGGGGAACCTCGGCGAAGCGCGGCGCTGGTGGGTGCGTTATCTCGAACTCGACCAGGACTCGGAGTGGGCGAAGACCGCCGCGCGCGGCATTGCCTATGCGGACCTTCACACACGGAAATCGGCTGGCTGATGACGACCAGTTTTCTCTTCGACGGCCCGGAAGATGCGCGGGTCACGATCCTGCTGGCGCACGGCGCCGGCGCGCCGATGGACTCGGCTTCGATGAATGCCACCACCAAGGCGCTCGCCGCGGCCGGCTTCCGGGTGGCGCGCTTCGAGTTCGGCTATATGGCCGGCCGGCGGACCGAAGCCGGCAAGAAGCCGCCGCCGAAGGCCGAGACGGTGATGCCGGAATATGTCGCGGCGATCGACGATCTCGGGCCGACCACCGGGCCGCTGCTGATCGGCGGCAAATCGATGGGCGGGCGGGTCGCCAGCATGATCGCCGATGCCGAGTTCGAGGCCGGCCGGATCGCCGGGCTCGTTTGCCTCGGCTATCCGTTTCATCCGCCGGGGCGGCCGACGCAACTGAGGACCAGGCACCTGATCGGGCTCAAGACCCCGGCGCTGATCTGCCAGGGGACGCGTGACGAGTTCGGCGTGCCCGACGAGGTCGCGACCTATGGGCTGTCGCCGCAGATCGAGGTGAAGTGGCTCGAGGATGGCGACCATGACCTGAAGCCGCGGAAGGCGATTTCGGGGTTCTCGACGGCCGATCACCTGAAGACGGTGGCCGACAGCGTCACCGCATGGGTCGGGCGCGTTGCGCCTTGAAGGTCGCTACCTTCAACATCAACAACGTCAACCGGCGGCTCGATAACCTGCTCGCCTGGCTGGACGAGGCCGAGCCCGATGTCGTCTGCCTGCAGGAGCTGAAGGCGCGAGACCATCAGTTTCCCGCGACGGCCTTGGCCAATGCCGGCTACGGCGCGGTGTGGCGGGGTGAAGCGGCCTGGAACGGCGTCGCCATCCTCGCCAAGGGCGTGGAGCCGGTGCTGACGGCCGAGGAGTTGCCCGGCGACCCTGAGGACACCCAGGCGCGCTACATCGAGGCGGCGGTCAACGGCGTGGTGATCGCCTCGCTCTATGCGCCCAACGGCAACCCGCAGCCGGGGCCGAAATTCGACTACAAGCTGAGCTGGGGCGAGCGGCTGCTTGCGCATGCCGCCGAGCTGCTCGACAGCGGCGTGCCGGTGGTGCTGGCGGGGGACTACAACATCGTCCCCGAGCCCCGCGACATCTATGTCACCACCTCGTACCGAGACAACGCGCTGGTGCAGCCGGCGAGCCGGGAGCAGTTCCAGCGATTGCTGGCGCAGGGCTGGACCGACGCACTGCGGAAGAAGTTTCCCAACGAGACGCTCTACACCTTCTGGGACTACATGCGGAACCGCTGGCCGCGCGATGCCGGGTTGCGGCTCGACCATATGCTGCTGAGCAAGCAGTTGGTACGGAAGCTCGGCGCGGCGGGGATCGACCGTGAGGTGCGCGGCGAGGATGGGGCAAGCGACCACGCGCCGGTGTGGATCGAACTGAAGGTCTGAGACCCGTCGAATTGTGCGTGCTGCCCCACCCCCTCCCTTCCTCCCCCATCAAGGGGGAGGTGTGGGCCGGAGCATTGGGCGGGATTGTGCCTCATACACCGAACGGCACCTCCCCCTTGATGGGGGAGGATGGGAGGGGGTGGGGCAACATGCATCCGGCTCTCACCAGACCTTTAAGTTGACTGCAAACGTCAGAATTAGTAGCCATCCCCCATTGTTTTGAGCGATGGATTTGACGATGGCGCCGCTGAAGCTGATCAAGGGCACGGTTATTGGCCGGCAGATGGTGACGCCGGGCATGGTGCGGGTGACGCTGGGCGGTCCCGACATCCAGGCGCTGAAAACCACCGGCGTCGGGGACGAGTATGTGCGGCTGTTCTTTCCCGACCTCGCCACCGGTGAACTGGTGCTGCCCGAGGTGGATGCGCAGGGCTTCTGGAAATACCCCGAAGGCAAGAAGCCGGCGCATTGCGAGTGCTACACCATCCGTTATTTCCGCGATGGCGAGATCGACCTCGATTTCGTGGTGCACGAGAACGGCCGGGCCAGTGAATGGGCGCAGGCGACCAAGCCCGGCGACGAGATCGTGCTGCGTGAGCCCTACGGCATCTACGAGGCGCCTGCCGATGCGGACTGGCAGCTGTTTGTCTGCGATGCGACCGGGTTGCCGGCGCTGGGCCGGCTGCTCGAAGGGCTGGCCGAAAACGTCGAGGCCCGCGTCATCGTCGAGGTGCCCGACGCGAGCCACGAGCAGCAGTTCGAAAGCAAGGCCAAGGTGAAGGTCGTCTGGCTCTATGGCGCCGGCAACGGCATCGCCGCGAGCCAGCTTGAAGACGCGGTGAAGTCGATGACGTTCCCTGAGGAGCGCTCGGTCTATGTCTGGGTCGCATCGGAGGCCAAGACCGTGCGGCCGATCCGCAAGTATCTGCGGCACGAGTTGAAATGGCCGGCGACGCGCTATTCGATCACCGGCTACTGGACCGACAAGCTGGCCGAGTTCGAGCGCAGCTGGGAGGCGCTCGATCCGGCGGTGAAAAAGCAGATCGACGATCTCTGGCGTTCGGGTCGCGACGCGCAGGACGTGCGCGACGACGTCGAAGCGGTGATGGAGAAGTTCGGGCTTTAGGGGCGGGTGCGTGTTGCACTGCTGGTGGTGTCACGTCCCCTCGCCCCTCTGGGGAGAGGGTTAGGGTGAGGGGCGCCAAGTGCGCCGGGTGATCGGGTGCCGTTGCGGTAGGGGCGGAAGGGCGCCGCCTCACTGAACCACCGAAAGACGGTCTAGCCGACTGGCGCTTCAGCGCGCTTGGCGCCCCTCACCCTGGCCCTCTCCCCAGAGGGGCGAGGGGACGCAGTTTGCGCCGCCGGGTCACACTTAGGCAAAACTCTGGATCGCCGCCGTCACTGCCTCGGTAATCCCCGGGTCGCTGAGCGAGTGGCCGGCGTTGTCGACCACCCGTATCTCAGCATCGGTCCAGATCGCCGCCAGGGCGTGGGCGGTGCGGGGTGGGCAGAGGAGGTCGTAGCGGCCCTGGATGATGATGCCGCGGATGCCGGCGAGGCGGTGGGCGTTGGCCATGAGTTGGTCGGGCGCCATGAAGCTGTCATGGCTGAAATAGTGCGCTTCCATCAGCGCCGTGGCCGGGAGGCGCGATGAGGGCGAGAAATCGAGCCGCGTCGTTGCCGGACGTACCTCCGAAAGGATGCGCTCGGTGTCGCCATAGGCCCGGGCAGCGGGGCCGTGGATCGCCGGATCGGGATCGAGGATGCGGCGGAAATAGCTGTCGACCGGCGAGCGGCGCTCCTCAGCAGTGAGGAGGCTGAGGAAATCCTCGTACAGCGCCGGATAGAAGGTCGAGAGGCCGGTGCCGAAGGCCCAGTCGAGTTCAGTGCGGGTGCCGAGGAAGGTGGCGCGCAGCACGATGCCGAGCACCCGCTCGGGGTGGGCCTCGGCATAGGCGAGGGCGAGCGTTGCGCCCCACGAACCGCCGACCACCAGCCAGTGCTCGATGCTCAGATGTTCACGGATCCGCTCCATGTCGGCGATCAGATGCGCCGTGGTGTTGGCCTCGCGCGAGCGGGCCGGAGTGGAGCGGCCGGCGCCACGCTGGTCGAACAGCACGGCGCGGAAGCGGGTGGGATCGAACAGCTGCCGATGCGCCGGCTGGCAGCCGCTACCCGGGCCGCCATGCAGGTAGACGGCGGGGATGCCGTCGGCCGCGCCGATGGTTTCGACGTAGAGCTCGTGACCATCGCCGACGGGAAGGCGGAAGGTAGTGAGGGCGGTGGGGGAGAGGTCGTCCACGTAGGGTGATCTGCCTTTATTGGTTGCTGCTTCACAGCACCGGGAGACGATACGGTCGCTTCCCTCCCCCTTGAGGGGAGGGATTGAGGGAGGGGGTGGTGCAGTCAGCACCGAGCGTCCCTCGCCACCCCCACCCCCAACCCCTCCCCTCAAGGGCGAGGGGAGCAGTGAACTCTGTGGGTGGGGTTGGCACGTGCCTCACACTTCCTGCTGTTCCGGCTCCAGCGTGCCACCGGCAAAATTGCGGTAGATATAGCGGTTCGTTCCGGTAGCAGACTCTGCTTCCGCCGTCCTGAAGATCTCGTGGTGGCGCGGCGACAGGCTGCAGGCGGGGTCGGTATTGCCCGCGCTGCCGGTGAGCGCGAAGGCCTGGCAGCGGCAGCCGCCGAAATCCTGCTCCTTGAAGGCGCAGCTCTGGCACGGCTCGGGCATCCAGCCGGTGCCGCGGTAGCGGTTGAAGGCGTCGGAGTTCTGCCAGATCCAGGCGATGGAATGGTTGGAGCGGACGCTCTCGAAATCGAGTTCGGTGATGGTTTCGGCGGCGTGGCAGGGCAGCACCTTGCCGGCAGGAGTGATGTTGAAGAACTGTCGACCCCAGCCGCCCATGCATTTCTTCGGGCGGTCGGCATAGTAGTCGGGGACGACATAGTCGATGTCGAGGATGCCCCTGAGGCGTTCCGACGCTTCCTCGACGATGCGGGTGGCGTCGTCGATCTGGGCGATGGTCGGCATCAGTGCTGCGCGGTTCTTCAGCGCCCAGCCGTAATACTGGACGTTCGCCACCTCGATGCGGTCGGCGTCGAGCGCCACGGCCATGTCGATCATGCCCGGGAGCTGGTGGAGATTCTGCCGGTGCATCACCGCGTTGACGGTGAGCGGCAGGCCGAGCTCGCGGGCCCAACCGGCGGCCTCCAATTTCCTAGAATGTCCCTTGAAGCCGGCGATGCGGTTGGCGAGTTCAGGCTCGTTCCCCTGGAAGCTGATCTGGATGTGGCAGAGCCCGGCATCGGCAAGTACCTCGAGCTTGTCGCGGGTAAGCAGCACCGCCGAGGTGATCAGGTTGGAATAGAGCCCGAGGTCGGTGGCGTGCTGGATCAGCTCGGCGAGATCCTTGCGGACGGTCGGCTCGCCGCCCGAGAAGTGCACCTGCAGCACGCCGATCTCGGCGAGTTCGGTGAGCACCTTCTTCCACTCCTCGGTGCTGAGCTCATTGCCGGCGCGCTCCATTTCGATGGGGTTTGAGCAATAGCCGCATTGCAGCGGGCAGCGATGCGTGAGTTCGAGCAATACGGCGAGCGGGATGCCATAGCTCTCGGCGACGGACTTCTGTTCGAGAATGGCGAGGCCATCGCTCGGGTCGGCGAAGACCGGGCTGGTATCGAGCAGGGTAGGGCTCATGGCGCTGCCTTTCGGGCCTCGACGACGAAGCCGGAACCGGCGAGATCCTGCAGCATGGCAATGACGTCGGCGCCGATCTCGTCGCGCGGCGCGGCATAGGCGGCCGCCAGGTGGTCGATGATATCAGCGACGCTGCGCTGGCCGTCGCAGAGCTGCAGGATTTCGACGGCGATCTCGTCGGGCGCCATGACGCGCTCGGGCACCAGCAGCACCCAGCGCTGACGCGCCTCGTCGTAGCGCAGCCGGGTGCCGCGGGCGAGGGTGGGGACGCTGTCCTCGGCAACGATCAGCCGGCGCCGAGCCGCCGGGGCGGTGGCGGTGCTCATGGCGCGGCCGGCACGAAGGCGCCGGGCGGCACATGGCCCTCGACATAGGCGTGATAGAGCGCGTCGAGCTGCACCCAGAGCACATTGGTCTTGAAGATCAACGCATTGCAGACCAGTTGGCGTTCGTAGGGGGTCCTCGCGTGCTGCTTCACATAGTTCAGGGCGAACTCGGAGTCGCGCGGCGCCTGGGTGAGGCGGCGGCTGAAATAGCTCATCACCTCGGGGTTCACGAAGTCATAGTGCTTCAGCATGCCCGAGATGCGCTCCTCGTGCAGGTTGGGCGCAAACAGCTCGGTGAGCGAGGATGCGATGGCCTCGAGCGGCGATTTCTCGCGCACGAAATGCACATAGGCTTCGACGGCGAAGCGGGTGGCGGGGAGTATCCCCTCGGCGCTTTCGACATAATCGGTGTCGAGGCCAAGGCCCTCGGTCAGCTTGATCCAGCGCTCGATGCCGCCTTCGGTGCCGATGTCGCCATCATGGTCGGAAATGCGGTGGCGCCATTCGATGCGGGTGTCGCGATCGCGGAAACGGGAGATCACCACTGCGTCTTTGATCGGGATCGTCGACTGGTAATAGTAGCGGTTGAGCGCCCAGGCCTGCACCTGACCCTTGGTGAGTTTGCCGCCATGGAGCAGGGCATGGAACGGGTGGAGGCTGTGGTAGCGGGTGGCGCCGATGAAGCGGAGCTGCTCCTCCAGCTGCTCGGGCGTATCGAGCGGCGCGTCGGCCGGGACCGAGAAGGCGGTCAGTGCAGTCATAGGGTGATCTCCATCCCGTCGGCCGGGATCTGCCAGCCGGCCTGTCTCACCGCCTGTCGCTCGGAGGAGCCGGGCATCAGGGCGGGGTTCGAATTGTTGATGTGCAGAAAGAGTTTCCGCTCGATCCCGAGGTTTTCGAGGGCGGGCATTGCGGCGGACATGGCGATGTGGCCCATGCGTTGGCCGGTCTTGTGGTTGAGGCCCTGGCGGATCATCTCGTCATCGGTGAACAGGGTGCCGTCGAAGAACACCAGCCTGGCGCCGCGCAGGTAGGCCTCGACCTCCGGGGTCAGCGCTGCACAGGCGGCGAGGAACACGAAGCTCTCATCGCTCGCCCTGTCGCGAATGACGAAGCCCAGGGTGTCGCCCTCGGCATTGGCGCTGGTGTCCTCGACGAACAAGGCGGCCTTGCCCGGGGCGATGAAGGGCAGGATCTCGAGGCCCGAGGGTGAACCGTCGGGCAGTCGTGGCTCGAAGGCCGTGTCGGGGGTGATGGCGACGCGAGGGACCAGCCCCGGCTTCAGCACATTGAAGATCGAGTTCTCGGCGAGCAGCGACAGCACGCGGCTATGGCCGTAGAGGGTGAAGGGAGAACCCTCCCTGAGGGTCAGCAGCCCGGCGATCGCATCGACTTCGCCGTTGCTGAGGATCACGCCGGCGATCGGGCTGTGGCGCAGGGCGCGGGGGTGGAGCGCCGGGGTGCTGGTGAGCTGCTGGCGCAGGTCCGGCGAGGCGTTGATCAGGAACCAGTGCTGGTGGTCGGCGCTGACGGCGATCGAGGCTTGCGTGGCCCGCAGCTCGGCATGGCTGGTGCGGGCGGCGCGACAGTTGTCGCAGCCGCAATTCCATTGCGGCACCCCGCCACCCGCCGCGGTTCCAAGGACAATTATGCTGAGCATGAGGCCCGTCCCCGCGGCAGGATCGACGCGACTACTTGCGGGTCGCGCAAGCGTACATGTTGATTTCCATGCTCACCGGCACTTCGACCAGCTTGGGCTTCTTCCAGGACTTCATTTGAAGTTCTCCTCACGATTCACGGCTTGGTTGCCGCGACGAGGAGTGTCAGCGAGAACGCCGGGGCCCGCACTCTATCATGCTGATAGATATGGCCTATTGGTTAGAATTCGGAGAGAGAGGGGCGGTCGAGGAAGGGTGGCGTGGGGCGAATGCCGGGCAGGGTGAGCGCTTCGCCGGAGGCCTGCAGCGCATCGATCAGGCTGGCATAGGGCTCCTGCCGGCGGTACTGCGAGGCGACCAGTGCGACGATGCGGCGGGCGTCGGCATTGATGCGGTAGAGCCGCACGCCATCGAGCGAGGCGCTGCCGCTGACGGTGGAGAGCGCCGGGGCGAGGCAGATGCCGGAGCCGGCACGGACCAGCCCGATGGCGACCTCGAAGCTGCGACACTGGGCGACGACGCGATGCTCGGGCAGCATCTGGTCGTACCAATCGGCGACGCGCTTGGCGTGCTGGGTGCCGAAGATGAACTGGATCGAGCGGTTGAGCACGGCCCAATCCGCTGGCGCCAGTTGGCGCAGATCGGTGATGTCGTCGAGATTCAACCGCTCGGGGACCACGAGGACATAGGGGTCCTCGATGATCGGGATCTGCAGGAAACCGACGCTCGCCTCGGCCACCGAGTTGGCGGCAAGCAGGCCGATATTGACACGGCGGCCGTAGAGCATTTCGAGGATATCGGCGGGGGCGCTTTCCTGGATGTCGAAGTCGATGTCCGGGAACCTGGCCTGGGTGCTGGTCAGTGCGGTCGGCAGCACGACGCGCAGCACAGAGTTGACGCCGGCGAGGCGCACGGTGACTCGATGGCCACCGCTATACTGGCCCAGCCCATCTTCGAGATCCTGCATGTTACGCAGGATCTGCTCGGCCTTGGGCAACAGGTAGGTGCCGGCCTCGGTCAGCGTCATCTCGTTGGAGTGACGGCGGAACAGCCTGGTGCCGACGGTGGTCTCGAGCTTCGAGAGCTGCTGCGACAGCGAGGGCTGGGCGAGGCCCAGTTGCTTGGCGGCACGGGTCAGGGTTTCGGAGTGCGCCACCGCCCAGAAGATGCGCAACTGGTGCAGGGTGATTTCGGGCCGGCGGGCCCGCAGTGCGGCGCGCGGTCGCCCGGTCTGCAGCAGGGCGGTGAGATCCCCGGGGATGGTCCGATCTTCGTCGTCGTCGGTCATGCGCCTATTCCTAACTGAGGAACGGCTTTAGCGCGAGACGGCAGTCGGATGGGTAATGCTGAGGATTGGCGTGGGGCTGGTGCAGACTGACGGGCCGGCGCGGGCTGACCCCCACCCTTGATCCCTCCCCCTAAACATGGGGAGGGAGACGTCTACCTCGATGTTTGTGTTTTGGTCTCCCTCCCCCTTCTTGAGGGGGAGGGGACAGGGGTGGGGGTCAGCTCGCACCGGCCCCGGTCATTAGACGCTAGATCGTCCCCTTGGCCTTCAGCTCGCGCACCGCGTCGCGCATCGCATCCAGCGTGTCGTTGATCACCCCGGCATCGTGCTCGCTGGAGAGGAACCAGGCGCCGCGTTCGAGGGCGCGGACGCCGCGATACATCAGGGCAGTGGTCAGCGCGATGTAGGCGGGGCGGTTCATTTTGGCGAGGTCGCGGAAATCGCGGGCCGGCTTGTCGAGGCCCAGCGCGACGTGGAAGACCTGCGGGAAGCCGACCACCGAGGCGGTGACGCCGGCCGAGGCGAAGATCTCCTTGAAGCCTTCCTGCAGCGCGGTGCCGGAGACGCCGATCTTCTTGTAGAGCGCTGGCGTCAGCGACTTCAGCGTCGCTGCGGTCGCCGCCATGGCGATCGGCTGGGCGTTATAGGTGCCGCCATGGACGACACCGCCGGAGGTGAACATGTCCATCAGGTCGGCGCGGCCGGCAATCGCCGCCACCGGGAAGCCGTTGGCGATGGCCTTGCCGAAGGTCGAAAGGTCCGGGGTGACCCCGAACAGTTCCTGCGCGCCGCCAGGAGCGAGGCGGAAGCCGGTGATGACCTCGTCGAAGATCAGAACCGTGCCGGTCCTGGTGCAGGCCTCACGTACGCCTTCGAGGTAGCCGGCCAGCGGGTGCACCGCACCCTGGTTGCACATCGCGGCTTCCATGATGACGGCGGCGATATCGCCCTGAGCCAGGCGCGCCGTGAGCAGCTCGAGATTGTTCCAGGGCAGGACGACGAGGGTGTCGGCAGTGTCCTTGAGCTGGCCCTTGGAGCCGATCACCGGGGTCGGTGCGTCGGCAGGACCGGCCGCGTCGAGGGCCGGAGCGGTCGACCACAGCACGTTGTCGAACCAACCGTGATAGTGCCCTTCGAACTTCAGGATCTTGGTGCGGCCGGTGGCAGCGCGAGCGAGGCGCATCGCGGCCTGGTCGACCTCCGAGCCGGAGGAGCCGAAGCGCATGCGCTCGGCCGACGGCACCAGTTCGCAGACGAGGCGCGCCGCCTCGGCTTCAATGGCGGTCTGGCCGGCGAACAGGATGCCGTTGTCGATCTGCGACTTCACCGCGTCGACCAGCGCCTGCGGCTTGTGGCCGAGGATCATCGGGCCCATGCCGAGGTAGTAGTCGATCAGCTTGTTACCATCGACGTCGTAGAGATAGGCGCCTTCGCCGCGCTCGAACACCAGCGGGGTGGGCGAGATGTTGAGGCGGAAATTGCTGTTCACGCCGCCGGAGATCCACTGCGAGTTGGTGCGGATCGCCTCGACGGATTTATCGAAGCTGAGCGGGCGTGACTGAGCAGCCGATGGTGCGGCGGGGGATGTAACGGTCAACGCGGGACTCCTCAATTCTTCTAAGTCCAAGTGGCCTCAGGGCCCGAAAGTTGTAAATGGCCGCCGGTTTCGCGAGGCGAAAAAATGGGCGGAAAGCCGATAAAGCCGGCAGGTAGAGCTTTTAGTTGTCGCGCTTTCGAACCGGAAAAGTCTCACAACTTTTCCTGAAAACGCTCCTAGGCTTTGCTGTTCTTGGCAACTGCGATGCAGTCGATCTCGTAGCGTAGGGCCGCACCAAGGCAATTGGTGATGGTGGTGCGGGCCGGGAACGGCGCCTGGAAATACTCTGGGTAGATGCGGTTGTAGAGCGCCAGGTCCGCATCGTCGCGCACGTAGTTGCGGGTCTGCACCACATGGCTCAGGTCACTGCCGGCATCCTCCAGCACCTTGCGCAGGTTCTCGATCGAGCGGCGCATCTCGCCCTCGAAGCTGTCCGAGATGATCTTGCCGGTGGCGTCGACGGAAGCCTGGCCGGAGACGAAAATCAGCTCGCCGACCTTGGTGGCGGGGCTGAACGGCAGGTGCGAGCGCGGGGTATCCGGCGCGCTGGGATATTCGATCATATCTAACTCCGAGAATTCTCAGCTGATCGGGAAGACCGGCTTCCGCAGCCGCTGGTAGGGCAGGGTTTTCAACGCACTGGTGCAGGGCCCGGGGGTGGTGACGGTGTAGCTGCCCCTCGCGATCTTGTCGTAGGCGCGGCGGTGGGCGACGGCGGCCTTGACGCCGATCACCGACAATTCTTCGGGGATGATGCCCTGAGAGCGAAGCTGGCCGAGGTCGAAGGGCGGAGTCTTGCGGCTCGACAAGAGGATCTTGATGCCGTTGGCCTCGACCACGGCCGAGGGGCCCATATTGTAGTGGATGCCCTGCATGGCGGCGAGGTGGCTGTGGCGGTCCTCGAGGGTGAAGGCACCGTCGGAGCGGCTGACGAAGCTGACTTCGAGCTCCACCGGACCGGGGTCGAGCCGGCTGCCCTTGCCGCCGATCGACAGGGTGCGCCGGTCGCCGGGTTTGGCGCCATCGAGAGCGCGCACCGCGGCGGGGTCGGCAATGGCGACTGCGGCATTGGTGATGCCGTGGCGGAGGAAACCGCGCAGCACCGGGGTACAGTCGCCAGGCGCGCCGCCGCCGATATTGTCGGAGGGCTCGACGATGACGTAGGGGCCGCCCGGGAGGGTTTTCACCTCGCTCAGCGCCGCGTCGAGATCCCATTCGGTGGGAATGCCGAGCTCGCGGAGCTCGATGGCGAGGTTCTCCAGCCGGTCGAGCGCCGCCTTGGCGTCGGTATCGCTGCCGGTGGTGGTAACCGAGAAGGCGACGCCGGCATCGGGGATGTCGGAGAAGGAGTAGCCGGCGACGACGTTGACGGTCCAGATCTCGGGGTTCTCGGTTTCGATCTGGCGGGCCAGCGCTTCGAGGTCGCGCATCGGACGATCGGCAGTGCCGACCCCGGTGGGGGCCCAGATGATCGGGGCGTTGCGGGCGAGCATGTGCGGCAGCACGCCCTCACGCAGCGAACGGGCGAGCAGTTGCGCCGAACGCACGGCGGACTCGTTGGCGTCGGTATGCGGGTTCTCGCGATAAGCGACGAGGCCGTTGGCATGTTTCGCCATGGCGGCGGTGAAGGTGGCGTGCAGGTCGAAAACGCCGAACAGCGGCAGGGTCTCGGCACCAGGAATCGCGCGGATGCGGGCCAGCAGCTCGCCCTCGGGGTCAACGCTCTCGGTGGTGACCATGGCGCCATGCAGCGCCAGCCAGATGCCGTCGAGACCGCCATTGACGAGCGCCGCCTCGAGACCGGCGCGCAACTCGCTCCAGAACAGCTCGAACACCGCGTGGTCGGCGGTGCCGGAGGGCAGGGCGGAGAAATCGGCGACCGGCACCACCTCCCAACCTTCGGCCTCGGCGACCTCGAGGAAGCCGTCAATGGTCGAGCCGTCGCCACGCCGTGCCGTCACCGCCTTGCCGCGGTTGATGGTGAATTCGTCGAGCCCGGTGATCTCGTCGACGAAGGTGTGGGTCTCGTGGAACAGGCCGGCGAGGAGGATGCGAGGCTTGGTCATTTGGAGCTCGGGTGCGGCGCGTGATGGGTCATTTCGGCGGTGATTTCGGCGAGGCTGGCGACGAGAAGCTTGCCCAGCCGCTCGATGTTTTCGGGTTCGTAGCGGGCCGAGGGGCCGGCAATGCTGACGGCGGCGATGGCATCGCCGCCCGGCCCGAAGATCGGCGCCGCGACACAGGCGCTGCCCATCTCGTTCTCCTCGAACTCGGTGGCCCAGCCGAGCGTGCGGCAGCGCTCGAGCACGGTCTCCAGCGCCTCGGGATCGGTGATGGTGCGCGAAGTTGCGGCCGGCAGGTTACCCACCGAATAGATGATCTTGCGGAAGTTGAGCGGCTGATGCGCCAGCAGGGCGCGGCCGCAGGCGGTGGAGTGATAGGCGGCGCGGGTGCCGGAATAGGAGGAGACGCGCAGCGACTGGCTGCCCTCGAGGCTCTCGACGATCACCGCGTCGGTCGGGCCGGGCAGCGCCAGGTTCACCGTCTCGCGCGTCGTGGCACAGAGGCGGATCAAATGCGGGCGGGCGATGGCGGCGATGTCGAGCCGGCGCTCCACTGCCTTGCCGTAGACCAGGTGCTGCAGGCTCAGCCGGTAAGCGCCGGCCTTGGCATCGCGCTCGGTGAGGCCGACATCGACCAGCGCGCTGACCAGGTTGAAGGCGGTGGTCTTGGCGAGGCCGGTGCGGGCCGCCAGGTCGCGCAGCGATACCCAGTCGCCGCCGGCCATGGCGTCGAGCAGCGCCTTGGCGCGCGCCACCGATTGAATCCGGGCCTCGGCGGTGGGGGTGCTGGTCGGCGCGTCGTCAGGGGCGCTGGTTCTGGGCATTTCGCATGGTCTCTCGCGGCTGGTTCCACATTGTAGAACAAACGCCGGATGGCTGCTACCGGCGCAATAAGACACGAGAGCCGGCACGGCGCAAGCAGTTAGACCAGCTTTTGCCAAGATGCGACCTCGGCAGAGTTGACAGGTCGGCCGCCAACATCTTTACATTCCCTGCGGCAAACGAATGGTCGTTCCATCATATAGGATGGATGGCAGGGAGCGGACGAGTTGCGGGTCTTTGTAGCGTCGCTGGCCACCGAGACGAATACGTTCTCGCCGCTGTTCGTCGACCGCAGCGCGTTCGAGGACGCCTTCTACTGCCCGCCCGACACGCATCCGGAGACGCCGACGCTCTGCTCGGCGCCGATGGTGGCGGCGCGACGGCGCGCCAGGACCGACAGTTTCACGCTGATCGAGGGTACCGCCACCTGGGGCGAGCCGGCGGGGCTGGTGTCACAGGCTGGCTATGAGAGCCTGCGCGACGAAATCCTCGACCAGCTCAGGGCAGCGCTGCCCGTGGACATCGTGGTCTATGGGCTGCACGGCGCCATGGTGGCGCGTGGCTACGACGATTGCGAGGGCGACCTCCTGGCGCGGACGCGGGGGATCGTCGGGCCCGACGTGGTGATCGGCGCCGAGCTCGACATGCACCACCACCTGACGCAGCAGAAGGTCGACAATGCCGACGTGCTGGTGGCGTTCAAGGAGTTCCCGCATACCGATTTTCTGGCGCGAGCCGAGGACCTGATGGAGCTCTGCCTCCGCACGGCGCGCCGCGAAATCCAACCGGTGACCGAGGTGTTCGATCTCCGCTCGCTCACCGCCGCCTTCATGACCAGCCGCGAGCCGGGCCGCAGCTTCGTCGACAAGCTGATGGCAATTGAAGGCAAGGACGGGATCCTCTCGATCTCGGTGACCCACGGCTTCACCCCGGCTGATGTCGCCGATGTCGGCTGCAAGGTGTTCGTGGTGGCCGATGGCGAGGCCAACCGCAGCAAGGCGAGGGCGCTGGCCGAGCAACTGGGGCGCGAGATCCTCAACTGGCCGCCGGGCGCCGCCGGCCCCTATCACTACAAGCCCGAGGAAGCGATCCAGCAGGCGCTGGTCGAACCCGGGCAGCCGATCGTCTTTGCCGATCGCTGGGACAATCCGGGCGGCGGCGTCGCCGGCGATTCCTCGGTGATGATCGATGCGCTGCTGGCGCATCCGGACATCCCCTCGGCCATCGGCGCGCTGTGGGATCCGATCGCGGTGCAGTTCTGCCGCGCCGCCGGCGTCGGCGCGGCGATCCGGCTGCGGTTCTGCGGCAAGGTGTCGGAGAGCTCGGGTCACCCCATCGATGCCGACGTGGTGGTCAAGGGCGTATCGGACAACCTCATGATCCCGTTCGAGCAGAGCTGGGTGTCCCTCGGGCCGGCGGCGGCGATCAGCATCGGCAATGTCGATATCGTTCTCGCCACCGGGCGGTCGCAGACCTTCAGCCCGCCGGCCTTCACCAACCTCGGCATCGACCTTGGCGCCAAGAAGATCGTGGTGGTGAAGTCCTCGAACCACTTCCATGCCGCGTTCTCAAAAATCGCGGCGAAGATCCACTATCTCGATACCGGCGGGCCGTTTCCGAGCGATCCGAGGACGATCGCCTATACCAAGCTCCGCCGCCCCATCTATCCGCTGGACCCCCACCCATGGCTCTGATCCCTCGCCTCGACCTTCGTTCCCTCGATCGACAGCCGCTCGACCCGCTGACCAAGGGGCTGCCGTTCGATGCCCCTGAGCTGACGGTGGGCGAGGTCGGCCAGCAGGGCTGGAACGTGCTCAGGGGCGACATGCCGCTGCCGCTGGCGGTGATCCGGCAGGAGGTGGTGCGCGCCAACAGCCAGTGGATGAGCGCCTTCACCGGCAAGAACGACCTGGTAATCGCGCCGCATGGCAAGACCACGATGGCGCCAGCCCTGTTCGACCTGCAGGTGGCCGACGGCGCCTGGGCGATCACCGTCGCCACCGTGCAGCAACTCAGCGTCTGCGTGCGCTTCGGGGTGAAGCGGGTGCTGATCGCCAACCAGCCGGTGGGCGATCAGGCGATCGACGCCTGCTTCCGAGCGCTGCAGGGCGATGGCTTCGAACTCTACTGCCTCGCCGACGGGCTGCCCGGGCTGCAGCTGCTGGCGGACGGTGCGAAGCGCAACCCGCCGCCAAAGGGCAACCCGCTGCGCGTGCTGGTCGAGATCGGTTTTCTCGGTGGGCGCACCGGGGCGCGGTCCCGCGCGCAGGCGATGGAGGTGGCCCGCGTCGTCGCGTCGACGCCGGGGCTGGTGCTGGGCGGCTTTGAATGCTTCGAAGGCCTGTTGCCGACCCCGGAAGCGGCCGACGGGCTGATCGACGATGTGGCGGCGCTGGCGGTCAGCGCGCTCGCCGAGGGACTGTTTCGCGATGGCCAGCCGGTGGTGGTGAGCGCCGGCGGTTCGGCCTTCTTCGACCGGGTCGGCACCCGCTTCAACCAGGTGGCGTTCGCACGGCCGGTGGTGAAGGTGCTGCGCTCGGGCTGCTACCTGACGCATGACTCGATCTCTTACGCCGCGGCGTTCGAGCGGATCATCAGCGACACCTCGCTGCAGCTGCCGGAAGGACGGCTCGAGGCGGCACTGGAAGTCTGGGCTTATGTGCAGTCGCGGCCCGAGGATGGGCGCACCGTGCTGACCATGGGCAAGCGCGACATCAGCTTCGATGCCGGCATGCCGGTGCCGCTGCGCTGGTTCCGCCCGGGCCAGATGACCAGGCCCGAGGCGATGCCGGCAGGGCATACCGTCGTGGCGCTCAACGACCAGCACTGCCACATCACAACGCCCACCGACAGCCCGCTCGAGGCCGGCGACATGGTGGCGTTCGGCATCGGGCACCCGTGCACGACCTTCGACAAGTGGCAGATGCTGGTGCTGGTCGACGAGGATTACGGCGTTACCGGCGCATTGAAGACGTTCTTCTGACCGAGCAACCGAGGATAAGGCGATGGGCAAGTCTGGTGCCGACTATATCGTTCTTCCGGTGATGAAGGCCCTGCAGGTGCTGGACTATGTGGCGCGGCAGGGACACGACGTGACGCTGACCGAGACGGTGGCGGAACTGAAGCTGCCCAAGACCACGGTGTTCCGCTACCTGCAGACGCTGTCGGCGGCTCAGTTCATCGAGCACGACCTGAAGCGCGACCGCTATGGCGTGGGCAAGAAGTTCCGCGCGCTGGCGCGGGTCGACCAGGAGCTGCAGGGCCTGCGCGACATCGCCCAGCCCGAGATGCGCACGCTGATGGAGACCTTCCACGAGACGGTGAACCTCGCGGTGCTGTCGGACAACGAGGTGGTCTATATCGATATGCTCGAGCCGGGCCGACCGTTGCGCGCCAACGCACGGATCGGGCACCGGCATCCGGCGCATTCGACCTCGCTGGGGAAAGCCATGATGGCGTTCCTGCCCGATGCCGACGCGCTGGCGCTGAGCAGTGAGTTGCGGCAGCGTACCATCAACACACTGACCGACGCCGACAAGTTGCGCCGGCAGGTCGACGACGTACGGCGTCGCGGCTACGCCATCGAGGTGGGCGAGAACGAGGATGGGCTGATGTGCATCGGCGTGCCGATCCTCGACCGGACCGGCTATCCGGTGGCGGCGATGTCGCTGTCGGCGCCGGAGCGGCGGATGAAGCCGGAACTCACGGCCGTCGCAGCCGACGCTCTGAAGGGCGCCGCCAAGCGGATCTCCACCCATCTGTCGGCGCAACTCCATGGCTGAGCTCGGGGGAGCAGCGTTGCGCATCGCCATCATCCACGTCGCCCAGGAAACCAACGACTTCAATCCTCTGCTCACCACGATGGCGGATTACCAGGCGTTCGGCATCTACGAGGGCAGCGAGATCGTCGAAAAGCTGCGCGGCCTCGGCCAGGTCGGCGGCTTTCTCAAGGTGATCGAGGAGTCGCCGCTCGATCTCGAGATCGTGCCGATCGTTCGCGCCTGGGCTGTGGCTGGCGGGCGGATCGATCGCGCGTCCTACGACCATTTCGACGGCCGGATCCGAACCCTCCTGCAGGCGGCGCTGGCCGAGGGGCCGATCCACGGGTTGGCGCTGCAGCTGCATGGCGCCTGCGCCGCCGAAGGCATCGATGATGTCGAGGGGGAGCAGGCGGCGCTTTGCCGGCAGATCCTCGGGCCGAACGTGCCGATCGTGCTCGGGCTCGACCACCACGCCAATGTGACGCAGAAGATGGTCGACAGCGTCGATGCCATCGTCGGGCACCGGACGCAGCCGCACGACACCTTCGATACCGGGGTGATCGGCACCGAATTGCTGCTCAGGATCATCACCGAGAAGCTCAGGCCGACCACGGCCTGGCGGAAGATCCCGCTGGTGTCGCACCAGGAACAGTTCCTCACCTCAAAGGGACCGATGAAGGTCTGGTTCGACCGGGCGCGCGCCATGGAAGCCGACCCCAGGGTGCTGCAGGCCTCGAACTATCCAATGCAGCCCTGGCTCGACGTGGCCGAAGGCGGTTGGTCGACCATCGTCGTTACCGACAACGACCAGGCCCTCGCGGAAAAGCTGGCCGACGAGCTCGCCGAACTCTGCTGGTCGCTGCGCGACGATTTTCAGGTGCGCGAGGCGGTGTCGATCGACGATGCGGTGCGGATGGCAGACGCCGAGCCCAGGGGCATCGTGGTCTTGTCCGACACCGGCGATACGGTGTTCGGCGGCTCGGCCGGCGACAGCAACCTGATCCTCGAGGCGATGATCCGGCTGAAGATCAGGAGCAAGGCGCTGGTGCCGCTGATTTCGCCTGGTGCAGCGAAGACGCTGAGCGAAGCGGGCGAGGGGGCTCAGGTGACGCTGTTGCTGGGCGGAGATGCGGCGCCGGCATTCTTCACCCCGCTCGAAGTGACGGGCACCGTATGCACGGTCGGCGGCGGCGTGATCCACATCACCGACAGCCACCAGAACGAGGTCGATCTCGGCCAGGCGGTGATCTTCGATGTCGGGCCGATCACCATGATGATCACCGAGTTGCGCGGGCTCGCCGGCAACCTGCCGCAGCTCTACGAGGCGATGGGAGTAGATCCGCGCGACTACAAGATCGCGGTGCTGAAGACCGCTTCCAACTTCCAGTATTTCGCGCCCCTGACCTCGCGGGTGATCCGCGCCGATACGCGCGGCCCCGGCCAGTCGGACGTGTTCACCCTGCCATGGCAGCGGGTGCCGCGGCCGATGTACCCGCTCGACGCGGTCGAGAACTGGCGTTCGGTATCGTCGCAGCCGGGGCCAGCTCGATCGACCTAGAGTCTTATGGCTGTCACAGGCGCCGCGGGCTACACCAACGGCGCGCCCGCCCCAAGGAAACCAATCAATGTCTGAGACCAAGATGCACCTCGTCCCCTGGGACCGGCTGCAAGCGAACACCGTAAGCGTTTTCCGCGCTGCCGGGTCGGAGCCGCGGGAAGCGCAGCTGATCGCCGAGCATCTGGTGGAAGCGAACCTGCGCGGCCACGATTCTCACGGCGTCGGCGTGGTGCCGATGTACATCAACGGCGTGAAGTCCGGCGGCATGGTGATGAACCAGCGCCTCAAGGTGGCGATCGATACCGGCGCCATGCTGATCTGCGATGCCGGGCAGGGCGCCGGCCAGGTGATGGCGCATGACGCGATGGCGCTTGGCATCGCGCGCGCCAAAGCCGAGGGCAGCGCTATCGTCAGCCTACGCAACAGCCACCATATCGGCCGCATCGGTCACTGGGCCGAGCAGTGCGCGGCGGCCGGCATGGTGTCGATCCATTTCGTCAACGTGGTGGCCGGCGCCATCGTCGCGCCGTTCGGCGGTACGCAGTCGCGCCTCGGCACCAACCCGTTCGCTGCGGCGTTCCCGCGCGACGGGGCGCCGCCGGTGGTGGTGGATTTCGCCACCTCCAAGCTCGCCGCCGGCAAGGTGCGCGTGGCGCACAACAAGGGCGTCGAGCTGCCGCCCGGCGCGCTGCTCGACAACCAGGGCAAGCCGACCATCAACCCCGGCGCATTGTTTGAAGACCCGCCGGGTTCGCTGACGACGTTCGGCGAGCACAAGGGCTGGGGCATGATGCTGGCCTGTGAACTGCTCGGCGCGGCGCTGGTCGGCGCCCCGACGCAGCATCAGAAGGACGGCAGTGGCGCGGTAATCAACTCGATGTTCTCGGTGATCGTCTCGCCGGAACGGCTGGGGACAGCCGGGCCGTTCGCCACCGAAATGGAAGCGGTGCTGGGCTGGGTGCTGTCGGAGAACGAGGGCGGCGGCACGGTGAAACTGCCGGGGATGCCGGAGCTCGAGAGCAAGGCGAAGCGGATGGCCGAGGGTGTGCCGGTGGATGCCGCGACGCTGGAGCAACTCGACGCGTCGGCGCGGGAGGTCGGGCTGACGGGGTTTGGGGCCTGAGGCGCATCTCTATCGCCGGTGCGGGCTGACCCCCACCCTTGATCCCTCCCCGCAAGGGGGAGGGAGACGCAGACTGAGATGTCAGTGTGAGGGTCTCCCTCCCCCTTGCGGGGAGGGGACAGGGGTGGGGGTCCACAGCCACCAGCCTCTCGAGCGGCTCAGACCTTGTGCCCCGGCCACCCCATCAGCAGCTTCACGTCCTTTTCGGCTTCCTTGGCCTTGGCCGCGTCCTTGAATACCCGCATGACGCATTGCGGTTTCTTGCGATCGATCACGTCGTAGACCAGGTGATAGCCGGTCTTGTCGAAGATCGGGCCGATCCAGCCGGCGCAGTGGTCGCAGTAGCGGCCCATCGGCTCGGCGTCGTTGTCCATGACCTTGCTCAGGCTCGGGCAGACATTCATCCGCAATTCGAGGCGATCCTCGTTGCGGTCGATGTCCATGTCGCAGTTTTCTTCGATCTTGACGTGGGTCCAGTACTCCTCCATGCCCTCGAGACCCTTGGTCTCGATCAGCTCGAGGATGTGCTTTTCCTGGTTCTTCGAAATGGCGAGGAAGTAAGCCTGCAACTGGTCCTCGCCCTGCGACTCCAGGAACTTGAAGACCTCGTTGTAGAAGCGGGTGAAGTGGTCGGACGGGATCATGCGCGCCTCTTGATCACCTGACGGCAAGCGCCGGGGCCAGTGATTTCCGTGTCGATGGCATAGGGTGAGCCTTCGGCCAGCGCCTCATTGGTCCGCGTGGTCTGGTCGCAGAAGTGCGGGGAGGGCGTGCCGACGAGCTTGGCCACGTGATGCCAGGCGGTGCAGTGGCGGACGGTCAGGACGATCTCGTCGGCGCCGACCTCGATGTCGTAGTCGCAGTTCTCGCGGGAAAAGAAATGCCGCCAGTGCCGGACGAGCTGGCCGGTGTCGCCGGCGACCAGATCGTCATGGATGGAGCGGTAGACGTCCTTGCCGACTTTCCTGAAGATCGCGTCCATCGCCTCGACGCCGTAGCGCGAGATGATGAAATCGATGGTGGTGTTGGTGGCACCGTGGAAATCGAGATGGACCTCGCCGCCTTCGGCGTAGCGCAGGTGTTCACTCATGCTTGGGGCTCCCAGGACATCTGGTTGGCGAGGATGCCGCCATCGACATAGAGCATCTGTCCGGTGATGTAGCGGGCGGCAGGCGAGGCGAGGAACACGGCGGCGCCGCCGATATCGGCGGGCATGCCGACGCGGCCGAGCGGGATCTGCCGCTCGAGGGCAGGGCGGACGCCCGGCGCCGCCAGGCCCTTGGCGGACAGGGGTGTCTCGATGATCCCCGGCCCGATGCCGTTGACGCGGATGCCGCGCTCGGCGAGCGTGACCGCAAGGTTGCGGACCAGCATCAGCACCGCGCCCTTGCTGGTATCGTAGATGACGCTGTTCTTTTCGGCCGCCAGTGAGTTGGTCGAGCCGGTGCAGATGATGCTCGGGTTCTCCTGCCCCGGCGACAGACCTTTGACGAAGGCCTGCGCGGCGAACAGGTAGCCTTTCACGTTGAGGTTGAAGGTGCGGTCGAACGCCGCCTCGGTGAGGTCGTCGAAATTGGTGTCGAGGTAGGTGCCGGCGTTATTGACCAGCGTATCGAGCCGACCGAGTTTCGCGCGCGCCGCCGCGACGAAGCCCTGCGCACCAGCCACCGTCGAGAGATCGGCCTGGACGAAGTGGCATTCGGTCAGCTTGGCGAGCCGCGCGGCTGCCCCGCCATCGTCCGCGAGGTGCGAGTTGATCACCAGCCGGGCGCCGGCCTGGGCAAAAGCCTCGGCGATGGCATAGCCGATGCCGGTGGTAGAACCTGTTATGGCGACGCACTGGCTCATGCGAGGGCGTTCCCGGAGAGACCCGCTTCGACGCTGAGCACAGCGCCGACGAGCGCCTGTGTCGCCTCGGCCTGTGGGTTGCGGAACAGGTCGAGCGGCTTGCCCACTTCGACGATCTTGCCAGACGACATCACATAGACCTTGCTGGTTGTGTAGGCGACGACGGAGAGGTCGTGCGCGATGAAGACGAGGCCGAGGCCGAGGTCGCGCACCAGGTCCTTGAGCAGGTTCAGCACCTGGGCCTGGATCGAGACGTCGAGGGCGGAGACCGGCTCGTCGGCGATCAGCACCTTTGGCCCCGGCATCAGCGCGCGGGCGATGGCGATGCGCTGCAGCTGGCCGCCGGAAAACTCGTGCGGGAAGCGCTCGAGGGCGTTCTTGTCGAGCCCGACCTGGTCGAGCACTTCGAGCACGCGGGCGGCGTGGTCGCCTTCGATCCTCAAACTGCGCAGCGGCTCGAGCAGCGAGGTGCCGACCCGCATGCGCGGATCGAGCGAGGAGCGCGGGTTCTGCAGCACCACCTGCACCGAGCGGCGGAACAGCTTCTTGTGCGCTTCGCCACCGGTCCAGACGTCGACGCCATCATAGAGCACCTGGCCCTGGCCCGGACGCTCGACGCCGGTGAGCATGCGGGTGAGGGTGGTCTTGCCTGAACCGCTTTCGCCGACAAGTCCCACGGCCTCGCCCGGGCGAACCGAGAAATCGATGCTGTCGAGCACCTTGAGCGTCGGCCGGGGGCCAAGCAGCTTCTGGCGGCGCAGGTTGTAAACCTGACTCAGTTGCCGCACTTCGAGCAACGGCCTGACATCGGCGGGGAACGGGGTCACGGTACTCATTGCGCGGCCACCTCGCCCGCGGGCTGGATCGGGTGCCAGCAGGCGGCATTGATGCCGTCGGCGCCGAGCTCCGGCATGGTCTCGCGGCACTTGTCGCTGGCGGCGGGGCAGCGGGGATTGAAGGCGCAGCCGGTGGGCAGGCTATGCAGCGGCGGCACCATGCCGGGGATGGAAACGAGGCGCGACGAACCGTCGAGCGCGATGTTGTCCATGGTCGGCTGGCTGTCGAGCAGGCCGCGCGTGTAGTGGTGCCTGGGGTTGCGGAACACCTCCTGCACCGGGCCGATCTCGACGATGCGGCCGGCATACATCACGGCGACGGTGTCGCACATGGCGGCGATGATCGGCAGGTCGTGGGTGATCATCAAGAGCGCCGAGCCGCGATCGCGGACGGCGCCGTTGAGCAGGCGCAGCACCTGCTTCTGCACGGTGACGTCGAGCGCCGTGGTCGGCTCATCGGCGATGATCAGCTGCGGGTAGCAGGCGAGCGCCATGGCGATCATGATGCGCTGGCGCTGGCCGCCGGAGATCTCGTGCGGATAGGCGCGCACCAGTTGCTCGGGGCGCGGCAGGTTCATCTGCTTGATCAGCTCGATGGTCTGCGCTTCGGCGATCTTCTTGTCGGCGCCGGTGTGGCGGCGGATCACCGAGCTGATCTGGTCGCCGACGCGGCGGACCGGATTGAGCGAACTCAGCGGATCCTGGAACACCATGGAGAGGGTGCGGCCGCGGCGGCTCGACAGCGCCTTGTCGGACTGGGTAACGAGGTCGACGCCGTCATGGAGGATGGTGCCATGGGTGTTCCAGCCCATCGGCAACAAGCCCATCAGCGCCAGCGCCGTCATCGATTTGCCGGAACCGGATTCGCCGACCAGCCCCATGCGGCCGCCCTGCGGGATGGTGAAGGAGACGCCGCGCACCGCGGTGACGTCGCCGTTGGAGACGACGAGGTCCTTGACCTCGATGGCGTGCGGTTTGGCCGAGGTCATCAGCTCCTCCGCTTCAGTTTCGGGTCGAGCACGTCGCGCAACCCGTCGCCGAGCAGGTTCAGGCCGAGCACGACGATAACGATGGCCAGGCCCGGCCACATGGCGAGCGGCGAGGAAATGCCGACGGTCTGCTGTGCTTCGTTGAGCATCATGCCCCACGAGATCGAGGGCCGGGTGACGCCGACGCCGAGATAGGAGAGGCCCGCCTCGGTGAGGATGCCGGCGGCGAAATACAGGGTGAACTGGACGATCATTACACCGGCGATATTGGGGATGACGTGGCGCGCCAGGATGAACAGCTTGCCACGGCCATAGAGCTTGGCGGAGGTGATGAAATCCTCCTGCAGCACGCTCATCGCGGCCGAGCGGATGACGCGGGTGAAGGAGGGGGTGAAGAAGGCGGTGAGCGCGAAGATAGTGGTGAGCGCGCCCGAGCCCATGGTGGCGGCGAGCACCAGGGCAGTCACCATGCCGGGGATCGACAGCATGATGTCGGCGCCGCGCGAGATGGTTTCATCGGCGATCTTGCCATAGGCGGCAGCGACCAGCCCGGCGATGGTGCCCAGGATCAGGCTGATGGTGGCGCCGCCGGCGCCGACGAGGATCGAGGTGCGCGCCCCGACCATCAACTGGGCGATGATATCGCGACCGAGTCCGTCGGTGCCGAGCCAGTGGTCGACGGTGCCCGGCGGCAGCATGCGGTTCTTGATGTTGGGGATGTTCGGGTTCGAGGGCAGCCAGAAGAACGAAACGATGGCGATGACCAGAAAGCCGATGGTCAGCACTACGCCGACGACCAGCGAGGCATTGAGCTCGAGGCGGCGACGGCGGCGCGGGGTGACGGTGGGGGCGGTGGTGGTGTTCATGGTGCTGCCTCCCCTCTCACGCCGCGTTCCGGACGCGCGGGTCGAGCACGCCGTAGAGCAGGTCGACGACGAAATTGACGAAGATGACGAAGATGATGATCAGCATGACGGTCGACTGCACCACGATGACCTCGCGTGCGGCCACGTTGGCGAGGATCATGCGGCTCAGACCCGGCAGCGAGAACACCATCTCGATGATGACGGTGCCGCCGATCAGTTCGGCAATCTGCAGCCCGACAATGGTGACGATGGGGAGCGCGGCGTTGCGTAAGCCGACGCTGAGCAGTGCCTGGGTGCGGGTCATGCCGACGGCGCGGGCAGTGCGCACATAGTCCTGGTTCATCACGTCGAGCACGGCGGAACGCACATAGCGGATCAGCACGGCGGCCATGATCAGGCCAAGCGACAGTACCGGCAGCACCAGCGAGCGGATGGCGCCGATCGGGCTTTCACGCCAGTCGACCCAGCCGCCGGTGGGCAGCCAGCCGAGCTTCACGCCGAACAGCACCGAAAGCAGGATGCCGGCCCAGAATACCGGTACGGCGATGCCGATCTGGCTGATCAGCGCCAGCACGGCGCCCGAGGGTTTTCCCACGTTGCGCGCGGCGTAGGTGCCGACCGGAATGGCGATGATGAGGCCGAGCAGCAGGCCGGAGAGGGCCAGCGGCACCGAGACGGAAAGCCGCGCGGTGACGAGGTCCGCGACGCTTTCCTTGGTGCGGAAGGATTGGCCGAGATCGCCCTGCAGCATGTTGGTGATCCAGTTGAAATACTGGACCGGCAGCGGCTGATCGAGCCCATAGGCATGCGCCAGGGCGTTGATCGCCTCGGCGGTGGCGTCCTTGCCGAGAACAATGGCGGCGACGTTGCCGCCGGCGGCGCGAATGAGAATGAAAATGGCCAGCGAGGCAACGAAGACGGCGCCCAGGAAAAACGCAAGTTTGCGCAGCGCGTAAATTGCCATTCAGCTCAACCCTTCGAAGCGGCCCGTTCGGGGCCGCAGAAACCGGTCACGAGCCGCCGGCACGAAGCCGGCGGCTCGCCACTATTTGCTCAGGCTACACTTACCAGTGCAGCTTGCCGATCTCGATGGCGACGAGAACGCGCGGCTCGAGGAAGCCCTTGAGCTCGCCGTCGAACAGGCCGACGCCCTTCTTGGCGATCAGCGGCACGATGACGGCGTCCTTGCGCAGGATGTCGGCGGCCTCCTTCATCTTGGCGAGGTATTCCTCGTCCGAGGTCGCCTTGTCGGCATCGCTCAGCGCTTGGGTGTATTCGGCGCTGCAATAGGTGCTCCAGCCGGCCTTGTCCGGGGTGGGGCAGGCCCACTGGGTCGGCTCGGCGTCGCCCGACATCACGGTGATGTCGAACTGCGGCGGACGGCCCTGGAAGATCAGCTGGCTGTAACGGGCGAGGTCGATGGCGTTGCGGGTGACGTTGAAGCCGGCACCCTGCATGGCCGGGATCATGATGTCGGCCGGCAGCGACAGGTCAGGCACGTCGCTCAGCGATGCATATTCCAGTGGGGTCGAGGCGAATTCCGGCGCCTTGGCCATCGCACCTTCATAGTCGAACGGGTACGGGCAGGTCTCCGGGCTCTCCGGCGAGTACCAGGGCTGGTTGGGCAGTGCGAAGGTACAGGTATTCTCGGCGCCCCAGGCGGCGCCGAAGGCGTCGTTGTAGGACTGGCGGTCGAGCGTCGCGGCAAGCGCCTGGCGCAGCGCCGGATCGAGCTTCTGGTTGAACACCGCGTAGGTCGGCTCGCCGATCTGCGGGTAGGTGACGAGGGTGAACTTCTTGTCGAGCTCACGCTTGGTCAGCTGTTCCCACAGGTCGATGGTGATCACCGGAACGGCGTCCACTTCACCGGCTTCGAGCGCGTTGAGGCCGGCGGTGCCGTCGGTCACGATGCGCACGGTGGCGGCGGTGATGGTCGGCTTGGTGCCCCAGTAGTTCGGGTTGGCTTCGAACTCGAAGGTCGAGTTGGTGGTGTAGGACTTCAGCACATAAGGGCCGGTGCCGATCGGGTTGGTGGCGATCGTGCCGGCGGCGTGCTCGGGCTGGATCAGCCCGGCGACCGAGCCCATGCCACGCCAGAAGTTCTGGCTCGGCTGCGACAGCGTCACCTTGACGGTCTGGTCGTCGACCTTCTCGATCGCGGTAACGGCGTTGTAGGCCGACGAGTTGTTGACGACCGGAGAGGCCTTCATGGTGTTGAGCGAGTAGATCACGTCCTCGGCGGTCACCGGCGTGCCGTCGGAGAAGTTGGTCTTCCGGATCTTGAACTCGTAAGTCAGCTTGTCGTCGGAAATGGTCCAGGACTCGGCGACGCCGGGCTCAACCGAACCATCCTTGTTGAAATAGACCAGCGGCTCGACGACGTTGGCCGGGATCCACAGGCGCAGCGCGGTGAGACCACTGGTGACGTAGTCGAGCGTCCCCGGATCCTGGCGGGCGATCAGTACCACCTTGTTCTCGGCGGCGCGCGGCGAAGCGGCCATGGCTTCGGCGCCGCCAAAGGCTGCCAGCATGATGGCGGCCGCGGCAATGGCGCCGAGGCGCTGGCCGAACTTTCCCTTAGTCTGCATGTTGAATCGTCCCTTCCGATTGTCCCTGAAATTTCTCGCGTCGCGCGGCGCTTCCACATCTGACCCCCTGCTCGGCCGGCAGTGCCCCGCGCTTGTGCTGCCGACGTATCCCACAATGTGGAATGCAAACTCTTTTTGCATGCCGATAGTCTGCATAGGATGTGGGCGTGTGGCAAGTAGCTTCCCGTTTCAGCGTCAAAACGAGCCGCAACTTAATGTTCGGTCGCTGACTTGCGTTCCGCTATATGGAACGTTGCTTGTGACGGAGCATGATTTTGCCACCCAGCGAGGGTGGGAAGGACAGGGCGAACAGACAGGATAGCGCATCGGCAGCAGCGATCGCTGCGTCGAATGGGCTCAGCCGTCCGATGGACCTTCAGGTGACTTCTCAACCGGGCGGCGATTGCCTAGTTTGCACGCCGCCTCGTGGAGACGTTTGACGTGAAGATCGGAATTGTCGGGCTCGGCGCCCGGGTAGCGTACCTGGCACGGATCGCGGTGCAGCAGGTGCCGGGCGCGACGCTCTGCGGCTATGTCGATCCGACACCGTACGGGATGCCGGAGCTGACCGGTGCAGGGATCGACGCGGGCCCGGCGTACGAAACCCCCGAGGCGCTGCTCAAGGCCGAAAAGCTCGATCTGCTGATGGTCGGCTCGCCCAACCACATGCACCTCGGCCACATCCGCATCGGGCTCGAGGCCGGGCTGAAAGTCTTCACCGAGAAGCCGGTGGTCACTACCGAACAGGACACCTACGCCCTGCTCGAACTCCTCAGGCAGAGCGGCGGCGCCGACAACGTGATGATCGGACTGGTGCTGCGCTATGCGCCACTCTATCGCGACCTGGTCCAGAGCTATCGCTCCGGGGCTCTGGGCAAGATCACTTCGATCGAAGCCAGCGAGCACATCGCGCCCTATCACGGCGCCTTCTTCATGCGCGACTGGCGGCGGCGCAGCAGCTATTCCGGCGGCTTCATCCTCGAGAAGTGCTGCCACGACATCGACCTCTACCAGGGGCTGGTGGGCAACCGGCCAGTGCGGGTGGCAAGCTTTGGCGGGCGGAAGACGTTCGTGCCCGAGAACATGCCGACCAAAGCCGGGATCAACGATCTCGACGTCTATTTCAAGAAACCCGGCGGCTGGGAAAGCGACAGCCGGGTGTGGGATGGCGATGGTGACATCATCGACTACCAGACGGCGCTGGTCGAATATTCGGGCGGCGAGAACCTCTGCTTCCACACCAACCTGAACGTCCCGGACGAGTATCGGCATTTCACCGTGATCGGCACGCATGGCATGGCGGAGGGCGATTTCGTGCGCAACTTCTACCGCATGCACGACGCACGCACCGGCGAGCGGCTGGTCGACAAGCGCTACGAGATCAAGGGCAGCTCGGTGCATTACGGCGCCGACGAGCAGATGGTCGCCGACATTTTCGCCCATCTCACCGATGGTGTGCCGCTGCCCGTGTCGATCATCGACGGGCTGGTGGCGGGGATGACCGCAATCAAGATCGACGAGGCGCGGGCCAGCCGGCAGGTGATCGAGCTCACCGAGACCTGGCGGCAGTTCGACAGCTACGGGCTCAACTGACGGATTCACCGTTGGAAGGGCTTTGCGGCCTCAAGCGGCGCCGATATGGTCGCGCGGAATTCTCGGAGGACAATCCCATGCATAAATCCATCGCAGCCCTCGGGCTCGCGTCCATCCTGGCGCTCGGCGTCTCCCAGGGGGCTCTGGCCGCCGGCGAGAAAGTTTCGGTGATCACGCCGTTCCTCGCGGCGATCGCGACCGGCGAGATGATCGACGCGTTCAAGGCCAAGGCCGCCGAGTACCAGTGGACCGTTGACGTGGTGGACACCGCCGGCGACATGGCGGCTTTCGCGAGCCGCGTCGAAGACGCCACCACCAGCGGCGCCAACGCCATCGTGCTGGTGTCGGTCGATCCGGCACAGATCCAGGATCAAGTCGACAAGGCCAAGGCGGCCGGGGTGCCGGTCATCACCATCGACGGCGCCAAGAATGCCTCGACCGTTTTGAACGTCACCTCCGACAACTACGTGCTCGGCGAGACGATGACCAAGTTCCTGTTCGACCAGATCGGCAACAAGGGCAACATCGTGCGCTTCTTCTATTCGGCGCATCCGGGCGTGCACCAGCGCGAGCTGGCGCTCGATGCGGCGCTGAAGGCCAACCCCGAGATCAAGCAGGTGGCCGACCATTATGTGGCGGTGCCGGGCCAGGTGGATGACAGCCGCGCCGCCATGGATGCGATGCTGCTGGCCAACCCGGGCGATGGCGCCATCAATGCGGTGTGGGCGGCCTGGGACGAGCCGGGGATCGGCGCCAACCTCGCTATCGAAGCGGCCGGCCGCAAGGGCATCGTCATCGCCGGCATCGACGGCAACCCGCAGGCGATCGAGCTGATCAAGGCCTGCGGCGCCTATGTCGGCACCGTGCGCCAGGGTTTCGGCGAGATGGCCAATATCGCGGCGGGTGAGCTCAACACCATCCTCGCCGGCGGCAGCGCCAAGGCCGACGAACTCTACGCGCCGGTGGAACTGATCACCCGCGAGAGCCTCGGCGTCACCTGTCCCTGACGTTGCTCGACCTCTCCGGGATCAGCCGGCGCTTCGGCGCGACCCATGCGCTCGAGGACGTGAGCCTCGCCCTTTCCGAGGGCGAGGTGCTCGGGCTCGTCGGGCCGAACGGTGCCGGCAAGTCCACCTTGATCAAGATCATCGCCGGCGCCGATCGACCCGATGCCGGGGAGATCCGCATCGACGGCAAACCGGTGCAGTTCCACTCGGCGCACGATGCCTATGCCGCCGGGATCCGGGTGATCCACCAGGATGCACCGCTGGTGCCGGGTTTCGATACGGTGGAGAACTGCTATCTCGGCCGCGCCTATCCGCGACGCTTCGGGCGGATCGACCGCCAGGCGATGCGCGCGGCGATTGCCGAGGTGGCGGCCGATATCGCGCCGGAGCTCGACCTCGATGTGCCGGTGATGTTCCTGCCGCCGGCCGAGCGGCAATTCGTGCGGCTGCTGCGAGCGGTGGCGGACAAGGGCCGGCTGCTGATCCTCGACGAGCCGACCGCCGCGCTGCCGGCGGAAGATGCCGAGCGGTTCTACCAGGTGCTGCGGCGGACGCGCGAACGCGGCACCTCGATCATCCTCGTCAGCCACCGGCTCGACGAGATCGCCGATTTCTGTAACCGGGCGGTGGTGATCCGCGATGGGCGGATCGTTGCGCAGTTCGCCGAGGGGGAAGTGAAGCCCGAAGCGATGATCGCAGCAATGGGCGGCAGCACCTCGGAGCGCTCGACCAGGCAGACCGACACCAGCGCGCCCAAGATCATCGAGATCGATGGCGTCACGGCGGGTGACCTGACCCGGCCAGCAGAGCTTGCCGTGCATGCCGGCGAGGTGATCGCACTCTATGGGCTCGCCGGGTCCGGACGCTCGAGCCTGCTCAATGCCATCTGGGGGGCGATCCCCTGGGTCGGGAGGATGCGGCTCGCTGGCGCCGATTATGCGCCGCGCTCGCCGCGCCAGGCGATCGCGCAAGGGGTCTCATGCGTTCCGGCGGATCGGCACCGCAGCGGGTTGTTCCTCAGCGAAGACCTCGTCTTCAACAAGACGCTGCCGTTGCTCTCGGGCTATCGCCGATTGCGCGGACTGCCGGTGCCGGACGTGAAGTCGGAGCGAGCGGAGTTCCTCGTCGCGGCTGAACGGGTCTCGCTCAGCTATCGCGATCCGAAGCAACTGGCGCGCACCCTGTCGGGTGGCAACCAGCAAAAACTGATCTTCTCGCGCTGGGCCAACCGGCACTCCCGGGTGATGCTGCTCGACGAGCCGACCGAAGGCGTCGACGTGATGGCCAAGGCGACGATCAAGGACATCATCCGGGCAATTGCCGCCGACGGTAACGCGGTGCTGGTGTCGACGTCGGATCGCGACGAAGCGCTGGAGCTGGGCGACCGTATCGCGGTGTTCCGGCAGGGCGGCATCGTCAGAATTTTCACCCGCGCGGAGGCGAGCGCCGAGGCGCTGTCGGCGGCCGCGCAGTCTCGGGAGGCGGCGTGACCCGCACCAATCTCAATCGCTTCGGCACGCTGATCGCCTTCGTGTTGCTGTGCATCGGTTTCTCGATCGCGGCGCCGGCGGCGTTCGCCTCGCCGGCCAATGTGTTCAATCTCGTGCAGCAGATGGCGACGCTCGCCATCGTCGCGACGGCGGCGACGCTGGTGATGACCATTTCCGAGTTTGACCTCTCGGTCGGGTTCTCGGCCTCGCTGGCAGCGGTGATCTGCTTCGTGCTGTTCGGGCAGGGCTATGACGTCTGGCTCGCCGTGCCGGCGGCACTGCTGGTGGGGATCGTGGGCGGCGCGGCCAATGGCGTGCTGGTGGCGCGGTTCGGCATCCCGTCATTCGTCGCGACGCTGGCGCTGGGGACGATCCTCTCCGGCTTTGCCTTCGGACTGAGCGGCGGGCAAAGCCTGTTCCAGTCGGTGCCCGATGGGTTCAAGTCACTGGCGCGGGGGGATGTCTTCGGCATCCCGGTGCTGGGTTTCTGGATCGTCGTGGTGCTGGGGATCGCGGCGTTCGTCCTGACGCAGACCGAGTTCGGCCGGCGGTTGCGCGCCATTGGCGGCAATGCGCAGGCAGCGCGGCTCGCTGGTCTGCCGATCGTCCGCGACGTGATCGTGACCTTCGCCATTGCCGGCGGACTGTCAGCGCTGGCGGGGTTACTGCTGGCCTCGCGGCTGGGGAGCGTGCAGCACACCATGGGCGAGCCGCTGCTGCTGCCGGCCTATGCCGCGGTGTTCATCGGCACGACGGCGTCACCTACCGGCGCGCCGACAGTGGCGGGAACGCTGCTCGGCGTCGCCATTACCGGGGTGATGGTCAACGGCATGACCATCGTCGGGGTCGAGCCGTTCGTGCAGAAGATCATGACCGGCGTCATCATCCTCGTCGCGGTGCTGCTGCGCCGGGTGGGGCGGGCGAAGTGAGTATCCTCGTTCTCGATTGCGGCAGCTCGGCACTGAAGGCGACGGTGTTTGCCGACGATGGCGCGGTGATCGCGACCACCGATGCGGGCTACCCGCCCGCGAGCGCGCCGCATCGGCGGGCACCGGAGGACTGGTGGCAGGCGACCGCGGAGGCGGTGGGCAAGCTGCCGCTCGATGGGGTCGCAGCCATCTCGCTGACCGGCATGATGGAGAACCTCATCGCCGTTGACGCCACCGGCGCCCCGGTGCGGGAGGCAGCGCTCTACTCCGATCCGATCGGCACCGAGGCGTTCGAAGCGGTGGCAGGGCGGCTCGAGGCTGCCGACGCCACAGCGATTCTCGGCAATGCGCCGCGGCCGCTGATGACGGCATTCAAGCTGCTGGCGCTCGGACCCAAGGGCGGCGAATGGGTGCTGCCGGGCTCGAAGGATTACCTGGCGCTGCGGTTCACCGGGGTGGCGGCGACCGATCCGAGTTGCGCCAGCACCACCGGGCTGATGGATATCGGCACGCGCGACTGGTCGGCCGAACTGATCGAGCTCTTCGATATCGATCGCGGGCTGCTGCCGCCGATCCTCGCTGCCGAGACCGTTCTCGGCGGGCTGACGGTGGAAGCGGCGGAGGTGCTGGGCCTGCCCGCCGGCCTGCCGGTGATCAACGGCTGCGGCGATGCCGCGGCGACCACCATCGGCAGCGGGGCCGAGCAGCCGGATGAGGTGAGCATCTACCTCGGCACCAGCGGCTGGGTGGCCGGCGTCACTGCGCTAACCGAACGCACGCCGCGGCCCTATTATCGGCTGGCGCATCCGTTGCATGGCGGGCTGATCGAAGTGGCGCCGATCTTCTCGGCCGGGGCGGCGGCGCAGTGGGCGCGCGATACGCTGGGACTAACCTTGGCCGAGGCCGAGCGGCTGGCGGGTGAGGCGGATGTTGCGCCGGGTGGCGCGCTATTCCTGCCCTATCTCAACGGCGAGCGTACGCCGTTCGTCGATCTCGAGCTGAGGGCCGGGTTCGCCAATGTAGCCGCGAGCGACGGGGCGGGAGCGCTGTACTATGCGGCGCTGGAAGGCGTCGCCTTTGCCATCGCCGCCAATGTGCGGGCGATGGGCGCGGCAGGACCGGTCTATCTGGTGGGCGGTGGGGCGCAGAGCGCGATCTGGCCGCAGATCATGGCCGATGTGCTCGGACGCGAAGTCACGGTACCCCAGTATCCGGTGCTGGCGGCGAGCCTTGGTGCCTATCGCGCGGCGGCGAAGGCCCTGGGGCTGACGATGGGAGTCGCAGCGCGCGGGCGGACGTATCAGCCGAGGAGCGAGCGGGCTGAGCGTATCGTCCGGCAGCAGCAGCGGTTCGAACGGGCGACCGCTATGCTGCGGGAACTGGCGCGGATCTAGAAGCTGGCGCGGGCTGACCCCCACCCCTGTCCCCTCCCCCTGAGAATGGGGAGGGAGACCAAAACACTCACGCCGGTGTGAGCGTCTCCCTCCCCTTGTTTAGGGGGAAGGACAGGGGGTGGGGGTCAGCTCGCACCGGCGGCGCGGTAGGCTACTCCGCTGCCAGCATGTCGCTCAGATCGCGCGAAAAGTGCTTGCGGAACATGGTGAGTTGCGCGCCGCCAAGGGGAGCGGCACGGGCGCCGAGCGTGCCTGCGACGAGGCGTGGGCGCCGTGCGCCCCTCGCCGCCAGGTTACCCAACGCCGCTTCGGTCGCGGCGACCAGTCGTTCGATGATCGGCTGCGGCGCGGTGCTGTCGATGATGGCGTGGTCGATCTCGAGCACGGCGCCGGTGTTGAAGATGATTTCGGCGAGGGCCTTGCCGGACGCATCGACCCAGGGCGTGACATGCGCCTCCCAATCGGACCAGGGCCATGCCGAGGGATTGGAAATCGGCAGCTCGATGCCCGCCTCGGCCAGCCGCCGACCGAGCGCCGTGGTCGAGGCGATATCGTGGCCGAAGGCGCGATGGCCGTCGTGGCCGTTGACCAGCATGGAGCCCAGGTTGGCCGAATTACCGGTCGGGCCTTCCCAGAGGGTGTGCTCGGCGGTGATGCCGGCGCCGAGAAACGTCGAGACGAACAGGTGCACCAGGTTGGCCGGGCGCGGCGGTGGCGACATCACCATTTCGGCGAAGCAGGCGCAGTTGCCGTCATTGAACCAGGTGGTGGCGAGACCGGTCGCCGCCTCGAGCGCAGCGCGAAGATCGAGCTCGCGCCAGGCGGTGAACTGCTCGGGCGGTGGCTCGACATTGCCGATCAGGCTGCCAAGGTTGCTCGGCGTCGCGAGGCCGATGCCGGCGACACGCTGCTGCTCAGCCGGCGTCAGCCGAGTGATGAGCCCGGCGATGGCTTCGGCTGCCTCGGCGACGATGCTGGTGGCGTCGGGATAGGCGAAGTCGCGGCGATAGCGGCCAAGGTCCTCGCTGCCCAGGTTGATCAGCGTGATATCGATATGACGCCAGGAGATCTCGCAGCCGATGCCGTAGGCGCCACCATAATCGAGATAGAGCGGCGTTGCCGGCTGGCCGCGCCGGCCGCGCAGCACGTCGCCGCGGGTGATGAGACCATCATCCTCGAGTTCGGTGACGATCGCCGATGCGGTCTGCGGCGCCAGCCCGGTACGGCGTGACACCTCGGCGTTGGAAATGCCTGGGCTGAAGGTGATGGTGGTGAGCACGGCACGGCGATTGGCGGCGCGCAGGCTGGCATGTTGCACACCGCGTCCTGCGGGTTCAAAAAAGTCAGCCAATTCTAAGCCCTCGCCGCAACCCAAATTGACGCCGAAGCAACGCGCCCGGCCCGAAGTACGGGCCGAGCTACGAATCCTGCGTCCGAAAGTACTAAGTGGGGTGGCGCGGCGGGGCGTCAACCCATCAGATCACTACCAATTGGTCACAGAGCCATCGCGACGGTGCAGCATCGGCGCCTGCCAGAACTTGAAGCTTTGCTGCTTGATCAGCTCTTCATTGACCTCGATGCCGAGACCTGGAGCGTTGCTGACCGGGTAGTGGGCGCCTTCAAGCCGTGGTTGCACGGGGAAAAACTCAGTATTGTCGAAGCCGAGATTTTCCGCGGGACTGGAGCGCGTCTCCAGCCAGGAGAAGTTCGGCACCGCGGCGGAGAAGTGCACGGTGGCCGCAGTGCAGATCGGCCCGAGCGGATTGTGCGGCATCATGTCCACGTAGTGCGCCTCGCTCCAGCCGGCGACTTTCATCGACTCGGTGAGGCCGCCGACATTGCACACGTCGATGCGGTTGAACTGATGGATGCCGCGTTCGATGTAAGGCAGGAACTGCCACTTCGATGCGAATTCCTCGCCGATGGCGAACGGCACGTCGGTGAGGGTGCGCAGCGATTCATAGGCCTCTGGGGTCTCGTCGCGGATCGGCTCCTCGAGGAAGTCGAGCGTGCCGGACGGCATCTTCTGGCAGAAGCTGGCGGCCTCGGCCACCGACAGGCGGTGGTGGAAGTCGATACCGAGGATGACGTCTTCGCCGAGCTCTTCGCGCGCCTTGACCATCCACTTGGCGGTCTTGCCGATGTGCTCGCGCGGCTCGTAGATGGTCTCGCCGTGCCCCGAAGGCGAGAGGCGCATGGCGGTCCAGCCATGCTCGATCAGCATCCTGGCCTGCTCGATCATCTCCGGCCCGGGCTCGCCAGAGGTGGTGGCGAAGGTCGGGATCTTGTCGCGCTGCTTGCCGCCGAGCAGCTCGTAGACCGGTACCCCCAATGCCTTGCCCTTGATGTCGTAGAGCGCGATGTCGATAGCCGAGATCGCCGCCTGCAACACACGGCCGCCCTCGAAATACTGGCTGCGATAGAGCAGCTGCCAGATGTGGCCGATCTTGAACGGATCCATGCCGATGAGGATTTCGGCGTAGTGCTCGATGGCGCCGACCACTGCCTTCTCGCGGCCCGACAGGCCGCTCTCGCCCCAGCCGAAAATGCCCTCGTCGGTCTCGATCTTGACGACCAGCTGGTTACGGATCCCTACCCAGACGGCATAGGGCTTGATGGCAGTAATCTTCACCTTAAGTGCTCCTCAGCGGCGGGAGTTTTCCCCGCTCGATTGGCTGAGAGGGGATGCTGATTGGCGGGATGGAGTCAATTGGACGAGCGAATGAAATGGCGGGGATGCCCGGCGCACGGTCGCGGATAGTTTACCTGCGCCAGGGAATAGCTCGACCCGCTCAGATGTTGATCCTCACGAGGGCTTCTCGGGGAGACGGAAAATGAAGCTCGCTCTCGTGCTGGCTGTCACAGCCTCGTTCGCCATCGGATCGGCCATCGCCGACGACCACCAGTTCCAGGCGATCCAATCGGGCGGCCTGTTCATCGATCCGGTGACCCACGTGATCACCAACAAGACCGGGCATGTGATGCCCGATGCACCCGGCCAGGGCAGCCCGTTCAGCGGCAATCACCAGTGTACGCCGGCAACCGACATCGGCGCCGCGCAGGACCACGCCAATGTCAAGCCGAAGGGCGCCGACGATGTGGCCGACTGTCTGGAAGACTAGTCGCGTCTGATCAGCACAGATGGCACGCCCGCTAAGGGCGGATGGCGACAAACGGCGAGAGGGTGATCCCGGCGGCATCGAGAATCGGTTTGCCGCCGGGCGCGAAGAGGATCAGCCCGTCGATCGGCGCCAGTACGTCGTCCGGGCCGAGCAGAGGCTGGATGCGGGCGGCCGACCGGCTGTCGACGCCGTAGATGGCGTCGCGATCGAAGCTGCCGTCGCGCATGGCGGTGTCGGCAACTTCCCGAGCAGTGCGCAGGGCGGTGGGGTCCATGCGGCCCAGGTAGACCGCGTCGGTGGGCAGTTTGTGGGTGACGGCGAACCAGCTCAGTTCGCGCCAGTTCCAGCCTTCGTTCTCGACCGGCAGGGCACGAACGCGCTGGTAGTGTGGCGCGAGTGCTTCCCAGGCGGGCGAGGTCAGCGTCGTGCGCCAGGTGGTGCCGGTGCGGTCGGGTCCGATATTGAGGGCGCGGATGCCGCGCTGCAGATCGCCCAGTTGCAGCGCCAGCGCCAGACAGGCGACGATCAGCGCGGGGGTGCTGCGCAACTGGCGGGAGAGCAGGGCCAGCAGGGCAAAGACGATCAGGTAGCCGAGCGGCCAGAACATGCGCCCGGACGAGCGGAAGATGGTGAGGACGTCTACCAGTTCTTTGGGCAACGGCAGCTCGAACAGCTCGATACTGCCCAGGGCGACGCGGTGGCTCAGCGAGAACAGCGCAAGGCCTGCGACCACCAGTACGAGGGGCAGCAGCCGCGGCCGCAGCAGCGGCGCAAGATTTGCCGGCCGCAGCGTGAACAGCACCACGGCGATGAGCGTGAAGATGCCGAGCCCGACATAGTTCACGCCCTCCCACTCGAAAGCATTGACCGGCACACCGGGGACGATGAACTGGAAGAAGGCCGGGTTGATCGGTCCCATCAGATTCATGCGGAACAGGCCAAAGCCATAGCTCTGCATCGAGCCGACCATGAAGATGCCCGCCGCCCACAGCACCACGGCGATACCGATGGCGCCGAGCCCAAGCTCTGCCACGGTGCGGGGCAAACGCAGCTCGCGCTGCCAGAGGCGGGCGAGGAGCGAGCCACCCCACAGCGCGAACACCATCACCAGCAGGTAGCCGTGAATGGCAGAGACGGTCGCGAGGAGGAGCGGCCAGGCCCAGAGCGGAGTGGGGCGCCGCAGGTAGAGCCAGATGGCCGCGAGGATGGTCCAGTGCCCGGCCAGCGCCATATGAACGTCGAGCCGCATCAGGAACGTCGGCTGGAAGACGCAGAACATCGCGGCGACCAGCGCGAGTGGCCGGCTGAGCCGCAACTGGTGGGCGATGAGCACGGCGAACAGCGACTGCAGGATGAAGCAGAGCAGCTCCCAATACCCCCAGTACTGGAAGCGCTCCGGCAGCCAGGCGGCGATCAGCTTGAACGGGAAGGCAAAAAGCGGCAGCGAGTCGGAGAGGCCGACGCTGTTGGCCAGCTCCAGCCCATTGAGCGGACTGGCGCCGGGCGGCCAGCCCCACGGCGCCATGGCGAACCACCACCAGCCCAGCGTGTGCATGGCCCGGTCGCGCTGGTCGAGCCAGAGGATGTTGGTGGGGTCGAGCGGGGCAAGGCCGCGTACGATGATGAAGGCGATGACGCCGATCAGCAGCGCGGGGACGATGGCCGGTGTATCAAGAGCGGGCGAGGCCGTCGCTGCCGGACGCGGACGCGCCGGCTGATCAAGCTCCACGGCCTCGGTTGCACTCATTCGGTCTTTGGCGATCCACCCAGTCTGGCGCGCATGCCGCCATCGACCCTCAATACCTCACCGGTGATGAAGGAAGCGTTCTCCGAGGCAAGGAAGAGCACGGCGCTGGCGACCTCGGAAGGGTGGGCCATGCGGCCGAGGGGATGCATGGCGTCGATTTCGGCGTAGACGGCAGCGGGATCGGGCGCTGCGTCGACAGCGTTGCGCAGCAGCGGAGTATCGACCGAGCCAGGAGCGATACCGTTCACCCGCACGCCATAGGGTGCGTAGTCGACGGCCATCGAGCGGACGAGGCCGATCAGCCCATGCTTGGACACCGAATAGGCGGTGACTCCGGCCTGTGAGGCCACGCCCTGGACCGAGGAGATGTGGACAACGCTGCCCCTGGAGGCTCGAATCATCGCCATGCACGCTTTGGAGATGAGGAAGGCACCCTTGAGGTTGATGTCGAGGGTGCGGTCCCACAACGCCTCGTCGGTGGTTTCGACGGTGCCGTAGGTCTGGATGCCGGCGTTGTGGCTCAGCACATCGAGGCCACCGAAGTTCTGCTGCGCAAGGTCTGCCGCACGGGTGCAGTCGGCGAGACTGGCGACCGAGCCGACACAGATCTCGACCGCGCCGGCCTTGCCCTCGAGCGCGGTCGCGGCGTCATCGAGGCCGCTGGCGTCTACATCCATCAGCACGAGCTTGGCGCCTTCCGCCGCGAATGCCTCGGCGACGGCGCGCCCGATCCCCTTGGCCGCGCCGGTGACCAATACACGTTGCATGAAGTCCTCCTGTGATTGGCGGACATATCAGCATCGCCGGCGTGCCGGCGAAAGATGGAAACAGGGATTAGGCCATCGCCGCCGCCAGCGCGCCGGGCGCATGCCCGCCGTCGACAGCAGGTTCCGCCTCTGCCGGTTGTTGTTTGACTGAGTGTAGTAAAGAAGTTTCACCGCTAACCATCTTTGCGGTTCTGCCTAGAACGTGATCGAGGAAGTCGTTGCGGCGCGTTGACTTTCCGTCCCACAGACGCATAGTGTTAAAAATGTGTTACAAAGAGGAGGAGGGTATGATGCCTCGTCTTAGACTTGCGTTTGGAAGCCTGGCAGCGGTTTCTTTCATGGCTGCCCTCTGGAGTCCCGCTGCCTTGGCGCAGAGCGCTCCGACCGACATCCCTGGCGTCATGACGGTGTGCGCACCGGTCGTGGGCGAGGAATATGATGGCGACAAGGACCGCTGGGGCCAGTGTATTGCCGCAGTGGATGGTTTCCTCAAGGGCATCGGTGCGCCCTCGGAGGCTACCAATGAGACGATCGCCGCGCTGGTGGCAGCTCTGGTCGAGCTCTACCAGGACGACGAGACCTGTCTCGAAGACCAGACTGAATTGCCGATTGCTATCGATACGGCGGCACAACTTTCGACTGATGGGGTTCAGCAGGCCCAGATCATCGAAATCAGTGCAACCATCAGGGACTGCCAGACCATTACGACGGCAGCGATCCCGACGCCGGAGCTGGCCAGCGCCAATTAGGGCGCGGCCACCACTGCCTGACCCTATGGCAGGGCCTAACTTCACCGCTGGTGAGGCAAGGTGGGATTTTGGGTAGTGCCGGCAGCGGGCCACACGCTGTGCGGTGCTTAGAAGCGACAAGCGCCTTGCGGTGGCGCATGTCGTGGACTTGGGTTCGGCCGAGCTATTGGCTGAGCGCCGCGTTCCCGAGGCGGGTGAGAATGTAGTCGCTTGGCAGTGCAGCCGAGTGCTTTGGGCTAGGCGACGGAGCATAACTTGCGTGTTTTTCTTACTTCCGAGATCGGGGATGTGGTCCCGATCAGTCGCGCCAATACCAGGCAGGTATCGCAACATGGTCTGCCATTGGCGTTCAGGGACGGGTTGCCCGTCGTCGCCGCCCGACCGCAATGGGCAATCGTGCACGATGTCCTCAAGCGAATCATCGATATCGCACTATCCGGCGGAGCGCTGATCGCGCTGGCGCCGACACTGCTGCTGTTGGCGATCGCCATCAAGCTTTCCAGTCCGGGGCCGGTGCTGTTCCGGCAGTGGCGCACCGGCCGCAACGGCGTACCGTTCCGCATCTACAAGTTCCGCACCATGCGGGTGGATGCGTGCGACCCGAGCGGGGTGCGACAGGTGACGGCCGGAGATCCAGGCGTCACGCCGCTCGGACGCTTCATGCGCTCGCACAGCCTCGACGAGCTGCCGCAGCTCATCAACGTGCTCAAAGGTGATATGTCGCTGGTCGGCCCGCGCCCGCACGCCATCGGTATGAAGGCGGCCGGCGTGCTGTACGAGGACCTGGTGCCCTATTACGAGATGCGGCACACGGTCCGGCCGGGCCTGTCCGGCTGGGCGCAGGCCAATGGCTTGCGCGGTCCGACGACCGACATACAGTCGTCGCGCAGCCGGATCGATCACGACTTGGCCTATATCCAGAACCAGTCGATCGGGCTCGACATCAGGATCATCTGGATGACGATGAAGAGCGAGTTCCTCGCAGGGTCGGGCAGCTAGGGGAGTCGGTGGGCCAGCCGTGTGCTCACGGCTCGCCGCCCCATACGGATACCCTGGGGGCTCGTTGTTACTGTTCGTCACTCACCCCGACCGGACGTGTCCAGCCGCAAATTCGGTTTGCTGACCAGCAGGCTCTGCAACGCGATCCAGCCGTACCGTGCGAGATACTCCACGGCGCGCGGCGGGTAGGTACGAATGGCAGCAGCAAGCGCAACGAGAGACTTGCCGTAGGCGCGGGCCTCGAGCGCTCGGATGGCAATGAACCCATGGACGTGAGATTGGTGGCTGCGGCGCAGCCGTGAGCGTTGCTGCGCATGGAAGCGGGTGGCCAGCGGCTCGCTGGCAAACAGCGTCTCAGTGAAGCGTGCGTAACTCTCGAGTCTGAGTCCGATGCCTTTGCTCATGCTGGTATCGTGCTGGCGATAGTGCAGGCAAACCACCGGCACAAATGCGAATGAGCCGACGCTGGCGACACGACAATAGAACTCCCAGTCTTCACCCATGAGCAGCGTCGCGTCGAACATACCAACCTGATCGATGGCCCGCCGACGCACGCAGCAGCATCCGGGTGGGCCAATGAAGTTGCGCTGTACGATCTCACAGAGGAGATGTCCCGATGGGCGACGCCTTATCCTGCCGTAAGGGCTCGGGGCCCAACGACGCCCGTCGCTGTGGAACTTCACACTGTTACCGTAACTAAGAACCGTGTCCGGATCGGCAAGCAACGGCTCGAGCATGCGGTCCAGGGTACTCATGTCGAACAGGTCGTCGCCATCAAGAAAAATCAGGTACTCGCCGCGGCTGTTGAGTATGCCAGCATTGCGAGTGGCCGGAAGTCCGCGGTTCTTCTGATGGATGACCCGGACCCTTGGATCCTTGATCGCTGCAAGGATAGACGGCGTTTCATCGGTCGATCCGTCGTTTACCACCACGATCTCGAAGTCGTGGCGATCGGCGGATAGCACGCTTGCCAGCGTCTCACCTATGAACGGAGCGACATTATGAGCAGGAATTAGGAATGAAATAGACGGAACAGGCAATGACATGCGCTGTTTGTGCGCGCCTACCATGATTGATGCAAATGATCTTGTTCAACGAGGTAAATCGAGCTGCCTCCTTTCCATCGCCATTCGACGATGAAGCGCTCTTTCCTTTTTGCTCCGATCCGCCTAGACGTGTCGGGCGAGTGAAGGGAAGCGTGATGCCGAAGACCGACATTGCCCGGCGGGTCTACAACCATACCTGGAAGCTCGATCCGATCGTCAGGAGCCTGCTCGATACGGATTTCTACAAGCTGTTGATGCTGCAGATGATCTGGGGGCTGTATCCCAAGGTCGATGCCACCTTCTCGCTGATCAACCGCAAAGCCTCGGTGCGCCTCGCCGACGAGATCGACGAGGGCGAACTGAGGGCGCAGCTCGACCATGCGCGGACGCTCCGCTTCGGCAAGAAGGAGATGATCTGGCTGGCTGGTAACAGTTTCTACGGCTCCAAGCAGATTTTCTCGCCCGAGTTCCTGCGCTGGCTCGAGGGCTTCCGGTTGCCCGACTACCATCTCGAAAAGCGCGACGGGCAGTACGAGCTGACCTTTCCCGGCAAGTGGGTCGAGACCACGATGTGGGAGATCCCGGCGCTCGCCATCATCAACGAACTGCGCAGTCGCGCGGCACTGAAGAGCTACGGGCCATTCGCGCTCGACGTGGTCTATGCGCGGGCCAAGGCCAAGATGTGGGAGAAGGTGGAGCGGCTGAAGCGGCTGCCGGAGCTTCGCATCTCGGATTTCGGCACCCGTCGCCGGCATTCGTTCCTGTGGCAGCGCTGGTGTGTCGAGGCGCTGAAGGAAGGCCTGGGGCTCGAAGTCTTCACCGGCACGTCCAACGTGCTGCTCGCCATGGACAATGATCTCGAAGCGCTCGGCACCAACGCGCATGAACTGCCGATGGTGCTGGCGGCGATTGCGCCGAACGAGGAGGCGCTGAGAGAGGCGCCCTACCAGGTGCTGCAGGATTGGGAGAGCTATTATGGCGGCAATCTCAAGATCGTGTTGCCCGATGCTTTCGGTACCGACGCCTTCCTGAGGGATGCGCCAGACTGGGTGGCGGACTGGACCGGGTTCCGCCCGGACAGTGCGCCGGCCATCGAAGGCGGCGAGAAGATCATCAAGTGGTGGCAGGAGCGCGGTCGCGATCCGCGCGACAAGCTGCTGATCTTCTCGGACGGGCTCGATGTCGACATGATCGAGGAGGCCTACCACCACTTCCGCGGGCGGGTGCGCATGGCCTTTGGCTGGGGCACCAACCTCACCAACGATTTCTCGGGCTGCTCGCCATGGCCCAATCCGCAGCTTGAGCCGATCTCGCTGGTGTGCAAGGTGAGCGAAGCGGATGGCCATCCGGCGGTGAAGCTGTCGGACAACCCGGAAAAGGCTACCGGCGATGCGGCGGAAATCCGCCGCTACATCAGGATTTTCGGCGACAAGGGCCGAGTTTCCCACAAGGTCACCGTCTAGCAGACGCTGTTTTTTCGTCGCGGGCATCGAACGGCAAGTCTTCCGATCCCGCCCAGTATCTGAGGTCTTATGCGTTATTCCGCCTGCATCGAGTGGCTGTTCGCCACCGAAGAACCCGACGTTGCCAACCGGGTCCGCGCGGCCAAGGCCGCGGGGCTCGACGCCGTCGAGTTCTGGCGTTTCTCCAACAAGGATTGCGACGCCATCAAACTGGCGCTCGACGAAACCGGGCTCACGCTGGCCGGGATCCTGTGCGAACCGATCGCGCCGCTGACCAACCCGGAGTCGCATCAGTGGTTTCTGGAAGGCGTTCGCACCTCGCTGGCGGCGGCGCTGCAACTGGGCGCCAAGGTGATCATTGCGCAGGCGGGCGACAATCAGTCGGGCATAGCGCGCGCCGCACAGCACGCCGCAATCGTCAAAGTACTGAAGGAAGCGGCAAAAATCCTAGAAGGCTCCGACGTGGTGCTGGCGCTGGAGCCGCTCAACGACCGGGTCGATCACCCGGGCTACTACCTCACCTCGACCGAAGAGGGGCTCGATATCGTCGATGAGGTGGCGCGGCCGGAGATCAGGCTGCTCTATGACATCTACCACGCGGCGGTGATGGGCGAGGAAATCGAGGTGCTGGCCGGTCGGCTCGACCGAGTGGTGCACGTGCACCTCGCCGACACGCCGGGCCGCGGCGAGCCGGGCAGCGGTCGCATGGACTATGTCGAGCGGCTCGAGTGGCTGAAGGCGAAGGGCTATGACGGGCTGATCGGGCTCGAATACAAGCCGAGCGGGCCGACGGTCGAGACGCTGACGTTCCGGGAGGCGGTGTGAGCCGCAGATGAACGGAACGCAGATGCTGCGCTCAGCCTGAGTTAAGCCTCGATCCGACAGGGTCGGGGGAATGCAGGAGGAGGTCTCAGATGCGCTCTCCCACTCGACTCCGTCTTACCCGCAGCCTTGCATTCTGCATCGGCGCGCTCGTCGCCGGCAGCGTGCTGGCAGCTCCCAAGGACGATGCGGCGAAATCCGACTGCCTGCAGAAGGCGTTGGTGCAGTTCAACATCGATGATGCGGGCTGCGCGATCTATCCGCTCACCTCGGTGCTCTATGGTGAGTGCAAGGTCCGGGCCGCCCGCACTTACCAGATCGCCATGGCCAATTGCGTGCTCGACACGCCGTCGTCCAGCACACGGCCACAACTGCGCAACCCTGGCCGGTTGACCATCAAGCAGTGACCGGGTCAGTCCCCGGCTTCACCCTTCAGCCAGTAGCCGGCGGCACGGATATAGTCGTTGTTGAAGCCGCGCGCGACGAGGTGGTGGCGCAGCGCCTTGGCCATCTGGGCTTCGCCGGCGACGAAGGCAAAGCCTTCGCCCGGCGGAAAGCCGATCTCGGCCACCGCGGGCAGGAGCAGGTTCTCGGCGCCGGCCTCGCGGCCATTGCGGTGCAGCCAGTGGATCACGACGGGCGAGCTGGTCTCGAAGCGCTGTTCGTCGGCGGCTTCGGGCACTTCGATGATGGCGATGGCCGGTTTGCCGGCCGGCAGTTCTTCGATGCGGCGGCCGATGGCCGGGAGCGCAGTTTCGTCGCCGGCGATGAAATACCAGTCGAAGGCTTCCGGGACGCGGATGGTGCCGCGCGGGCCGCCGATCATCAGCTGGTCGCCAGGCCTGGCGCTTGCCGCCCAGCTCGACGCCGGGCCATCGCCATGCAGCACGAAATCGAGGTCAAGCGTCAGCGCATCGGCGTCGAAGTAGCGCGGCGTGTATTCGCGTACGAACGGCTTGGCGACGTCATCGGGCCAGACCAGGCCATCGGGATGACGCTCCGGGCGGGGCAGCGGCCTGCCGTCCGACGGCAGAAACACCTTCACATGGTCGGCGTGACCGGGAGACTGAAACCCCTCAAGCTCCGGGCCACTGAGCCGGATGCGGCGCATGTGTGGGGTGATGTCGACCACTGAGGCGACATCGAGGATGCGGATACGGGTTTCGAGCCGGATACGCTCGAGCGATCTATTTATGACTTCCATAGTCATGATTTAGTCAGGCTTGGCCGTGTCGGTCAAGTTAACTCGGCGCAAGGTGTGATTGTTCGATGATGCCTAACAATCCCTTGCGTAGGCGGTGCGCTATTCGGGCGAATGCCGGTCGCCTATCTCTAGTGCCGAAGCGACCGGCAAGGGCCGGCACAGCAGCGTTCGGCGAGCGCCGGCGCATGGAGCGCGATCGGCAAGTGCCGACGCAGGGATCGGCAAGAGCCGACACAGGGGTTAGCGATGATCACTCAGATCAAGGGCCTGCACCACGTCACCTCGATGGCGCGCGATGCAGCAGAGAACAACCATTTCTTTTCGAAGACCCTCGGCCTGCGCCGGGTGAAGCAGACGGTCAACTTCGACGCGCCTGACGTCTATCACCTCTACTATGGTGACGAGGTCGGCACGCCCGGCACGGTGATGACGCATTTCCCGTTCCCGCACATCGCCCGCGGCCGGCCTGGCGTCGGCGAAGTCGGCACCACGGCGTTCTCGGTGCCCGAGGGCTCGCTCGGCTATTGGCAGGAGCGGCTGGCGGCGGATCGGGTCGGCGACCTGGTGTCTTCCGAGAGCTTTGGCGAGAAGCGGTTGAGCTTCCGGGCGCCGGAAGGCGATGCGCTGGCGCTGGTCGAGAATGCCGGCGATACGCGGTTGCCGTGGACCGGCAATGGCGTCGATGCCGAGCACGCGATCCGCGGCTTCCACTCGGCTTCGATGCGGCTGCGCGATGGCGGTGCCACCGAGGAGCTGTTGAAGTTCATGGGCTACCAGAACGCCGAGAGCTCGGGGAGTACTCACCGGCTGATCCGGCCGGACGGCAATGCGGCCAACACCATCGACATCGAGGTGCTGCCCGATGCCAACCGGGCCGATCTCGGCGCCGGTTCGGTGCATCACATCGCCTTCGCGGTGGAGAACCGGGCGGCGCAGCTCGAGGTGCGCAAGGCCCTGCTCGACACTGGCTACCAGGTGACGCCGGTGATCGACCGGGACTATTTCTGGGCGATCTACTTCCGGACGCCGGGCGGCGTGCTGTTCGAGATCGCGACGAACGAGCCCGGCTTCGATCGCGACGAGGACACTGCGCATCTGGGCGAAACGCTGAAGCTGCCCAAGCAGCATGAGCACCTGAGAAGCGCGCTGGAGCAGACGCTGCAGCCGCTCGAAGACAAGGAGCCGGCATGATGGCCGAGGCGATCGACAGCTACGTCAACGTGGATATTCCCGGCGCATCCTCGGATGCGCCGGCCTTCTACCTGTTGCACGGCACCGGCGGCGACGAGCATCAGTTCACCGACCTCGCCGCCGAGCTGAAGCCCGGCGCGCGTCGCATCGGGGTGCGCGGCGATGTCTCCGAAGGCGGGGCGCTGCGTTACTTCAAGCGGGTCGGCGAAGGCCGCTACGACATGGCGGACCTCAAGCGGGCAACGGCGAAGCTGGCTGGCTTCGTCGGCGCCAGTAAAGGCAATGCGAAGCAGGTGCTGGGCCTCGGCTATTCGAACGGGGCCAACATCCTCGCTTCGGTGCTGTTCGAGACGCCGGAACTGTTCGACGTGGCGGTGCTGATGCACCCGCTGATCCCGTTCACGCCCAAACCGCAGGCGGGGCTGAAGGGCAAGCGGATCATCATCACTGCGGGCCGGCGCGATCCGATCGCGCCGGTGCATTCGGCCGAACTGCTCGCGAGCTACTTCAAGGAGCAGGGTGCCGAGCTGACGCTGTTCTGGCACGAAGGCGGCCACGAGATCCGCCGCGAGGAACTGCTGGCAGTGCGGGATTTCCTCGCTGCGTGAACATGCAGGCCGCCCTACTGGGCGGCCTTTGCGTCCTCGCCGATGAAGTCTACCGGCACGCCCTGCTTCACCATTTTTGCCAGCTCGTTGGCATCCCAGTTGGTCAGGCGCACGCAGCCATGCGACCCCGTCTTGTCGATCAGCGAGGGTTCGGGGGTGCCGTGGATGCCGAAGGTCGGTTCGCTCAGGTCGATCCACATCGAGCCGACGGGTCCGTTGGGCCCCGGCGGAATGGTGAGCACCTTGGTGTTCTCGCCCTGCTGGAAGTTGATCCTGGGGTTGTAGGTATACTCGGGCATCGCAACGATGGCTTCGACAAGGTGAGTGCCTGAGGGAGACGGGTTCTCCTCCGAACCGATGGTGGCGGGATAGGCGGCGATCAGCCGATTGTCCGCGTCATAGGCGCGGACCTGACGCAGTGACTTGTCGGCTTCGATGCGCACGACCTCCCCCTGGAGGTCGGGGCCATATGCGGCGACGTAGACCGGTTCGCCGACCGTGTAACGGGCCCCAGGATTGAGCGCCTTCAGCAGGTCGATATCCATGTGGAAGCGTTCGGCCAGCGATTCCTCGATCGAGGCATAGCCGAGGAACTTGCGTCTCGCCTGCTCGGCGTAATCCTTCGGGATCGGCTCGCCGATGGCGTTGAAATCGTCGGCGATGATGGCGTAGTCGCCGATCACCGGACCGCCGGTCTCGAGCGCCGCGAGCACATCGGGGTCCAACGCTCCATCGGGCGGTAATCCGTGCATCAGCTCGAAGGCGAGCACCGCCTTGCGGACATTGTCGCCATCGAATCCATCGATGACACCCGGCGAGGCGCCGGCCCGATCCAGCAGCACCTGCAGCCGGACAACTGCCGGATCCGGGTGCCGCTCCGCGGCAAGCGAGGGATCGGTCGGTTCGGCTTGCGGCGTGTAGACCGCCGAAATGGTAGAGATGTCGGCGCCGTTCACCGCTTCAGCAGTGAGCGGCGTTGCCGACACGGCCGGTGCGTCCTGCGCTTGCGAGGAGAGGGTGGCGACGGCAACAGCCAGAGTTGCGAGCACGAGGCGCATGGTTTCCAGTTCCTTTACGGATGGGGAAACCGCGGCGAGACCCGATGGGTTGCCTCAGCGGGCCTGGCAAAGCGTCCTGATGGTTAGCATTTGACTAAAATGCCGCGGACCTCAGGCCTGCAGATCGGCCCATTCGGGGTGGCGACGGAACTGTGCCACGACATAGGAGCACACCGGCACGATCTTGCCGCCGGTAGCCCGGGCATCGGCAATAGCGGTTTCCACCAGCTTCAGCGCGAGACCGAGGTTGCGATGCTGTGGCGGCACGCCGGTATGATCGGCGATGATCGTCCTGGCATCGCGACGCTGGTAGGTCATCTCGGCTTCGGATCCATCGGGCAGATAGACCACATAGCGACCGCGACCATTGGCTTCTTCGTGCTCGACGGCAAGTTCGTCAGACATAACAGGCCTTTCAGTTCGGCACCGGTGGGCGCCGGTTGCTGCACAAATATGGGGTGGCGGAGGAAATGCGGGAGGGGCAGCAGGCGCGGGTCAGATCTGCGTCATCGGCTCACCCAGTTCGGGGAACAGGCGCCGTTCGTTGAGGAACGGGTGCACCGCCAGCGCGGCGGCCATATCCTTCAGTGCCAGGGCGCGCTTGCCCAGTTGCAGATACATCAGGGCGCGGCCGGAGAGGGCACCGAAATGTCGGGGCTCGATGGCCAGCACCTTCTCGCAATCGGCGATCGAGGCCTCGAAATCGCCGAGCGTGTAATAGATGGTGGCGCGCTGGTTCCAGCCCTCGGCATAGTCGGGGTAGTCGGCGATCAGCTTGTCGAGCAGGCGCAGCGCGCCGGCCGCGTCGCCCATGCCGCGGGCGGTCAGCACTTCACGCATGCGGCCGGCAAGGATCGGGTCGGATGGGGTGGTCCAGTAGGTCCAGATCTTTGCGTCGATGGCCTGTGCCGTCGCGGCATCGGGCGCCACTCGCAACTGGGCGAACAGTTTGTCGATGGCGGCGCGATCGGCGGCTTCGTCAGCGAAAACCGGGTTCGCCGCAAGCAGCAGCATGAGCGCCAGCAAGAGGCGCGGAAGGATCGAAGCGAGCCGAACCAGGATGCGCATGGTGAGGCGATATTCCGCCTCAAGCTGCCACGACGCAAGCGGTTAGTGCCCTGGCTCGCGCTTCTGCCAGCGGCTCGCGATGGTGCGGCCGAGACCACCGAGACAGGGCGCCGCGGCGAGGAGGATCGACCGCCAGTAGTGCAGCAGCACGAACAGCACCACCAGCACCAGCGCGCCGACGATGATCACCAGTTCGAGGCTCAGCCCCATCGACTTCAGCCAGGCGGACAGCAGCATGCCCGGAAGGATGTGCGCCGCCGCCCAGACAAAGGCTGAGGTGACGTTGATGACGGAAAAGTGCCGGTAGTTCATGCCGAACATGCCGGCAATGCCTGGCACCACCGCCTTCACTCCCGGAATGAAGCGGCCGATGAACACCGACTTGCCGCCGTGCCGGGCGAAAAAGCTCTCGCCTCGCGCAATCAGCGGCAGGTGGTTGCGAAACGGCCAGAGCGTCTTGATGCGATCCTTGAGCCAGAAGCCGAGCGTATAGGAGATCGCATCGCCGACGACGGCGCCGAGCACTGCGGCGAGATAGATCTCCCAGAATGGCAGTTTGCCCTCAGCGATCAGACCACCGGCGAGGAGCAGCACGGGGGTCGAGGGGATGAACAGGCCGAGGATGAACACCGCTTCGGTCGCGGCGATGAGGAAGATGAACCACAGGCTCAGCCAGAAATTGCCCGAGATGGCTTCGAGCGCCATCTCCAGCCAGTTCGTCAGCGCAATAAAGGTCTCAAGCATCGGCCTCTATTAGCGGGCCGAGGTGAGAACCAGATGACAGGCGTGCTTCTTAGTGGCCGGCTTCCGGCTTGCGCCACCGGGCCTGCAGCGAGCGGCCGAACTCGCCCATGAAGGGCGCGAGGGCGAGCAGGATGCGCTTCCAGAAATGCACGATGAGGAAGGCGATGGTCAGAACGATCGTCCCGACGATGATCACCATCTCGAGGCTCAGCCCGATGGATTTCAGCCAGCCGGTCAGCAGTACGCCGGGCAGGATATGCACTGCCGCCCAGACGAAGGCCGAGATGATGTTGATCACCGAGAAATGCCGGTAGGGCATGCTCATCATGCCGGCGACGCCGGGGATCACGGCTTTCACGCCGGTGATGAAGCGGCCGATGAAGATCGCCTTGCCGCCGTGGCGGGCGAAGAACACCTCGCCCTGCTCGATCAGTTTCAGGTGGTTCTTGAACGGCCAGACGGTTCGGATCTTGTCCTTCAGCAGCCAGCCGACGGTGTAGGAGATGGCGTCGCCGATGATGGCGCCGAGCACCGCGGCAAAGAAGATCGGCCAGAATGGCAGGCTGCCCTGGGCGATGAGGCCGCCGGTCAGCAGCAGGATGGGGAGCGACGGCACCAGCAGGCCAAGGATGAAGACCGCCTCGCCGATGCAGACGAGGAAGATGAACAGCAGCGAAAGCCAGAAATTGTCGGAGATGGACTGCAGGAACAGCTCGAGCCAGGTCGAGATGGAGTGGAGAAATTCGATCATAGGCAGCGGGAGGCTCCTGGCCCGTGGGTAGTCGCGGGGCCCCAAGCCCCACGTGGCAGCGTGTCATGAACGGCCTGATACCGCCAGCCGCCATGAGCGCTCGCTTTGCGACTATTTGAAGAGGGGGGCATGAACTCGACGTGAACGCGCCCTGGCTCGCAGGATTGTCGCGCTTTCGAACCGGAAAAGTCTGCAACTTTTTCTCGAAACGCTCTATTGCGTCGCTGGCTGATCTCGGGCCGTGGGGGCGAGGAGGCAGCAGGTGCACGGAGTTTGACGATGTCGCTGCCCATCCATCACATGATTTCCAGCGGGCCGCAGCCGGTGGCGCCGTTCAGCCACGCGGTCGAGGCCGACGGCTTCGTATTCATCACCGGGCAGATGCCGACCGATCCGGCCGCGCCGGATGCACCGCTGCCGCAGGGCGTCGAGGCGCAGACCCGGCGGGTGATCGAGAACCTGAAGCTGATCCTGGCCGGGGTCGGCTTGGGCCTCGAGCACGTGACCATGGCACGCATCTATCTCACCGAGTTCCAGCGCGACTATGCGGCGCTCAACGCGCTGTGGCCGAGCTTCTTCGAGGCCGGCAAACTGCCGGCCCGGACCACGGTGGGGGTGACGGCGCTGGCCGTCGGCGCACTGGTCGAGATCGACCTGATCGCCAGGAGGCCCTAGACCAGCCCCAATCCGGCTCCAGCCGCAGCGCTCAGCAGCACCACGAGCCAGGGCGGGGTCCTGAGCAGCAGGGCCAGGGCCGCGATGCCCCAGGCAAGGTCGAGCGGGCCGAAGACGGCGCTGGTGAATACCGGATCGTACAGCGTTGCCAGCAGCAGCCCGACCACGACGGCATTGGCCAGGTTGAGGCCGGCGCGCAACCGAGGGTTGGCGCGCAGCGACTGCCAATAGGGCAGGGCGCCGAACACCAGCAGGAACGATGGGAGGTAGATGGCGCCGAGCCCGAGCAGCGCGCCGGCGATGCCGTTGGGCGGCGCGTCGAGCAGCGCGCCGGCATAGGCGGCGAAGGCAAAGAGTGGGCCGGGCACCGCCTGTGCCGCGCCATAGCCGGCAAGGAACAGGTTGTGGTCGATCAGCCCCGGCGCCACCAGCTCAGCCTCGAGCAGCGGCAGCACCACGTGACCGCCGCCGAACACCAGCGAGCCGGTGCGATAGAATTTCTCGGCGACCACCAACCAGGCGTTGCCCGTCGCAGCCAAGATCGGCAGGGCGAGCAGCAGGCCGAAGAACAGGGCGAGGAAAACGCTGCTGGTGCGATCAAAAGCTAAGCGCGGGACCGCAGCAGGCGGTGCCAGCAGGTAGCCGGCGAGTGCGGCGGCGGCGATCAGCGCCAACTGGGTCAGGCCGGACGGCAGCAACAGGGCGATGGCTGCCGCCGCAAGCGCGATGAGGCGGCGCTGGAGATCCGGCGTCAGTGATTTCGACATGGCCCACACGGCCTGGGCAACGACGGCCAGCGCGGCAAGCTTCAGCCCATGCAGGACGCCGTCGGCAAGCGGACCGCTCAGCTGCGCGGCGCCAAAGGCGAAGGCCAGCAGCAGGACTACCGAGGGCAGGGTGAAGGCTACCCAGGCGGCGATGCCGCCCCAATAGCCGGCGCGCAACTTGCCGATGGCGATGCCGACCTGGCTGGAGGCGGGACCCGGGAGGAACTGGCACAGCGCCACGAGATCGGCATAGGCCGCATCGTCGAGCCAGTCGCGGCGCTCGACGAACTCGGCGCGGAAATAGCCCAGATGGGCCACCGGGCCACCGAAGCTGGTAAGGCCGAGCAGCAGGAAGGCGCGGAAGACTTCGGCGACGCTGTTTCCGCTTTGCTGCACCGCTGACACCTGCTGCCCCGCTCTCAGGGGTGACCGGTGCCTCAGCCGGGCGTCACAATCAAGGCGGCCGGAGGCTCTCCGGCCGCAGGGCTTTAGCTGGTGACCTTGGCCGTCCGGCCGTAGACCAGCAGCATGACGATGATGACGAGGCCATAGATGATCTGCCGGCCCGCTTCGGGCATCTGCATGATCGAGAGCACGGAGTTGAGCAGGACGATGAGGATCACCCCGACCACGGTGCCGATGAAGCGGCCGCGGCCGCCGAGGATGTGGGTGCCGCCGATCACCACCGCGGCGATGGCCGGCAGCAGGTAGGCATTGCCCATGCCCTGGTAGGCCTTGGCCGAATAGCCGGCCAGCAAGATGCCGGCGAGGGCGGCGCAGAGCCCCGAGATAACGAAGGCGCCGACGATGACCCAGCGGGTGCGGATGCCGCTCAGATAGGACGCGGCCTCGCGGTTGCCGGTGGCATAGATCGCCTTGCCGAAGGCGGTGCGGCTCAGGATGGCGGCGATGACGATGGAAACGGCAGCCCAGACGAAGATGGCGACCGGAATGCCGAGGAGTTTTTCGGCGGCGAGGTAGCGCATCAGCGGGGTGGCCGAATCCTGCGGGGCAAAGCCGCCGGTATGGGCGATCATCAGGCCACGCATGACGGAATCGACGCCCAGGGTGAAGATCATCGAGGGGATACGGAGATAGGCGACGCCGAAGCCGTTGAAGAGCCCGACCAGCAGCCCGATGGCGAGGCCGGTGGGGATGGCGGCCGGACCACCGACGGTGGTCGCCATCATCGCTGCAGCGGTCATGGTCCAGGGGACGCTGAGGTCGATGTGTCCGAGCAGGATCACCATCATCATCCCCGCCGCGACGATGCCGAGGAAGGCGCCGGTCTGCAACTGGGTGAGCAGGTAATTGGGACTCAGCAGCGGCATCGTGCCGAGCGTTGCGACGGTATAGATCGAGCCGAGTGCCAGGATCACCAGCACGAAGCCGGCGGAGATGACGATCGGCAGATCGTCGGATTTCAGGCGGGGCAGGGTGAGATCGTTGGCCATGGGTCCGGTCCTACCTGAAGAGTTCGAGACGGTTCTTCACCCGCAGCGTGCGGATGGCGCCGAGGCTGACGGCAGCGAGCAGCACCACGCCTTCGACCAGCGGCTGCAATAACGGGTCGATCGAGAGGATGCGGAAGTAGAACGAGATGGCGCGCAGGATCAGCGCGCCGATCAAGGCGCCGATCACCGTGCCGACGCCGCCGAGCAGCGAGATGCCGCCCAGCACCACGGCGGCGATGGAGTTGAGCGTATAGGCGCCGGCCTGCGGAATATCGGCGTTGCCGGAGCCGGTCTGGATGGCGAGGTAGAGCCCGGCGCAGCCGGCAAAGAAGCCGGCAAGGGTGAAGGCCCAGAGTTTGGCGCGATTGATCGGCAGGCCCGACATATAGGCGGCGCCTTCGGATGAACCGATGGCATAGAGGGTGCGGCCGGTAACGGTGCGGCGGAACGGGATCCACACCGCAGCGGTGATGATGACGAGGATCAGCAGCGGTACCGGCACCCAGGCAATGGGCTGCAGCCAGCCGGCCTCGCCATCCTCGAACAGGTGGTAGGTCTGGGCCAGATCCTTGATCGAGTTGGTGACGGCCCAGTTGAGATCGAGGTCGACCTCGCCGCCGGGTTGCGGGCGGATCAACAGGGCCAGGCCGATGGCGACGGCGCCGGTGGCCAGCGTCGCGATGATCGGCTGCAGCCGGCCGTAGACGATGACGAGGCCATTGACGAGGCCGAAGCCGGTGCCGGCGGCGACCGAAATCAGGCAGCCGAGAATGATCTGCCAGGGCTCGCCGCGCACCAGTTCGCTGGCAATGCAGCTGGTCAGCGTCATCACGGCGCCGACCGACAGGTCGAGCCCGCCGACGATCACCGTCATGGCCTGCGCCATGGCGACGAAGGCGAGGGCCACCGATTCATTGGTGTTGGCGATGAACACGTTGGCGGAAAAGCCGCGCGGGTGGATGAAATTGTAGACCAGGTAAAGCGCGGCGAGCAGCAGGACGGCGCCGTAGAAGCCGCGGTTCTGGCGGATCGACATGGCAAGCGCCGAAGCGCGAGGCGGGGTGGTGGCGGTGACGGCGCTCATGCGGGCACCGCCTCTCGAGCCGGTGCGTCGGCGGGCCGGGTGATGTTAAGCGCGGCGGCGACCAGTGCCTCTTCGGTGATGGCGGCGCCCGAGAACTCGGTGACGATGCGGCCGTCATACATCACGGCGACGCGGTCGCAGCAGCCGATCAACTCGGCATAGTCGGTGGAGTAGAACAGGATCGCGGTGTCCTTGTCGGCGAGTTCGCGCATCAGCCGGTAGAGTTCCTGCTTGGTGCCTACGTCGATGCCGCGGGTGGGATCGTTCAGCAGCATGACCTCGGGCTTCGTCAGCAGCCACTTGGCGATCACCACCTTCTGCTGGTTGCCGCCCGACAGGCTTGCCACCGGATCGTCCGGCTTGTTGAGCTTGATCTGCAGCTGCGCGATGGCGTCGATGACCGCCTGGCGCGATTTGGCCTGGTCGATGAAGGGGCCTTGGCTAACCTTGTCGAAGCTTGCGACCAGGAGGTTATCGGCAATCGACATCGGCAGCATCAGGCCCTCGGTCTTGCGATCCTCCGGGACCAGGGCGATGCGGCTGCGGCCGCTCTTGGCCTCGGCAGGGGAGGTCGGTACCCCGCCTTCGCCGCCGACAGTGACCTTGCCCTCTACGCCGCGCAGCACGCCGAACAGGGCGAGCAGCAGCTCCTTCTGGCCCTGGCCGTCAAGGCCGCCCAGCCCGACGATCTCTCCCTTGCCGACCGAGAGCGAGACGCCGTTGAGGCGGTTCTCCCACCTGAGGTCGGTGACGGCGAGGTGTGGCTTGCGGGCGAGGGCCGGCGGCTTCACCGGAAACTGGTGGACGATGTCGCGGCCGATCATCAGCTTGACGATCTCGTCCTGGGTGCGGGCACCCTTCAGGAAGGTTTCGATGTGGCGGCCGTTGCGGAACACCGAGAGGGTGTCGCACAGCGCCTCGACCTCGTGCATGCGGTGCGAGATGAACAGCATGCCGGTGCCTTCGGCCTTGAGCTCGGCGAGCACGCCGTAGACGGTCTCGACATCGCGGCTGGTGAGTGCCGAGGTCGCCTCGTCGAGGATCAGCAGCTTGGGGTTCTTGCCCAGTGCCTTGGCGATTTCGACCATCTGCCGGCGGCTGAGCGAGAGATCGCGGATCAGGGCGCGCGGATCGACATCCTCGCAGTGGATGCGCGCCAATAGCGCCTCGGCGCGGTCGCGCTGGGCGCGGCGGTCGATCAGGCCGAAGCGGCGGGGCGGATCGGAGATCGAGATGTTGTCGGCCACCGACAGATCCGGCATCAGCGACAGTTCCTGGAACACGCAGACGATGCCGGCTTTGGCAGCCTCGGAGGGGCGGGTGAAACGGTGCTGGGTGCCGGCGACGGTGAGCGTGCCGCTATCGGGCTGCACCACGCCGGCCATGATCTTGATCAGGGTGGATTTGCCGGCGCCGTTCTCGCCGAGGATGGCGTGAATGGAGCCTTGCCGGCAGGCGAAATCGACCCCTTCGAGGGCGCGTGCCCCCGAGAAAAACTTGGATACGCCGCTCAGTTCGGCGAATGGCCGCGCGGCCTGCCCGTCCAGCATCCTCAATCCTCAACCGTCAAGTGATGGGAGATGCGGTGCCGGGCGATGGGACCCGGCACCGCCTGGAAACCCGGCGTCGCTCGCGAGAGCCGACCAGGTTTCCGTTCCTTGCCGGTCACGCGGTCGCGGGCATGGTGTGCCCGCCGACCGCGCTTCCAGCCCGTGCGGAGGTCTACTGCACGTTCTCTTCGGTCTGGGCCATGATCGCCGGCCCGGAGATGTTCACGCCGCAGGGTGGGAATTCATTGACGGTGAAGAAGTTGTCCGGCAGGTCGGTCCAGAAGTTCTCGCCATCCTTGAGCGCAGTGTAATCGACCGACGGCAGCGGCACCGAGATGAGCTGCGGCATGACGTTGCCTTCGAGCGCCGAGATCGCCGCCTTCATCGAGATGGCGACGAGACCTGGCGACTGGCCAATGGAAAGGCCGGTGAGACCCTCGGCCGAGTGCGCCGCGACGAGCTTCCTGAAACCGTTCTCGGCTTCACCGCCCACCGGCACGAACGGGTGCTTGGCGTCGAGCAGCGCCTGCACGGTGCCGGTCGAGCCGCCCTGGGTGATCACGCCATCGAAGGTGCCGTGCACGGCGAGTGCGTCGGCTGTGACCTTCTGGGCGGTACCGTCATCCCAGTTGCCCACCACCTGGACGATTTCCCAGGGGCCGGGGGTGGCGTCGAACACCTCGTGAATGCCGATCGAGCGGTCGCGATCGACCGAGTTGCCGGCAAGGCCGCGGACCTCGAGGATCTTGCCCGAGGTCTTGCCCTTGGCGGCAAGTTCCTTCAGCACGAAGTTGCCCCAGTCGCGGCCCATCTGCAGCTGGTCTTCGTTGACCATCATGACCGCGTCGGTATCGAGGATGTTGTCGAACGGCACGATGACGACGTTCTCGCGGTCGGCGAGGCGGATCACCCGGTCAAAGCCTTCCGGCGACACCGCAATGGTGACGATGGCGTCGAAGCCCTGGTTGATGAAGTCCTCGATGGCGCCGAGTTGAGCCGGCGCGTCGGTGCCGGTCGAGACGACCTTGAACTCCTTGATCTTGTCCTTGATCGCCGGGTCTTCGGCGAAGGCCTTGGCGGTCTTGATCATCTGGATGCGCCAGGTGTTGCCGACATAGCCGTTGACTACGGCGATGCGGTACGGGCCCGGTTTGGCTTCCCACTGGAAATACTTGGTTTCGGCGCTCCACGGGGCAAAGCAGGTGGGGTCGGCGCCGGGGCCGGAGACCACCTTGGGTCCGGCATAGCTGAGGCTGGTCGAAACGAGCAGGCCGACAATTGCGGCCGAGGCAATGCGTAGTACGTTCATAGGTTTCTCCTCCCAGAGAACGATCTGAAACAACTAGGCAGTCGCTGGTCAGTCGGTGTCCGGCAGTCCGTCCACCGTCGTCGGGGCCGCTGCCGGCCCGTACGGCGCGCCATTCGGCGTCGCCAATCCCCTGCGCGCGGGATACCGCGCGCCGTGCTACTCCTTGAACAGGGCCAGACCCGCTTCGAGGTGCTGGCTCATGCGGTATTGGTAGGCAAAGCGGTTGCGGCTCTCGAGCGCGTCGGCGATGCCGCCATGCTCATCGAAGCTGACGCCATGGGTCTTCATGCGGTTGACGCCGCTCTCCATGATTTTCAGCATCACCGGCTTCATGATCCGATAGATCTCGTTGACCTGCTTGTTGCCGAGGATGCCGACCAGGGTCGAATGGAAGCGGAAGTCGTGCTGGGCGGCGACGTGCAACTGGTCTTCCTCGCGCATGGCATCATTGGCTTCACGCAGCCGGACGATGTCGTCGGAGGTTGCGCGCTCGAACAGCTGGTCGACGGCGCCGACCTCGATCAGCTGGCGGAACCCCTGGGTGTCGAGGAAGGTTTGCCGGCTCAACTCCAGCGTGTTGAACGAGTAGAGTTCGAACACCGCGTCCATGCGCCGGTCGATGATCACCGCGCCGACCTTGGGCCGCACGTCGACCACGCCATAGGCCTTGAGGATGCGCATCGCCTCGCGCACCGTCGTCCGGCTCGAGGCGAACATCTCGCCCAGCTCGCGCTCCGATGGCAGCGGGTCGCCGACCCCCAGGTTGCGGTTGTCGATCAGCGCCTTGATCTGCCCGACCAGGGTTTCGACGGCGGAATCGTAGAGGTGCACGGCGCGCTGCTTCTGGCGCGCGCCCCCTGGTTTCAGCCGAACGACATCGCTCCTGGCCGTCATGACCGGATTGCCTCGACACGAACTGTAGTAGATCCCTCAATCCTACATTTGTAGGACCAGCGGCACGGTAGTTTCAGTGTTTTTGGCTGTCAATAGCGCTGCAATGGAAGCTTAAGCGAGATTGTGACAGCAACTGGTATGACAAATACTACTTCAAACTGATCTGACAACGATTGCAGAAACAGCGATCGGCGCGGAAAAATCCTTGAATGCTAACATGTTAGCTGGCGCGGGGCGGAAACCGCATATGCGACACAAGATAGCCCCGCGGCAACTGCCGCGAGGCTGTGAAAAAACGCGTCGGCGATGGCGCTGGATAGGTGGCCGGCCGGCTTCAGTTGGGCGCGTAGGTGAGTGCCACGACGCCGCCGGGCAGCGGCGTTGCGTCCAGCAGGCGGAGCTTTTTCTCGGTGCCCGGAGCGAAGACGGCGAGGCCGCCGCCGAGCAGGATCGGATTGAGGAACAGGTGCAATTCGTCGACCAGGCCGCGTTCCAGGCAGGAGCGGACCAGGGTCGGGCTGCCGAAGCTGACGATGTCGCCACCCGACTGCTGCTTGATCGCGCCGAGGTCGGCGGGATCGCGCAGCAGCAGGGACGTTTCCCAACTGGCGTCGACCTCGGGTAGGGTGCTGGAGATGACGATCTTGGTGGCGCGGGCGATCCATTCGGCGTGCGCCAGTTCGCCCGCTGTGGCGTTGGGATCGGCCGGAACGGTGGGCCAGTAGCCCTGCATCATCTTGTAGGTCCCGGGCCCGAAAACCACTGCGTCGGCATTGGTGGTCAGGCGTTTGGCGCGTGCGGCGACCTCCTCGTTGTAGGTCGCCCAGGACAGGCCGCCGGCGGCATCTGAGGCATAGCCATCCAGCGAGACATGCAGATGCATCTTGAGCTTGCGAATGGCGGAGTTCTCGTCTGTTAAGTCAGCACTTAACTAAATGATGAGGGAGGATCCGTCAATGAGCAGGGCATCCTGCCGATCGGATGCGTTTCAAAGCAGAAGGGCGCCGGCCCTGCGACCGACGCCCTCGAAGTTTGCTGGCGGAAACCTCAGGCGGCGTAGGCCTTGGTCTTCTGCTGCTGCTCGCCCAGGCCCTCGATGCCGAGCTTCATGGTCTGGCCCGGCTTCAGCCAGATCGGGGTCGGCTTCTGGCCCATGCCGACGCCCGGCGGGGTGCCGGTGGTGATCACGTCACCCGGCTGCAGGCTCATGAACTGGCTGAGATAGGCGACGAGGTGGGCGACGCCGAAGATCATGGTCTTGGTCGAGCCGTCCTGGTAGCGGTGGCCATCGACGTCGAGCCACATGCCGAGGTTCTGCACGTCCTTGATTTCGTCCTTGGTGACCAGCCACGGGCCGATCGGGCCGAAGGTGTCGGCCGACTTGCCCTTGGTCCACTGGCCGCCGCGTTCGGTCTGGAAATGACGCTCGGAGAGGTCGTTCACCACGCAATAGCCGGCGACGTAGTCCAGCGCGTCCTTTTCTTCGATGTACTTGGCTTCCTTGCCGATGATCACGCCGAGCTCGACTTCCCAGTCGGGCTTCAGGGTGTTCTTGGGCAGGATCACATCGTCGTTCGGGCCGATGATGGCGCTGGTGGCCTTCATGAACAGGATCGGTTCGGCCGGGATGGCGGCGCCGGTTTCGGCGGCGTGGTCGGCATAGTTGAGACCGATGCACATGAACTTGCCGACATTGCCGACGCAGGGGCCGATGCGCGAGCCCTTGTCGAGCACCGGCAGGCTGCCATGGTCGGCGGCCTTGATCTTGGCGAGACCCGCTGCGCCGATCGAGGCGCCGTTGATGTCGGGCACCACGGACGAGAGGTCGCGGTAGGTTCCGTCGGTGTGCAGGATGGCGGGCTTTTCGGCGCCCTTGGCGCCGACGCGCAGAAGTTTCATGAAGTGCTCCTCAGATTTGGCCTAGGGGATAGGGCCAGACCCGCGCGGAGTCGAGGCCAACCATGGTCGAATCCGTTCGGCGCATTCAGCCAGACGGGATGTCGAGGGTAAAAAGCCGAGGGTGGCCTTTGGCAGGGTGGTCGGCGAGGACCAGCAGTTCGGCCCTGGCACTGCCGTCCGCCGCGGAGGCATAGCCGGCGAGCAGCAGGCCCTCGACCTTGTCGCCGTCGATCGGGGCGAGCCGGCCGAGACGAAGTACCGTCTCGCGTTTGCGGTCGAAGAGGTGAATGGCGAACCCTGTTGTCGCGTCCGATGCGGGACCGGAGAGGATCAGCAGGCGGCCATCGGGCAGCATCGCAAGGTCGCGGATACCAACGCCGCGACCGAGTGGCACACGGATGGTCTTGGCGTCGAGGTCGGCGCCTGAGGTGAAGAGGGCTGCCGCGCGGACACTGAGCAGCAGGGCCTCGCCATCGATGACGGGGCTGCGAAAGCCGAAATAGAGCTTCCGCCCCCAGGCCGCCAGGCCCTCGATGTTGAGGCCCTTGGCCTTGTCGGGCGACCTCCGGAAGTAGGAAGCAAAGGCCTTTTTCCGCTGCAGTGCCTCGTTGAGACGAAAGCTCAACTCGGGTTGGCGTCCTTCGCGGCTGACGCGGGCGACGAGGTGGGCGGAGCGGCGATAGTCGGCGCGCTTCTTGCCCTGCGGCGTCACCCAGTCGTGGATGCTGTGTGAGCCGGTGACATAATAGTGCGGGCCGAGCCAGGCGACGCCCTCGCCGTCGAGGATGTAACGATCGGGCCCGGGATCGCCGGTATCCGGAGCGGTGCCGATCGCATGGAGCGCGTCGCGATCGGCGGGCAGCAGCGGTACCACGGCACCGGCCTCGAGCCTCGCCGCGTCGAGGTCGAGCGTTGCGAACTGCGCGAACAGTCCTTCGTTGTCGATGACGAGGCATTTGCGCCGCCGGCGATTCAGCGGCGCAGCGCTGGCAATGCCGCTGAGGTCGGTAGCGACTGCGGCCTCGCCGCTCCGGAATTCACCGACGACGGTGAGCTCCCGGGTAGCGACAAACGGCGGATCGGCGTGCTTCGGCATCGCTACTCGGGGCGGACGATACCCTTCTTCAAGAGTACATTGCCGTAGAGCCGACGCTCGCCGGTCTGGATCACCGCATAGGCGCCGTGCACACGCTCATAAAAGGCGAAGCGCTCGAGCAGGCTGAGCTTCATCCCCGGCTCGTGCTTCTTGATCAGCTTGTCGAAATCCTTGTGGGTCTGCTCACGCTTCTTGGCATCGCCGACCACTTCCATGCCGAAGGCCTGCTCGTCGACGAAGGTATCGAGCGGCATCACCGTGAGGATGGCGTCGAGCACGTCGGTAGCGCTGATGCCGTCGAGGCGGACCAGTTGCGGGCCGGCGCTGTCGCCTGGGTAGTTGGCGTCGACGATGGCGATTTCGTCGCCGTGGCCCATGGCGCGCAGGATGTAGAGCAGGTCAGGGCCGAGGATCGGCGGAATGCCCTTGAGCATGAGAGTCTCCCTTGGTGGTCTTATTGCCGTTCAGCCGAACGGGAAGGCGGAATAGGCCGGATCCTCGCGCAACAGTTGGCCATCGGCGAAGAGCTCGGCGTGTTCGACGGCGAAGGCGATGAGCTCGGCCATGACGGAGTCGATATGGGCCCGCATGGCGGCCGAAGCGATCGCGGCGTCGCCGGCGGTGATGCCGTCGAGGATCTTCTGGTGCTCGGCGAGGGTGACGCTGAGCCGGCGCGGCGTCAGGATCAGCCGGCGGGCCCGATCGAGATTGGCACGGGTATTCTCGATGACGCCCTTCACCTTGGTGAAGCGCATGTCGCCGAAGATGATGTCGTGGAACTCGAGATCGCGCTCGTGAAAGCCGTTCTGGTCGTCGATCTCCACGGCGGCGCGCTGGTAGCTCATGTTGCGCTGCAGCGTATCGATCAGTTCGGGGCTGTGGTTGCCGGTGACGACGCGCACCGCCTCGGCCTCCAGCGCCTTGCGGATCAGCATGTACTCGAGCACATCGGCGATGCGGACCAGCGAGACGGTGGAGCCACGCTGCGGCAGGATATCGACCAGCCCTTCGGCCTGCAGCCGGGCAAGGGCCTCGGAAACCGGAAAACGGGAGACGCCGAGGCGCTCGCAGATGGCGCCCTTGTCGATGACTTCACCCGGTTTCAGATCAAGCGCGACGATGGCCTGACGCAAGGTGTCGGTGACGAACACCGTGACGTTGCCGCGGGTCGGGGTCGCCGGCGTAGACAGAAAAGAGTAGGGACTTGCCTCGGTCTTCATGCTAACATGTTAGTTGGACTGCCGGAGCTTTTCAATCGCACCTGCTTGTCGCCCGACTGGTTTTCCGCCGCAAGCGGGCCGGCTCGGGCGTCCAGTGCTTTTGGTTGGTTTCGGCAATTATCGCCCCGAATCCTCGATCAAAGAGCCGCCCGATGTCCGATGTCATGTCCCGCCCCGCCGCCGCCAAGACGCTGCTGCTCAACGCCCAAGACAATGTCGCGGTGGCACTGAGCAATCTCGATGTCGGCACCGATACGCCGCAGGGCGTTCGCACCACCAAACGGGTGCCCAAGGGGCACAAGTTCACCGTCAGGCCGGTTGCAGCCGGCGAGCCGATCGTCAAGTTCGGGCAGATCATCGGCTTCGCCCAGGAGAACATTCCGCCCGGCGAATGGGTGCATGAGCACAATGTGACGATCGGCGAGGAGCATGGCGCATTCAAGCGCGACTACGCCTTCGGCGAGGGCATCGTGCCGGTGGATTTCGTGCCTGAGGCGCAGCGGGCGACCTTCCAGGGCTTCCGTCGTTCCAACGGCCAGGTCGGCACCCGCAACTATATCGGCATCCTCACCTCGGTGAACTGCTCGACCACGGTGGCGGGGTTCATCGCCAGGGAAGTCGAGCGCTCGGGCATTCTCGAGCAGTATCCGAATGTCGACGGTATCGTGGCGCTGAAGCAGGCCAATGGCTGCGTCATCGACTATCGCGGGGTGATCTTCGACATCCTGAAGAAGACCACCTGGGGCTATGCCACCAACCCGAACATGGGTGGGGTGATCATGGTGGGTCTGGGCTGCGAGGGCTTCCAGATTCCGCGGCTCAAGGAGGCCTACGGGGTCACCGAGAACGAGACGTTCCGCACCATGACGATCCAGGAAGTCGGCGGTACGCGCAAGACCGTCGAAGCCGGCGTCGAGGCAGTGAAAGCCATGCTGCCGATCGTCAACAAGGCGAAGCGCGAGACGGTGCCGGCATCGGAACTGATGCTGGCGCTGCAGTGCGGTGGCTCGGACGGCTATTCGGGCATCACCGCCAACCCGGCGCTGGGCGTCGCCGCCGATATCCTGGTCCGGCATGGCGGCACGGCGATATTGTCGGAGACGCCGGAGATCTATGGCGCCGAGCACCTGCTCACGCGGCGCGCCAGGAACCGCGAGGTCGGCGAGAAGCTGATCGACATCATCCATTGGTGGGAAGACTACGCTGCCCGCAACAACATGGAGATGAACAACAATCCTTCGCCAGGCAACAAACTCGGCGGGCTCACCACTATTCTGGAGAAATCTCTGGGCGCTGCTGCAAAGGGCGGGACAACACCGCTCAATGCAGTGTATCACTATGCCGATCCGGTGACCGAAAAGGGGTTCGTGTTCATGGATACGCCCGGATATGATCCGGTTTCGGCGACCGGGCAGGTCGCAGGTGGTGCAAATATACTATGCTTCACCACCGGCCGCGGCTCGGCCTATGGCTGCAAGCCGACGCCGTCGATCAAGATCGCCACCAACTCGGACATCTATCACAAGATGATCGACGACATGGATATCAATGGCGGCGAAGTGGTCGAGGGCGGCTCGCTGGAACAAAAGGGCCAGGAGATCTTCGAGAAGATCCTCGCCGTCGCCTCGGGCGAAAAGAGCAAGTCGGAACTCTTGGGCTACGGCGACAACGAGTTCGTGCCCTGGCAGATCGGCGCAACCTTCTGATGCGGCGCGCCGTCCATGTGGTGATCACTGGACGGGTGCAGGGAGTGGGCTTTCGCGCTTTCGTCGAGCGCGAAGCCGAGGCGCTCAGGCTAGACGGCTGGGTCCGTAACCGCCGCGACGGAACCGTCGAGGCGGTGTTCGCCGGCGACGAGAGCGAGATCCAGCATATCCTGATGGAACTCAATGCCGGCCCGCCCGCCGCGGCGGTCACCGACGTGCGGACCGGCACCTATGAAGGGCCGATCCCCACGGGGTTCAGCTCGCTGCCGACGGCGTGAGCCGGATGCAGGATATCCGCGGCTTCATTGCGTTCGAGCAGTGGCTCGAGGGCGAGATTGCTTCCCAGACAAACCATGATCGCGAACGGGTGAATCCCGCTTCGTCGATCAATGGTGATCTCGGAGTGGATGGCGACGACGCGATCGAGCTTCTCCTTCATCTGGAGCGCGAGACCGGGGCCGACTTCACCGAATTTGCCATCGACGATTACTTTGGCGCGGAAGCGCAGGGGTATGAGATGATCCAGGCCATTCGCCGCTTTCTCAAAGGCGAAAAGAAAATCTGGCGTCGACTGAGCGTTCGAGAGCTAGCGACCTTTATGTGGGAGCATGGGGGAAGGGTCCCGGGACAGGCTGCTGCCGCGGGCAGTATTTGACTTTGGCTGCCGCATCACCATATTGCCGACATGTCTTGCTTCGCGACCATCACCGTTATGGCACCGCGCCGGGAAACCCCGGTCGCAGGCATATAGCCCCATGATCCGCGCCTAGGCGCCGCCGGGTCTGGGGCATCCCGAACCCACGCGGAGGTTTCCGCTCGGGTTCTCCAGTAAGGCGCCACATCCCAAACACACCAGCGTGAACCGTCGCGGCCAAGACCCGCAGACGTTCGCGCATCGAAAGGAATCTACTCAGATGCAATCCATGCGTCGCTATGACCTCAACCCGCGTATCGTCCTCGGCGAGGACGACCATCGCAAACTCATCGCCCTGGCGCTGGCCGGCAGCGGACACAGCTCCGATGCAGCCGACGACCTGCTGAACGAAATCGAACGCGCCCGCGTCGTGCCCACCCCGAAGCTGGGTGCAGGTATCGTGCGGATGGGCTCGACCGTGACCTATCGGCCCGACAATGGCGCCGAGCGCACCGTCCAGCTGGTTTATCCGGTCGATGCCGACATCGCCCAAGGCAGGATCTCGGTGCTGACCCCGGTCGGCACGGCGCTGATCGGGCTCACTGTCGGCCAGTCGATCACTTGGGAAGCGCGTGACGGCCACAAGCATGTGCTGACCGTGACGGCGGTCGAGCCCCAGGCGTGATTCGCGGCCAGCGGGCTGCTCGCTCGCTTGTGTCGGCCGGATCAATCAACAAAAACAGACGGTTGGACTGTCACAATTGTGCGGCCCAACCGTCATCGACCGAGCACCGCTCGCGGTTAATAAAGTGTTGCGGCCGAACTGGCCGCGCCGCACTTCGGAGGCTCGAATGGCCCAGCAACGTGCCCACCACCCAATCGTCACCGGCATGCGCTCGACCACCGGGCAGGCGCTGGCGATCCGCTATGACCTCAGTTCCAACACCATCGCCTTCGTCGAGGACGACTGGTTCGCCGAGCCGGTACGCACCAGCAGCGTGCCGCCGCGCACCGTGGTGCGGCAGCGGCTCGGCAACAATGTCACGCGGCTGAAGCCGCGGCGGCGGTGATCGTCTAGGCCTCGGACCCGTCGTCTCCCTCCTCCTTGCGGGGAGGGATCAAGGGTGGGGGGCAGCGCGCACCGGCGTTTCGCATCTCGGCGATGAACGCCGCGAAATCGAACGGCCTTGGCGGGCCGCTCTGTTCGCCCTCGATTAAGGCTCGGCGCAGAGCCTCCAGTGCCGCTGACTGACTCGGGCTCATGATGGCCGCGTCGCGCCGTTCACCGCCAGGTAGATCGAGTGCAGGCTCTGCGTGGCGCAGATGAACAGGCGGTTGCGGCGCGGGCCGCCGAACTCGACATTGGCGACAGTGTCGGGGGTCAGGAGCTTGCCGAGCAGCACGCCCGATGCGTTGAAGCAGTGGACGCCGTCACCGGCAGAGGTCCAGACATTGCCGCGGTCGTCGAGGCGGAAACCGTCGGGCAGGCCCGTATCGGTGACGCAGAAGACGCGGGAATTGCTGACGCTGTTGTCGGCGTTGACGTCGAACACCCGGATATGGCGCGGCAGGTCGGCGCCGTGGCTATAGGCGCTGTCGGCGACATAGAGGCGCTTTTCGTCGGGCGAGAAGGCGATGCCGTTGGGGCGGACGAAATCGTCGATCGCGACCTTCAGCTCGCCGGTCGAGGGATCGAGGCAGAAGACGTAGCAGCCATCCTGCTCGAATTCGCCCTTGTACCCCTCATAATCCGAGAGGATGCCGTAGCCCGGATCGGTGAACCAGATGGTGCCGTCGGACTTCACCACGACGTCGTTGGGCGCATTGAGTTTTTTGCCGCGATAGCTGTCGGCGAGGACGGTGATCGAGCCGTCGAGTTCGGTGCGGACGACGTTGCGGCCGCCATGCGAGCAGGAGACCAGTCGGCCCTCGCGGTCGCGGGTGTTGCCGTTGATGTAGTTGGAGTTGTGCCGGTAGACCGAGGCACCGCCATCCGGGGTCCAGCGCAGCATGCGGTTGTTGGGAATATCGGACCAGAGCAACTGGTTGGCATCGCCGAACCACACGGGCCCTTCGGCCCAGCGGCAATCGGAATAGAGGGTTTCGAGCTTGGCGCTGCCCTGGATCAGGTGCCCGAACTCTTTCTCGTGATGCTGATAGACGCCGGCCATTTGATCCCCCGCTTGTTGGTTTGGCGGCATCCAATCGGAAGTTTTGCAGCCCGGCAAGGCTACTTGCGTTGATCACTGGCGAGGCGCAGAGCTTTCCGCCTCAAGGAGAATTCCGATGCCGATCACCAACGCGCTCACCGCCCACCTCAAGGACAAGTCGCTGCTCAACGCCGCGGCCTTCATCGGCGGACGATGGCTCGAGACGGCAGAGAACGGCACGACGTTCGAGGTGACCAACCCCTCGACCGGCGAGGTGCTGGCGGTGTTGCCCAACTGCGGCGTGGCCGAAGCCAAACTGGCGATCGCTGCAGCGGAGGCAGCGCAGGCGGGGTGGGCGAAAAGGACCGGCAAGGCGCGAGCGGCCGTGTTGCGCAAACTGCATGACCTGATGGTCGCCAATGCCGATGACCTCGCGGCGATCATGACCGCCGAGCAGGGCAAGCCCGTGCCCGAGGCGAAGGGCGAAGTGCTCTATGGCGCCGCCTATGTCGAATGGTTCGGCGAGGAGGCCAAGCGCGTCTATGGCGACACCATTCCCGGCCACCAGGAAGACAAGCGGATCATCGTGATCAAGCAGCCGGTGGGGGTGGTAGCGACGATCACGCCGTGGAACTTCCCCAACGCCATGCTGGCGCGGAAGGTGGCGCCGGCACTGGCAGCCGGCTGCGCCGTGGTGTCGAAGCCGGCAGCCGAGACACCGCTCTCGGCCATTGCCATCGGCGTCCTGGCGGAGCGCGCCGGGTTGCCGGCGGGGTTGTTCAACCTTCTGCCCTCGACCCATTCGTCGGACCTCGGCAAGGAGTTCTGCTCCAACGAAGTGGTGCGGAAGCTGAGCTTTACCGGTTCGACCGAGGTCGGCCGCATCCTGATGCGGCAGGGGGCCGACCAGATCAAGCGGCTGAGCCTCGAACTCGGCGGTAATGCGCCGTTCATCGTCTTCGACGACGCCGATCTCGACGCGGCGGTCGAGGGGGCGATGATCTCGAAATACCGCAATAACGGGCAGACCTGCGTCTGCGCCAACCGCATCTATGTGCAGGCCGGGGTGTATGACGCGTTCGCGGCCAAGCTGACGGCGGCGGTGGAGAAGCTGCGGGTGGGCGATGGGTTCGGGGAGGGCGTGACCACCGGGCCGCTGATCGACGAGAAGGCAGTGCAGAAGGTCGAGCGGCATCTGACCGACGCGCTGCGCAAGGGCGGCCGGTTGCTCACCGGCGGCAAGCGCCGCGAGGGGCTGTTCTTCGAGCCGACCATCGTTGCGGACGCCACGGCCGACATGGTGCTGGCGCGCGAGGAGACATTCGGGCCGCTGGCGCCGCTGTTCAGGTTCGAGACGGTGGAGGAGGTGATCCGGCTTGCCAATGCCACCGAGTTCGGGCTCGCGTCGTATTTCTATGCGCGGGACCTGAGCCGGGTATTCGAAGTGGCCGAGGCGCTCGATTACGGCATGGTCGGGATCAATACCGGCCTGATCTCCACCGAGGTGGCACCGTTCGGCGGGGTGAAGCAATCGGGGCACGGTCGCGAGGGATCGAAGTACGGGATCGAGGATTATCTCGACATCAAGTATCTTTGCTTGAGCGTGTGAGCCGGTGGGCGGGCACCACCCCACCCAGTTTCGCTAGGCAGCAAGCTGCCAAGCTCCACTGCCCTCCCCATCAAGGGGAGGGAGACGAAAGAACCGAAGCAGCCGGCTTTCCCTCCCCCTTGTGGGGAGGGTAGCGCAGCTAGGCGCAGCCGTAGCGGAGCTGGGTGGGGGTGGCTGACTCGCGGGGCTCCAAACTAAAGCCTGATCAACCCCGCCGCCGTCGGCCTGAACCCGCACGCCTTGTAGAACCCATCGAGCTTCGGCTCGTAGTCGACATGCAGCCAGTGCGCTCCGCGCTCGCGGGCGGCATCGGCGACCTGTCGCACCAGCTCCGTCGCGATGCCGCGGCGCTGGAACTCGGGGTCGACCGTGGTGTCGAGCAGGAAGGCGTGCACGCCGCCGTCCCAGGCGACGTTGACATAGCCGACCATCCGGTCGCCGGCATAGGCGCACGCATGGGTGAGGCTGCGGGTGAGGATGAAGGCCAGGTCCCCGCCCCATTCGCCACCCCAGGCGGCACGCCATAGCGGCGCCAGTTCCTCCTGGCTGGGGAACGGATCGAGCCGATAGATGATCTCGGCGTCAGTGCCCGGCATGCGGTGTCTCTCCCGCCAGGCCCTCGATGATCGGGCAATCGGGCCGATGGTCGCCGTCGCAGGCGTCGGCGAGAGTAGCAAGGGTATGGCGCATCTCGCCGAGCAGCCGGATCTTCTGGTCGAGTTCGGCGATGTGGCTTTGGGTCAGCGCCTTGACGTCGGCGCTCGAGCGCTGCGTATCGCCCCACAGGCGCAGCAGGTCGCGGATCTCGTCCATCGAGAAGCCGAGGTCGCGGGCGCGGCGGATGAAGCCCAAGCGGTGGATGTCATGATGGCCGTAATCGCGATAATTGCTGTCGCGCCGGTCGGCATTGGGGATAAGCCCGATGGATTCGTAGTGACGGATCATCTTGGCCGATACGCCGGTGAGCCGGGAGGCCTCGCCGATCTGCATGGGAACACCTATCTGAACAATGTGCTTGACCTTACCATGATGGGAAGGTGCAGAACAGCCCCCAGTACGATTTTCGTTTGTCGCGTCTGCATGGGCAGTCAACCGCCGCAGACGCTCTATAGGAGCCGAGCATGGATCACGCCGAACACAACCATTCGCACGGGGCAGGGGGCGCGGTGAGCCGCGACCCGGTCTGCGGCATGACCGTCGATATGGCCAAGACGCCGCACCGCACCGTGCATGAGGGCCGTGAGATCGGCTTCTGCAGCGGCGGCTGCAAGGCGAAGTTCGAGGCGGAACCGAGCAAGTATCTGACGGCGACCGATCCGGTCTGCGGCATGCAGGTCGACCGGGCGACGGCCAAACACATGCTGAAGCACGAGGGCGCGCGCTATTATTTCTGCTCGGAGGGCTGCCTGAAGAAATTCGAGGCAGATCCGGGTAAGTACCTGAACGCCAAGCCGTTCGAGCTGCCGGTAGCGAAGCCGGCGAGCGCCGCCGGCGTCGCGCCGGGGGGCGGGCACGACCATGCGCATCATGGCCACGGCCAGCATGGTCATTCGCACGGGGCGCCGCCGGTCGACCCCTCGAGCGTCGCGGCGGGGACCAAGTGGACCTGCCCGATGCATCCTCAGATCATCAAGGACGGCCCGGGCGATTGCCCGATCTGCGGCATGGCGCTCGAGCCGATGGTGGCCTCGCTCGACGATGGTCCGAACCCCGAACTGGTGGATTTCACCCGCCGGCTGTGGGTGAGCGCCGGGCTGTCGATCCCGATCCTCATCATTTCGATGGGCGGCATGGTCGGCCTGCCGGTGCGCGAGTGGATCGGCGAGCCGCTGGCCACCTGGATCGAGATGGCGCTCGCCACTCCCGTGGTGCTGTGGGCGGCGTGGCCGTTCTTCCGGCGCTTCTGGGCTTCGCTCGTCAACCGTTCGCCCAACATGTGGACGCTGATCGGGCTCGGAGTGGGCGCGGCCTACCTGTTCTCGGTGGTGGCGGTGCTGTTCCCGCAGCTCTTCCCGATGAGCATGACGCACATGAATGGCGTGCCGCCGGTGTACTTCGAAGCGGCGGCGGTGATCGTGGCGCTGGTCTTTGTCGGCCAGGTGCTGGAGTTGCGCGCCCGCGATGCCACCGGCAAGGCGATCCGGGCGCTGCTCAACCTCGCGCCGAAGACGGCGCGCCGGGTGTGGCAGGGCAAGGATATCGAGGTGCCGATCGAAGAGGTGAAGGCCGGCGACTGGCTGCGGGTGCGGCCGGGCGAGGCGGTGCCGGTCGATGGCGAGGTGCTCGAGGGACAGTCGTTCGTCGATGAATCGATGCTGACCGGCGAACCAGTGCCGGTGGAAAAGCTCAAGGGCGAGCCGGTGACCGGTGGCACGCTCAATGGCGAAGGCAGCTTCGTCATGCAGGCAACCCGCGTCGGCTCGGAGACCCGGCTCAGCCAGATCGTCGAGCTGGTCGGCAAAGCGCAGCGCAGCCGCGCCCCGATCCAGGCGCTGGCCGATAAGGTGGCGAACTGGTTCGTGCCGCTGGTGGTGGTGATCGCCATCGTGGCGTTCGTGGCGTGGATGATCTGGGGCCCCGGCCTCGCTGAAGCGATCGTCGCGGCGATTTCGGTGCTGATCATCGCGTGTCCGTGTGCGCTCGGCCTCGCGACACCGATCTCGATCATGGTGGCAACCGGGCGCGGCGCGCATGCCGGCGTACTGGTCAAAGACGCCAAGGCGCTCGAAGGCTTTGCCCGGGTCGACACGCTGATCGTCGACAAGACCGGCACGCTCACCGAGGGCAAGCCGACGCTCGACCAGGTGATCCCGGTCAAGGGCGTCGACGAGGGCTTCGTGCTGGCGGTGGCCGCGGCGCTGGAAAAGCACTCGGAACACCCGATCGGCACGGCAGTGGTCAAGGGCGCCGAGGCGCGCGGGGCGCGGGTCTACGAGGCCGAGGGCTTCACCTCGCTCACCGGGCGCGGCATCAAGGGATTGGTCGGCGGCAAGCCAGCGCTGCTCGGCAACGCCAAGTTGTTCAAGGAACAGGGCATCGCGGTCGACGACAAGCTCGCCGAACTGCTGGAACGGCAGGCCGGGTCCGGCAAGACGGCGATCCTCGTTGCCCATGATGGCGTGGCGATCGGCGTGGTCACGGTGTCGGATCCGATCAAGGCCGGCGCCAAGGACGCGATCGCCGCTTTGCGGGCCGATGGCGTGGCGGTGGTGATGGCCACCGGCGATGCCAAGGGCACGGCGGAGGCCGTGGGCCGCGAACTCGGGCTCAGCGAGGTGCAGGCGGGCATGGCGCCCGAGGACAAGCACACGCTGATCGAGGCGCTGAAGCAGCAGGGCAAGTCGGTGGCGTTTGCCGGCGACGGCGTCAACGATGCGCCGGCGCTGGCAGCAGCCGATGTCGGCGTGGCGATGGGGACCGGCGCCGACGTGGCGATCGAAAGCGCCGGCATCACGCTGTTGAAGGGTGAGTTGTCGGGCATCGTCAAGGCGCGAAAACTGTCGAAGGCGACGCTCGGCAACATCAAGCTGAACCTGCTGTTTGCCTTCGGCTACAACGCGCTGGGCATCCCGGTGGCGGCAGGCGTGCTCTACCCGCTGACCGGCTGGCTGCTCTCGCCGATGATCGCCGCGGCGGCGATGGCACTGAGCTCGGTGAGCGTCATTGCCAACGCTTTGCGGCTGAATACGGTGAAGCTGTAGTCGTCGACGTGAAGCCGGTGGGCGTGCACCCCCACCCTTAATCCCTCCCCGCAAGGGGGAGGGAGACGATAGACCGCGACGTCAGTGTGAGGGTCTCCCTCCCCCTTGCGGGGAGGGGACAGGGGTGGGGGGCGGCTCGCGCCGGCCCCTGCGATTTCAGCCCTCACATCGCCGGCGGGCTGATGGTGATCGCGGCGTCGTAGCGATAGACCGCCTTGGTCTCGCTGGTCTGCCCGCCGACGGTCGCCTTGGTCTGGACAATGGCCGGGAGCCCGGTGGCGGGGTCGACAAACAGCTGGTTGGTGCTGTCGACGCCCATCATCGACATGTCGTACTTGAACGCCTGTAAGTCGCGGCCGTCGACGTTCTGCGTGCCCAGGCACTCGGGCGCCTTGATCTGCTCGTTCATCGCCGCAACGTTCAGCACCGTCGCGGTGATCTGGGCGGCGACCGCTTCGGGCATGGCGGTCCAGCCCTGGCCGGCCATGTTGGACCAGGCCTTGCCGTCGAGCACGATCATCTCCTGCTTGAGGCCGCCGGTCTCGATGGTCGAGTGGAAGCCGCCCGGCGGGACGACATTGGAAGTCATTTTCATCTCGGGCGAGTCGACGCTCATGGCGTAGGGGCCCGAGGCCATGGAGCGGTTGAGGATATCCTTGATATCGCTGAGGCAATCGGCCTGCGCCGGCACGGCGAAGGCAAGGGTGGCGAATGCGGCAAGGGTGGCGATGCGCATGTGAGTCTCCGTTAGAACGCGGGGACCCTGCGCGGGCGAGGATGAAGCGGTGATGAACGCCCGGGGGCAACGAGAACGCCCAACGTCGCATTGACCACTGACATGTCAGAGAACTAGAAAGCGCCAACGTTTCCGCGGGGCGCACATGGCCAATCTCGACAAATATCTCACCATCGAAGACCTGATGAAGGCCGCGAAGCGCCGCGTGCCCAAGATGTTCTTCGACTACGCGGATTCCGGTTCGTGGACCGAGAGCACCTATCGCGACAACAGCACCGATTTCGAGAAGATCAAGTTGCGCCAGCGCGTGGCGGTCAACCTCGAGAACCGTAACCTCGCGACGACGATGATGGGTCAGCCGGTATCGATGCCGGTCGCCATCGCCCCGGTGGGGTCGACCGGCATGCAGTCGGCGGACGGTGAGATCAAGGCGGCGCGGGCGGCGGAGAAGTTCGGTATCCCGTTCACGCTCTCGACCATGGCGATCTGCTCGATCGAGGATGTGGCCGAGAACACCACCAAGCCGTTCTGGTTCCAGCTCTATGTGATGCGCGACAAGCCGTTCATCGAGCGGTTGATCGACCGCGCCAAGGCGGCCAAGTGCCCGGTGCTGGTGCTGACGATGGATCTGCAGATCCTCGGCCAGCGCCACAAGGATATCCGTAACGGGCTGAAGGCGCCGCCGCCGATCACTCCGAAATTCCTGTTCGAGATCGCCACCAAGCCGGCCTGGGCGTTCGGCATGCTGGGGACCAAGCGCCGCACCTTCCGCAACATCGCCGGGCACGTCACCGAGGCGGTGGACCTCGCCTCGCTCAGCCAGTGGACGGCGACGCAGTTCGACCTGACGCTGAACTGGAAGGATATCGCCTGGATCAAGAAGCGCTTCGGCGGCCCGGTCATCGTCAAGGGCATTCTCGATGCCGAGGATGCACGGCTGGCGGTGGAGAACGGCGCCGACGGCATCATCGTTTCCAACCATGGTGGGCGGCAGCTCGACAGCGCCCCCTCGACCATCCGGGTCTTGCCCGAGATCGTCGATGCGGTGGGCAATCGCACCGAAGTGCTGATGGATTCCGGTATCCGCTCGGGCCAGGACGTGCTGAAGGCGCTGGCACTCGGCGCCAAGGGCACCTTCGTCGGCCGCGCCATGGCCTTCGGGCTGGGTGCCGGCGGCGAGGCGGGCGTGACCCGGGCGCTGCAGATCATCAACAAGGAGATGGACGTCACCATGGCCCTGATGGGCGAGCGCGACGTCAAGAATATCGGGCTCCACAACATCTATTCGAACGACCTGCTGAAGCGGCAGGGCTATTGAGCCAGGGGCGGGCGGGGTTGGTCCCCGCCCGCACGTGGTTCAGGCGGTCGATGCCGCTTCGCGTTCGTCGGCAATCGCCCAGTTGTAGATGCAGCGGTCGAGCCCGATGGCGATTTCGACCACCAGCACGTCGATCTCGCGCGTCCCGCCCTTGCCGGTGAGCACGGCCTTCTGCGGGAAATCGGTGCGACGGGAGATGGAGGCGACCTCCATCCATTTGTCGCCATTGTCGACCTCGATATCCTTGGTGATCTCGGAATAGGCCGGCAGCCGGTCCGAGGGGACGATACGGGTCGGCAGCCTCGTCACCGCGGCGATCATCCGGCGCACCGGCTCGAGCACTGCCGCGTGGTAGTCGTTGGCGGTGTCGGCGGCATAGGCGCACTGGAACTCCAGCTGCCAGAACTCCTTTAGCCGGACATGTCGGGTGGATTGGTCCTGCTCGCGGCGGAACGACTTGCCCGCCTGCCAGACGCAGAACGGCAGCCGGGTGCGGGCGTGGCTCTGCAGCTGGTGTGTCATGTAGACATAGGTCGAGGGCGTGGTCTCGGGGCGCAGCACAAGCTCGCGATCGGTATCGGTGGCACGCTGCTGCAGGTAGATGTCATCCGGGCCATAGGCCGATGAGATCAGCTCGCGCGGCGTCAGGATCGGCGCTTCGACGCGACGGATGTCCCAGGCCGGATTGATCGAGCGCAGGAGCAGCGTGACCTCAGCCGAGATGTAGGAAATGGCGCTGTCGCGCAGGCGGATTTCGCGCTCGTTCCAGTGGACGAGCCCGTTGGCGTCATAAAGGGAAAGCATGCTGCTCTCTCGTTCTCAAAGGTATCGGGATGTGGTTCGGGCTTTACGTCTCCGGCGGCGGAGACGGCGCATGCCGAACCCCGCGTCTAGCCGAAGACGCAGATACCTCGACGACCGGCGCCCAGGGGCGCGGCCGGAACGATGGATGCAGCAGTGTTCGCGGACTGGAACATGGCCGGGAACCTATGCGAGGGCGCGCCGCGGCGCAAGCGCCGGATCAGACGCCCCAGGCGCCGCCCGGCGCGCCGTCCGGACGCCAGGTGAGCTGCTGGTACACCTTCTTGGCCACCGCCTGCATCTGCGCTTCCGGCAGGTCGCCGACCACCGTGCAGGTGATCTTGTCGTTGGCCCAGTAGAAGGCATCGAGATTGTTGCGGGCGGTGAATTCCTTGTCGGTACGGCGATCGGGCAGGGCGGCGGTGATGTAGACGGTCACCCGCTCCTGTGCGGCATTTTCGTACATCAGCTGCGCAGCCGGCCCGCTGGCTTGCTCGCCATAGCCAGGCAGCAGGCGGCCGCCGACCAGGGTGAAGCCATCCGCGGCGAGATCGGGCGGATTGATCGGCCGCTCGACCCGGTTCGACAGCCACGACACCAGGTGATCCTTGTCGGCGGCGGCGACTTCGACCGCGTGGCGGTTTTCCTTGACGTAGAGCGCATGCGCGGCGACGGCCGAGGCGATCAGCTCCTGGCGCGGCGGCGGGGTGAAGTAGTCGCGCCCGGCCCAGCCGAGCGCGCCGCCCAGCGCCAGCGTCACCACGGCCGCGGCGGCAGCCTGCGACCAGCCGAAGCTCCTGACGGCGGCGGGTGAACGGGCAATCAGGTGCGGATCGAGCCGCGATGGCACGGTCTCGTCGGCGGTGCTGCCGAACAGCGCGGTCAGCGCCTCGTTCTGGCGCTGCCAGCCGGCAAGCTCGGCGGCCTTTTCGGGGTGGGCGGCGAGCCAGGCCTCCACTTCGGCGGCCCGTTCCGGCGGCAGCTGGCCGTCGACAAAGGCATGGAGGTCGGTTTCGGAAATCGGCGCGAGGTTCGTCATTTGACCGACCTCAATCTGGGTTCCTCGCCGGTGCCGGTCAATGTGCGCAACGCAGAACGGGCGCGGCCGAGGCGCGACATCAGGGTACCGGCGGGGATGCCGAGGACATCGGCGGCGTCCTGGTAGCTCATACCTTCGAGCACGACGAGCAGCAGCGCTTCGCGCTGGTCGTCCGGCAGGCGGTCGATGGCGCGGGACATTTCGGCGAGGGCGATGCGGCCCGGCTGGGCCGGAGCCACTGCGGGTTCGAAAACTAGGCTGTCGATGGGAACGTGCTCTCCACGGCGGCGCTCGAAACGCAGGTCGTTGCGCCAGAGGTTGATAAGGATGCGGAACAGCCAGGCCTGCAGCGGCCCGGTGGGGGCGAACAGGCTCCGCTTGCGGATCGCCCGCTCGAGACAATCCTGGACGAGATCGTCGGCACGATCGGCATTGCGGGTCAGCGCACGCGCATAGCGGCGCAACGCCGGAACCGTCGCCTCGATCTCATCCAGGAAGTCCATGTGGCTGTAGCCGGCTTACTTCTCGACGGCAGTGTGCCAGACCTCGCCGACCATGTCGCCGGTGGTGTCGCCCGGCTTCTCGTCCTTCACCCAGAAGTAGAGCGGCCAGCCCTTGTAGGCCCACATCTTGGAGCCGTCGGTGCGATCGACCAGGGTGAAGTCGCCTTCGGGCTTGGCGCCGGCATCGGCGATCAGCGGCGGCCAGTTCTCGGCGCACTTGTCGTAGCAGTTGGTGACGCCGACGGCGTCCTTGTCGAAGGTGTAGAGCGTCATGTCATTGGCGCCGACCAGCACTTCCTTGCCGCCGATCTCCATCGTCTTGATGGCGCCGCCGACATAGTCCTCGGCGATGGCTGCGGTGGCGAACAGGGCGAGCGCGGCAGCGCCGAGCGTCAAAGCAAGTTTCATGATGTCCCTCCGTTGGGCTTGGGGCACGGCTTTTGCCGCCCCTCATCGCGTTCAACACCGTGGCCCGGGGTTTATTCCCGACCCCGTCGATTTTTCTTCGGATTTGATCGGCAGGGCTGGTGGACAGGTCCAGCGCCGCCTGTTCATCTAGCCGCCAAGGCCGGATGGGACGGCCAGGCAACAGGCCAAGAGGAGGACTAATCGTATGAAGAGGCGTGAATTCTTCAAGTCGGCAACCGCGATCACCGCCAGCGCCGCAGCAGCGACAACCCTTGCCGCCCCGGCGCTGGCGCAGAGCCAGCCCAAGGTGAGCTGGCGGCTGGCGTCGTCATTTCCCAAGGGACTCGACACCATCTATGGCGGCGGCGAGACGCTGGCAAAATACGTGAGCGAGGCCACCGACGGGAATTTCACCATCGACGTGTTCGCCGCCGGCGAGATCGTTCCGCCGTTCGAGGTGGTGGACGCCGTGTCGGCCGGCACGGTCGAGATGGCCCACACCGTCGGCTACTACTTCTCGGGCAAGGACGTCGCCTGGGCGGCGCTCGCCGCCATCCCGTTCTCGCTCAATGCGCGCGGCATGAGCGCCTGGTACTACCATGGCGGCGGGATGGATCTCTCCAACGAGTTCTTCGCCACCTACAACATCGTCGGGTTCCCTTGCGGCAACACCGCCGCCCAGATGGGTGGCTGGTTCCGCAAGGAGATCAACTCGGTCGCCGACCTGCAGGGCCTCAAGATGCGCATCGGCTTTGCCGGCGCCATCATGAGCAAGCTCGGCGTGATCCCGACACCGATGCCGGGCGGCGAAATCTACAACGCGCTGGAAAAGGGCACGCTGGATGCAGCCGAATGGGTCGGCCCGTATGACGACGAGAAGCTCGGGTTCCAGAAGGTCGCGCCGTACTACTACTATCCCGGCTGGTGGGAAGGCGGACCGACCGTTCATGCGCTGATCGGCAAGGGCAAGTTCGAGGAACTGCCGCCGGCCTACCAGTCGGTGCTGAAGACCGCCTGCCAGGCGACCAGCAACGACATGCTGGCCAAGTACGACTACGTGAACCCGACGGCACTCAAGCAACTGGTCGCCGCCGGAGCGCAGCTCAAGCCGTTCAGCCCCGAGATCATGGACGCAGCGTTCAAGGCGTCGAACGAGGCCTATGCCGAGTTCGAAGCATCGAGCCCGGCGTTCAAGAAGATCTGGGGTTCGATCAAGGATTTCCGCAAGGACCATTACCTGTGGAACCAGGTGGCGGAGCTCAACTTCGATGCGTACCTGCAGGCGCAACAGCGCAACAACGCGCTCTAGAGCTAGCAGTCCGGATTCCCTCTCCCGTTTACGGGGGAGGGGGGACCAGCCGACAGGCTGGTGGAGGGGGGAGCGGCATACGCCGGCTCCCTTTTTCTTTGACGTTTCAACCATCAGCGCGTGGGGCCCCCCCTCCCACCGCCTTCGCCGGTCCCCCAGCGGTGAGCGCCTGTGGCGCTCATCCGCGACCCCGCGTGCCGGAGAGGGCCTGACTGCGCCATCAGTTGAAGCTGGGCGGTGGCGGCGCCTCATAGCTCGGCGCCGGTGTGCCGAACGACGGTGGGGGCGGGGCCTCGAAGCTGGGGGCAGGGGGCGCTCCACCGCTCGAAGGCAGCACGATCTGCACCGTGTCGAGATCAACCGCGACTTCCTTGTCGAGGAAGAAGGTCACCAGCTCCGGGAAGGCGATCAGGATGCCGACGAGGATCAGCTGCAGGACGAGCCAGGGGATGGCGCCCATGTAGATGTCGCGGGTCTTCACCTTGTCGCGCGGAACGATGCCGCGCAGGTAGAACAGGGCGAAGCCGAAGGGCGGATGCATGAAGCTGGTCTGCATGTTGGCGCAGATCATCACGCCGAACCAGACGAGGTTGATCCCCATGGCTTCGGCCACCGGCGCCAGCAGCGGGATGACGATGAAGGCGATCTCGAAGAAATCGAGAAAGAATGCCAACACGAAGATGAAGATGTTGACGAAGATCAGGAAGCCGACCACGCCGCCCGGCAGATGCGACAGCATGTGCTCGATCCAGTGGCCGCCGCCGACCCCCTGGAACACCAGGCTGAAGACGCGGGCGCCGAGCAGGATGAATACCACCATGGCGGTGAGCCGCATGGTCGAGTTCATGCCGTCCCACATCAGGCCCCAGCTCAGCCGCTTGTTGAACCAGGCGAGGAGGATGGCGCCGACGACACCCATGGCGCCGGCTTCGGTGGGGGTGACGAGACCGAGCAGGATGGTGCCGAGCACGATGAAGATCAGGGCCAGGCTGGGCACCGTGCCGCGGATGATCTTGGCCCATAATGGCCAGCCGCGCAGGGTGCGCGCCTCGGGCGGCAGGGCAGGCACATCCTCAGGGCGGAAGATCGACAGGATGAACACCCAGCCCATGAACAAGAGGACCTGGACGATCGAGGCGCCGGTGGCGCCGATATACATTTCGCCGGGCGAGCGCTGCAGCTGGTCGGCGAGGACGATCAGCACCAGCGAAGGCGGGATCAGCTGGGTGATGGTGCCGGAAGCGGCGATGACGCCGGTGGCGTGGCGCACATTGTAGCCATAGCGCATCATCACCGGCAGCGAGATCAGCCCCATGGCGATCACCGAGGCGGCGACCGTGCCGGTAATGGCGCCCAGAATTGCGCCGACGATGATCACCGCATAGCTCAGCCCGCCGCGAATGCCGCCGAACAGCTGGCCGAAGCCATCGAGCAGATCCTCGGCGAGGCCGGATTTCTCGAGGATCACCCCCATGAAGGTGAAGAACGGAATGGCCAGCAGCAGGTCGTTACTGAGCACGCCGTAGAGCTGGTAGGTGAGGTTGCCGAGGAAGTTCGGGGCGATCAGCCCCAGTTCGATGGCGACGAGGCCGGAGAACAGGCCGATCGCGGCGAGCGAAAAGGCGGCCGGATAGCCGATGATGAGAAACACTACCAGCCCGCCGAACATGATCGGCGCCATATTTTCGCGGATCACCTCGATCATTGCAGCGGCTTCTCGTAGGCGAACTCACGGACATAATCCGTGGTCAGCGCCGCGATGCACTTGATGATCTCGGCGATGCCCTGCAGCAGCAGCACGCCGAAGCCGAGCGGCAGCATCAGCCGCACCGGCCAGCGCGGCAGGCCGCCGGCGGCGTTGGACATGATGTTCTGCGTCCAGGCCTGCAGGAACCACGGCCAGGTGAACCAGATGAGCAGGATGCAGAGCGGCAAGAGGAAGAACAGCCCGCCGAGCAGGTCGATCCAGGTGCGCGCCTTTTCGCTGATGGCGCCGTAGAACAGGTCGACGCGGACATGCTCGTTGAGCTTCAGCGTCCAGGCGCCGCCTAGCATCACCATGCCGCCGAACATGTACCAGACGGCCTCGCTCAGCACGTTGGAGTACTGGGTGTAGAACGAGACGAGGCCACCGAAGACGCCGCCGCCATAGGTGCGCTCGATCCAGATCATGCCGCTGATCGAGTAGCGGAACAGGGCGTTGAAGGCCGAGACCAGGGCCGAAAACAGCACCAGCCAGATAGCGACAAGACCGACCAGGCGGCTCAATTCGTCGATGAGGCGCGTGAAGCGCAAAGCCAGCGCCATCGGCGGCTGTTCCTCCCGGCAGCTGGCGAAAGCCGGCTGCGTGTTTCCTTGGCGGTCTCGCTTCAGGCGGCGAGTTCCGTCCGCCAAGGCAACATGCTGGGGGTGTGGCGTCAACCGGCGTGCGGGTTTTCCACGATGGTTGTGACCGGCGTCAGGGTGCAGCCTCGATGCCGAACACGGCGCGCCCGGTCTCCTGGTCGTAGGGGAACGAGACGTGTTGGTGGATCATCTGCCAGCGCCCGTCGCGGCGCTGGAAGATGCGGGTGCCGCGCGACCACAGCTCATAGGCCGGCTTGCCGGGTTCGCGGTTCCACATCCGGTTGAGCCCCCAGGTCACCGCGATGTCGCCGCGGATGACGATCTCAAGCTCCGGGATATCCCAGCGCAGCTCGCCGGCCGATTTCTCGAACCCGGCGCGGCAGGTTTCGCGCAGCGCCTCGACGCCGCGGTACTGCAGCGGCATCTCATGTTCGTACGACACCACATCCTCAGCGATCGGCGCCATCGAGGCGTCGAGGTCCTTGCGCTCGCTCGCCTTGAACCAGGCGGCATGGAGGGCCCGGATTTCGTCCTCGGCAGTCATTTCGCTGCCCCCCTCGCGATGTAGGTGGCGAGTTTGTCGAGGCATTCGCCCCAGCCTTCGTACATGCCGTCACGGTGGGCGACGGAACCGAAACCGGACTGGTGGAAGGTGAGCTCGGTCCGGCTGCCGAGGTCGCGCGGAGTCACCGTCACCTGCATCTCAGGCGACGACTGGCCGGGAAAGCTCTGGATCATGGTGAAGCCAAGACGACGCGGGGCGGTGAGTTCGGTGTAGACGCCGTGTTCGTAGTAGGTGCCGCCGGCATCGGAGGCGAAATCGACGCGCCAGCCGCCGCCGACCCGCGGGTCGAGCCGCACGCCGGTGACGCGATACTCGCCGGCCGCGAACCAGTCGGCGACCGCATCGGGATCGAGCCAGTTGGCCCAGAGCAGGGCACAGGGCGCATCGAAGATGCGGGTCAGTTCGAACTCGAGCAGTCTTTCATTCGGTTTCAGCATCGGTTGTTCCTTTGGTTTGGCGGGCAAGCCGCCGATCAAGGTTGTCGAAGCGCTGGGTCCAGAGGCGGCGATAGGCGTTGAGCCAGTCGTCGATTTCGCTGAGCGGCTCGGCGCGGATGCGGCTCGGCCGCCGTTGCGCGTCGCGCCCCCGGCTCACCAGCCCCGCGGCCTCGAGCACGCTCACATGCTTGCTGACGGCGCGCGGCGTCATGGCGAAGGGTTCGGCGAGCTCGGCAACCGAGGCGTCGCCGTCGAGCAGCCGCGCCAGGATGGCGCGACGCGTCGGGTCGGCCAGGGCGCCGAAGGTGAGCGAGAGGGGATCGAGTTGCATATGGCACCAAATGGTTCCGGAACGATTTGGTTCTCAATAGTCGCCCCTCGACCCGCCGTCAATTGACAAAGAAATTTGTCTATTATAGCACTGAGCGATGCACGAGGTGGCCCCGGTCCTGATCGACGATGCGGACAAGGCGCGATGACGCCGTTGCGGCTGAAGCTGCTGGCTTTGCTGCGCGAGCCGGGCTCGGCCGCGACCCTGGCGGCAGCGCTCGAGCTGCCGCGCCAGAAGATCGGCTATCACCTGCATGCGCTGGAGAAGGCGGGCTTGGTGATACCGGCCGGCGCGCGGCAGCGGCGCGGCTTCATCGAGCGGCTGTTCGTCGCCAGGGCCAGGTCATTCGTCGTCGATCCGGCAATCCTGGGCTTGTCGCCGGCGGTGGAAAAGCAGGACCGCTTTGCGGCCGAGCACCTGGTGGCGCGCTCCGCCGAGACGGTGCGCGAGGTGACTCGGATGCAGGCGGCGGCGGCGGAGGAGGGGACACGGCTGCTCACCTTCACCATCGAGGCGGATATCGGCTTTGCCGCGCCACAGGACGTCGAGGCGTTTGCCGGCCGGCTGGTGGAAATGGTTGCGGGGCTGGCCGAGGAGTTTCGACCCGAAGGCGAGGGGCGGCGCTACCGCCTGCTGATCGGCGGGCACCCGGCGATCAAGGGCAAAGCGACCGGCACGGTCAATTGAGGAGCGCGAAATGAGTGACAAGCAGGATCGCATCATCGTCGAGATGACCATTGCTGCGCCGATCGAGACGGTGTGGGCGGCGATGCGCGAGCCCGAACAACTGCTCAACTGGTTCGGCTGGGATGCCGAGACGCTCGGCGACGAGATCAAATTCATCTTCGAAGACCACGCCGAGGCGGATGAAGCCGCGCGGGTCATCTCATTCGGCGAGTACGAGGGGGTCGCCGACCGGGTCGAGCTTCGGGCGACGCCCGGCGGCACCGTGCTGCGGGTGGTGCGCAGCGGTCCGGTGTCGGCCGACTGGAGTGCCTTCTACGAAGACACCTGGGAAGGCTGGACCACCTTCTTCCAGCAGTTGCGCTTTCTGCTCGAGCGGCATCCAGGCGCGAAGCGGCGGACGCTGTTTCTCTCCGGGCGGCTGGAGGCACCCGGTGCCCTGCCGGTCGCGGCGCTGGGGCTCGAGGCGCTGTGGACCGCAACAGGCGGCAGCAAGGCGTCGTTCGCGATGCCGCTGGGCGAGACGGTCAGCGGCACGGTCTGGCACCACAGCGAGCGGCAGGTGGCGATGAGCGTCGATGGCTGGGGCGACGGGCTGATGGTGATCACCGACCAACCGGCGCCGAATGCCGGACCCCATGGCGGCGGCACGGCGCTGCTGACGACGTTCGGGCTGTCGGACGCAGCGTTCGCGGCGCTCGAGCAGCGCTGGACGGGGTGGTGGCGGCAGCGGTTCGTGAAGGCGGGTTGACTGAGTAGGTTGACTGAGAGAGACGGCCCCCTCCCGGCCTCCCCCTTTAAGGGGGAGGTGAAGAGTAGAGCTTGTAGCGCGATCGTGCCCAACACACCGGCGAGGCACCTCCCCCTTAAAGGGGGAGGATGGGAGGGGGGCGTCTGCTTCAGTATTCCTGCCGGAGGGATCACCCCTCCAGCCAGGCCACCTGTTCCGGCGTCAGCTTGATGTCGAAGGCGTTCATGCTGTCGTCGAGTTCGCCGAGCTTGCGTGGCCCGATCAGCGGGATGGACGGGAAGTCCTGGGCCAGCACGTAGGCGAGGGCCACGTGGATCGGGCTCTTGCCGAGCTTGGTGGCCAGTTCGATCGCCCGGTCGCGGCGGACGAAGTTCTGCTCATTGTACCAGACGCGGACCATCTCCTCGTTGTCACGCTTGTCGCGGCCGGCGAGGTCGGTGAAGAAGCCGCGGGCCTGGCTCGACCAGGAGAAGTTCGGGATCTGGCGATCCCTCAGCCACTGTTTCCATTCCGCCGTCGACGAGGTGACGCAGCCGGCCCAGATCGGGTCGAGCATCTCGGCGAGGGCGAAGTTGTTGGAAAGCGCGCCCGGCCGCTGCTTGCCGTGCTTGTCGGCATAGGCGATGGCCTCGTCGAAGCGCTCGCGGGTCCAGTTCGAACCGCCGAACGGTCCGCGGATGCGGCCCTTCTTGACCTCGGCATCCATGGCGTCGACGAACTCGCCCACCGGCACGTCGAGGTTGTCGCGGTGCATGAAGTAGACATCGACATAGTCGGTCTGCAGGCGATCGAGCGACTGGGTGAGCTGCTTGGCAATGACATCGGGGTAGACCAGCGGGCTATGCGCGCCCTTGCCGATCACCACCGCCTCCTCGCGCACGCCACGCGACTTCTGCCACTCGCCGAACAGCTTTTCGGTGTAGCCGCCGGCATAGATGAAGGCGGTGTCGAAGATGTTGCCGCCCTTTTCCCAGAACGCATCGAGCAGGATTGCTCCCGAGGCGAAGGTGCGGAAATCCTCGAAACCGAGGGCAACGGCGGATGCCGCCTTCCTGACGCCCGGGATGCTGCGCTTGGGGATCACCGTCCCGCCGGATTTCAGCGGGCGGCCGGACAGCGTGTTGATGCGGCGGTTCGACTTCTCGATGCTGAACTCGATGCCGGCATCGGCGCGCCACTTGTCGAGCGCCCGGGCCTGGCCGAGGCTGTCGGCCCAGGTCATGCCGGGTGCGGTCAGCTCCTGACGGCCGGCGAGGATGGCTTCGGCAGCGGCATCGGCTTCGAACGAGAACAGGTGCTTCTGCTTGCCGACGCTGATGGTCTCGCGGCTGCCGTCATTGCGGATGATGTCGATCTTGCCGTCGCCACCTTCGCGGCCGCCATCGGCGAACCAGAAGTTCGGCACCTCGATGCGGCCTTCGGAGCCGAGGATGCGCAGCACGTTGTCCTGGTTGACGAATACCGAGCAGCTGACTTCAGCGATGATGCCGTTCTCGAACTGCAGCAGCGCCGCGGCCCAATCATCGGTGCCTTCAGCGTTGAGGCGGGCCATGCCCGACACCTTCACCGGATCGGCAAATGGCCGGCCAAGCGACGCGCCGGCGATGAAGCGCGACATCGAGACCGGGTAGCCGCCGACATCGAGGATGCCGCCGCCGGCGAGTTCGGAGGCGAAGATCCGGTGGTCGGGGATGAACTTGCCCATCTGGAAGCCGAAGCTCGACTTGATGGCGCGCACTTCGCCGATGGTACCGGAATTGACCAGTTCCCAGAGCTTCTGGGTCTGCGGGTGGAGCCGGTACATGAAGGCTTCGCCGACCAAGGTGCCGGCCTTCTTGTGGGCGTGGATCACCGCGTCGACTTCGAAGGCGGTGAGCGCCATCGGCTTTTCGACCAGTACGTGCTTGCCGGCTTCAGCAGCCTTGATCGCCCATTCGGCGTGGCCGGTATGAGGCAAAGCGAGGTAGACCGCGTCGACATTGGGGTCGGCGAGCAGCGCGTCATAGCCGTGAATGACGCGGGCGCCGGGGAAATCCTGAGCGAGGCCGGGCTTGTTCGGGTTGCGGGTGGCAATGGCCTCGAGCTTACCCAGCCGCGAGTCCTTGAGACCGCGGGTAAAATCCTTGGCGATGGCGCCCGGGCCGATGATACCCCAGCGGATGGGGGCCTGAATGGTCATGGTATTCTCCTCAAGAAATCGGGCTCCAGCGGCAGCGATTCCTGCCGCCGGGGCAACTAGCGGTTAGTCGTTATTTCACCGCGCCCAGCATGCCTTCGACGAAGCGGCGCTGGAGCAGGAAGAAGATGATGAGCGTCGGCAGCGTGGCGAGGATGGTGCCGAACAGGATCATGCCGAAATCGGGGGTATAGGACGAGGTCAGTGACGAAATGACGAGCGTCGCGGTCTTCTGCTCGGGCTTGTTGAGCACGATCAGCGGCCACAGGTAGTTGTTCCAGTTCGCCATGAACACGATGATGATGGCGGCCGCGTAGGTCGAGCGCATGGTCGGCAGGTAGATGTAGAAAAAGATCTGCCACTCGTTGAGCCCGTCCACCCGGGCTGCGTCGCGCAACTCGCCGGGGAACGCCTTGGTCGCCTGGCGGAAGTAGAAGATGATGAAGATCGAGGCGATGCCGGGCAGCACCACCGCTGCTACCGTGCCGACCAGCTTGAACGACGAGATCATCACGAACAGCGGCACCATCAGCGCCGCGAACGGGATCGACAGCAGCAACAGCATCAGGGTGAAGATGCGTTCGCGGAACTTGCTGCGAAACATCTCGAAGCCGTAGCCGGCGAGCGACGAGATGGCGAGCGTCAGCACGGTGCCGACCAGTGCGATGAACGCCGAGTTCCAGAAGATGCGCGGGGCATCGACCGTGGCGAAGAAGTTGGCGGCGTTGACGAACAGCTGATCGCCGAACGTCGCCTTGCCGATGCCGATATCGACCGAGCGGTTGGTGGCGCCCACCACCATCCAGAAGAACGGGAAGATCGAGACGAAGGCCGCCAGACTCAACAGCAGGTACTTGACGGCGCGGGCAATGAAGTTGGGCAGGTTGAACGAGCGGGTGCGGCGCTCGACCCGCGAGGCGGCGAGGGGAAGGGCCTGGTCGGTCATTTGCTGCGATCCCGTGCGATGACGAATTGTGCGAAGCTCAGGACGGCGACGAGCAGCACGATGACCCAGGAAACCGTGGCCGAGTAGCCGAAGCTGGGCATGAACTTGAAGGTCAGGTTGTAGATGTAGAGCGACAGCGTCAGCGTCGAATCCGATGGGCCGCCCTGGGTGATGTTGTTGACCTCGTCGAACAGCTGCAGCGTGCCGATGGTCGAAACGATGGTGGTGAACAGGATCACCGGCTTCAGCATCGGCACGGTAATCTGCCAGAACTGGTCCCAGCCCGAGGCGCCGTCGATGCGGGCCGCTTCGTAGATCGAGCGGTCGACGTTCTGCAGCGCCGCCAGGTAGAACACCATGTTGTAGCCGGTCCAGCGCCAGGTGATGGCGATGATGATCAGGATCTTGGCCCAGAACGGATCCTGCAGCCAATGGATCGGCTCCTGGATGATCCAGACTGCCATCAGCATCTTGTTGACGATGCCGTCGGTGGCGAACATCGACTTGAACAGGGTCGAGTAGGCGATCAGCGAGGTGACGCAGGGCAAAAAGATCGCGGTGCGGAAGAAGCCGCGGAAGCGCAGCTTGGGATCGTTCAGCGCCACTGCTGCAAGCAGCGCCAGGCCGATCATGATCGGCACCTGCACGACGAGGAAGGTCAGGGTATTGACCAACGCGCGGATGAAGACCGGGTCCTTGGTCAGGCGGACGATGTTGGCGAAACCGCCGAAATTGAAGTTCATCCCCTTGCCGACCTGGAAGCTCATCCAGAGCGACCAGAGGATCGGATAGAGCATGAAGATGCCGAGCAGCACGAGGGCGGGCGCGATAAACGTCCAGCCGGTGATGTGCTCGGTTCGGCCAAGTCTTGCGTTTGCCATGCCAACTCCCCCGACAGGCGACTTCACAACAGTTGCCGGTCGCACTCCGGCAAGGAAGTGCGACCGCCAATGGGAGGAGGAGGCGGTGCGCGAAGCCCGCCTCCGAACCCGTTACTGCATCTGCTGGCTGGCCTGGTCGTTGATGGCCTTGAGCGCGTCGTCGACGCTGCCGCCCTGGGTGATGGTCGGCAACTGAGCCACCACGGCCGCGTCCACCTCGGCGGTGTAGATGCCGTAGTCGATGCTCGGGATCTTGGCCTGCCACTCGGAGAAGTTCGCCCACACCGGCTGGCCGCCGAAGAAGTCGTCCGAGGCCTTGTAGGCATCGCCGGCCGAAGCCGGGAGCCAGGTGCTGAACGCCCCCTGGCCGATCAGGATCTTCTGGTAGAAGTCGACATCGGTCGCCCAGACGGACTTGAGGAAATCGACGGCAGCATCCTTGCCGGCGCCCGACGACAGCACGTACCAGCTCGAGCCGCCTTCGTTGGAGTAGCCGGTGGCGCCTTCGACGCCTTCGAGCTTCGGAATGGGCGCAACACCCCACTTGCCCGCCTGGTCGGGCTGCGACTTGATCGTGCCGGTCATCCACACGCCGTTGAGCGCCACGGCGGTTTCACCGGAGGTGAAGGCGCCGGTGAACTCGGTCCAGCCGGAGGCGGGTTTCACGATATCGGCCTGCCAGATCTTGGCGTAGGTCTCGAGTGCGGCTTTCAGCGGCTTGTTGTCGACGATGTTGAGGCTGCCATCGGCGTTGAAATACCAGACGCCGGCCGACTGCATCATGATGCGGATGAGGCCGCTGCCGTTGAGGTCGAGGGCAATGAGATTGTGGCCGGTCTTGGCCTTCACGTCCTTGCCGATCTGGATGAACTTGTCCCAGGTCAGGTCCTTGAGAGCGTCGGCTTCGTAGCCGGCTTCCTTGAGGTAGTCGGCGCGGTAGAACAGGCCCGTGACGCCGGAGTCGAAGGGCAGCGAGTAGGATTTGCCGTCATGGGTGGCGGCCGCGACCTTGTAGGGCGCGAAGGCGGTCATATCGATCGAGTCCGACAGCGGCACGAAGGCGCCCGGGAACGACTGCAGGTATTTCTGCGCAACGTCGTCCTGGATCAAGACGATGTCGGGCAGGCCGGTGGTGTCGCCGGCGAGCAGCTGGGTCTGCAGCTTCTGGCGGATATCCTCCTGCTGCATGCTGTCGTCGATCTTGATGTTCACGTCCGGATGCGTGGGAGCATAGCGCGACGCGGCTTCCTTCATGGCGGCGCCGTTGAAATTGGTATCCCAGGCCCAGACGGTGACATCGACGGCCATGGCCGCGGTCATGGTGAGCATGGAGACGCCGGCAGCTGCAGCAATGGCGAGCGCATGGCGCCAACGCGATGCGATGGTGGTCATCTATTCCTCCCGTTTTCATTTGGCTCGCCTTGGGCAAGCGTGGTTAGAATATGCGACCAAAGGCGCATGTCCGCGACAAAGGGAAACTCGACTTGGCGGAAAGTAAGGTGCAGCAGCGGCCCGTGTACCAGCCCAACGCCAGCAGCGTTGAGGCCCACCCGACGATCCTTTCGACCTTCCACAACCACCCGCTGGTGATGCTGAAACCGCATTGGCACGCGCAGGTGGAAGTCAATTTCATCGTGGGCGGCACCGTGCATTACCGCATGCACACACACGAGCTGACCCTCTCGGCCGGGCACATGGTGCTGTTCTGGGGCGGGCTGCCGCACCAGATGTACGACCTGAGCGACGACGCCATCTATGCCGGCGCCCATCTGCCGCTGATGCACTTCTTCCGGCTCAGGCTGCCCGAGGACGTGCCGCACAAGCTGATGCAGGGCACGACGCTCCTGAGCTGCACCCCCGATGATTCCGACGCCCACAATTTCGAGCGCTGGAATCGCTATGCCCGTTCCGGCGACCCGGTGAAGGCGCAGCATGCCGTCGACGAATTGCTGCTGCGGCTCGAACGGGTGCGGTTCGAGCCTTACGAACTGGTGGGCAACAGCAAGGCCGCCGGCCATACGGTGGAAACCGCCGAAGTGCAGTCGTCGCGCAATGTCGGCAGGATGTGCGACTACATCGCCGAGAACTTCCTGCACGAGATCGACTCGGTCGATATCGCGCGGGCGGCGAACCTCCATCCGAAATACGCCATGAGCATCTTCAAGCGCTCCACCGGCATGACGCTCAACGAGTATGTGAGCCTGTTGCGGCTGAGCTACGCCCAGGCGCTGCTGCTGCGTGACGATGCCAATGTGCTGCGCGTGGCGATGGAATCCGGCTTCGGCTCACTCAGCGCCTTCAACAAATCGTTCCGCAAGATCGCCGGCATGTCGCCATCGGATTTCCGGCGTGATGCCTTCATCCCCGGAGCGCTTGCCTCCTGAGCTTGAACATCGGCGCAGCGGCATTGTAACGATGCCAAAATCCAGCTTGGGGAAGTCTCTATGTTCGTAGTGGGTGGCGAAAGCCTGATCGACCTGATTTCTGAGCCGGTCGGGCCCGACGGCGTCATCCGCCTCGTGGCGCACCAGGGCGGCTCGCCCTATAACTGTGCCATCGCGCTGTCGAAGCTCGGCAACGATACCGGGTTCCTGTGCCCGATCAGCACCGACGGGCTCGGCACGTACCTGTTGGCGCCGCTGGCGGAGGCCGGGGTGAAGCCGCTGCTCAGCGAGCGGGTCGAGGCCTACACCACGCTGGCGGTGGTCACCTTCGATGCCAAGAAAAGCGCGCAGTACGGCTTCTACCGCAACGCCGACCGCGCCTTCACCCGCGAAGGCCTGATCGCGGCGCTGCCGGCCAAGCTCGAAGCCTTCCAGGTCGGCGGCTTCTGCCCGATCGAACCCGAGGACGCGGCGATCTGGATGGATGTGGCCAGGGAAGCGGCGCGGCGTGGCGCGACACTGACCATGGATCCCAATGTCCGGCCGTCGCTGGTGCCGGATTTTGCCGGCTACAAGGCGCGGCTCTCGAGCTTTCTCGACATCGTCAACCTGGTGAAGGTGTCGATCGAGGATCTGGCGTCGCTGGAACAGAACCGCGCGGTGCGCGCCACCGAGCTGACGCCGGCCGAGGTTGAGGCGCTGGTGACGAAGTACACCGCCGATTTTCTCGGGCGGGCCAATTGCGAGCTGGTGATCGTCACCTTCGGCGACGAAGGTAGTCGCGCCTTCACCAAATCCGGCTCGGCCAGGCAGGGCGTCTATCCGGCGGTGCCGTTCGGCGACACGGTGGGGGCCGGCGATACGCTGATGGCGGCGGTGCTCACCCTGCTCAACGAGCAGGGCAACCTCAAGCCGGGCAAGCTCAGGGCGATGGACGATGCGGCGCTGAATGCGATGCTGCGCTTCGGCGCGGTGGCGGCCGGGCTCAACTGCCAGTTCGTCGGCTGCCACCCGCCGACCCGCGGCGAAGTCGACGCGGTGCTGGCCAGGGGCTGACGGGCGCACGGAGGGTGGGACCAGCCCTGGTCCAACTCACACTGCTGTCATTCCCGCGTAGGCGGGAACCTGGTGGGATGCTGCGGCACCCGCTTGGAGCTGAGAGATCCCGCTGGGTCCCCGCCTTCGCGGGGATGACGCCGGTGGGTAGGTCAAGCTTGGCTCAAAACGGGGCGGCACAGTAACGCTCAGCCGCCCGCCCCCTGGTAGCGATCGAGCGCGTAGCGCCACTGCCACATGGCCAATGCCACGAAGAACGGGCCGGCCAACAGCGCCGCCGGACCGGCCCAATCGCCGAGGATCGGCACGGGTTTGCCGAGCAGCACCGCGACCGGCACTGCGGCCATGAAGCCGAGCGGCACGAAGCTCAGCATGGTCGCCTGGATGGCGGTGGGGAAGATGTTGAGCGGGTAGCGCGACAGCTCCCAGAAGCCGAAGAACAGCGAATAGAGGTGATTGGAGCGGGTCCAGATCAGCGCCGTAGCGCCGATCATGGTCAGTGTCGCGCCGGTGACCATGGCGGCGCTGAGCAGCGCGCCGATGAAGTAGGTGACCCAGCCGATCGACCAGGGTACTGCGACGATCGAGAGGGCCCAGCCCATCATGCCGATGCCGAGCAGGGCGTGGCCGGTGTAGCCGGGGTTGAGGCCGGAGAACACCATGTAGGCCCATGGGCTGATCGGCTTGGTGAGCAGCGTGTCGAGCGTGCCGAGCCGCACGGCTTCCTCGAGCTGGCGCATCTGGGTGAAGCTCATGCAGGCGCCGAGCGAATAGCCGAGCAGGTGGAACGAGAAGAGCAGCGCCAGCTCCGACCAGTTCCAGCCGGCCAGCGTGCCGAAGCGATCGGCGAGTATCCAGATCACCGCAAAGGAGCTCGCATAGGTGATGATCTGGGCGATGCGATCGATCCAGAAGGCGCCGCGATATTCCATCTGCGAGCGCAGGTACATCAGCGCCAGGCGGGGCAGGATGCGGAGGGTTCTGAGCATCTCAGCCACCCTGCACGACGATGCGGGTGGAGGCCTTGCGCCAGAGCAGCGCCACGCCAACCGCCAGCAGCGCCGCCCAGCCGAGGCCCAGCCCGAAATAGGCGAGCGTCTCGGTGACATCGAGCCGGCCGAGCCACACCGCCGAGGGGTAGTAGACGATCCAGGCGAAGGGCAGGTGGGCGGCGATGGCGGCAACCTGGGCCGGGAAGAACCAGAACGGGATCAACTGGCCCGAGAGCAGGTTGAGGATCGCCTGCATCATCCACTCGAGCGAGAACGAGGTGAGCAGCCAGAACGAGATGAGCCCGAACAATGCCGCCAGCAGGGCGATGATGGCATAGGCGACGAGGGCGTAGGCGACGAACATCACGCCGTGAAAGGGGCTGGCCGGCGGCAGCATGCCATAGACCACCGCGACCACGGCCACGGTCGGCACTACCAGGATGACAAACCGGAACGCGGCATCGCCCATGGCATGGGCCAGCACATAGAGCGGGAAGCTGGCCGGTTTCACCAGCCAGACGGCGACGTCGCCGGTGCGGAGCGCCCGACCGATGCCGCTGACGATGCCCTCGTAGCGCATCGCCCCCGTCACCGCACCGCCGAGCAGCGCATAGGTGACCATCTGCTTGAGGCTGACGCCGGCAATGCTGGCCGTGCCGCCATAGATGGCGACCCAGATGGCGACGCGGGCGAACACCTGCACCAGCTTGCCGATCAGGTTGGCCCAGACCTCGTTGCGATAGGCGAGCTGGGTCAGGAAAGCGCTGCGGGCGAAGGCGACATAGACGCTCATCGCGCCGGCAACTCGGCGTTGCGGCGCTGGTAGAAGGTGCGGATCACCTCTTCGATATTGGGCTCTTCGACCGAGATGTCCTTGAGCTGGGTGGTATCGCCGATCTCGTCGAGCACCTGCACCAGCGAGATGTCGTCGCGTTCCAGCAGGTAGTGCTTGCGCAAGCCATCGTCGGAGGTGAGACGCGCCGATTGCAGTTCGAGCCGGCCGGGGTCGGCGGCGAACTCCAGCATCAGCCGGCGGGCCGAGCCCAGCGCGCTGCGCAGCTTGGCTGTTTCGCCATCGAAGATCAGCCGGCTGTGGTCGACCATGATCAGCCGCGGGCAGATCTCCTCGATATCCTGCAGGTCATGGGTGGTGAGGATGATGGTGGTGCCGCGCTCGCGATTGACCTGTGACAGGAACTTGCGCACCGCATCCTTGGCGACGACGTCGAGGCCGATCGTTGGCTCGTCGAGGAACAGGATTTTCGGGTCGTGCAGCAGCGCCATCACGATCTCGGCGCGCATGCGCTGGCCAAGGCTGAGCTGACGCACAGCGCGTTCGAGGAAGGGTTCGAGCTCGAGCAACTGGCTCAGTGATTTCAGGTTCGCGTCGAAGCGCGGACGCGGGATGGCGTAGATCTCGCGGTGCAAGTCGAACGAATCGACCACCGGCAGATCCCACCAGAGCTGGCTGCGCTGGCCAAAGACGACGCCGATCTCACGCGCGTTGGCCTGCCGCTCACGATGCGGCGCACGGCCGAGCACGCTGATCTCGCCGGCCGACGGCACCAGGATGCCGGTCATCATCTTGATCATCGTCGATTTGCCGGCGCCGTTGGGGCCGAGATAGCCCACGGCTTCGCCCGGGGCGATGGCAAAGCTCACATCGGTGACCGCCTCGACCTCGGTGTATTCTGATGTGACCAGCGTCTTCAGCGCGCCGAAGAAGCCGGGGAACCGGCGGTGCTGCCGGAACCGCTTGGAAACGGCTCGCGCCTCGATGATTTGCGCCATGGTCGAGGCCGCCCCCCTCGCGGCCCGGAGCGAGGCTAGCTGATTCCGCGACCTCACGGGCTCGTCAGTTGCGGGTGATTGGCGGCGCTGGTCAGGTGCCGCCCGGGGGGCGAGCGGGCGGATCGCCACACTGCGATCGCGCCCGCGAGCTGGAGGAAGACGCTCAAATGCGTCACTGGGTCTCGATGCTCCTCGTAGCGGTGCTGCTGGGAGTGGCGGTTGCTGTCTACATGCTGAAACCCGTGCAGGGCGCGGCGCGCGACCTGACGCTCACCGGCGACGTGGCGCGTGGGCAGTACCTGCTGCGGCTGGGCGACTGCATCACCTGCCATACCGACAAGCGGAACGGCGTGCCGGAGCTTGGCGGCGGCCCCGGGTTGGCGACGCCGTTCGGCACGTTCTATGCGCCCAACATCACCTCGGACCCCAAGGCAGGCATCGGCGGCTGGACGCTGGCGCAGTTCTCCAGGGCGATCAGCGATGGCGAGGGGCCGGCAGGGCACCTCTACCCGGCGTTTCCCTATGAGAACTACACCCTGATGAGCGACCAGGATGTCGCCGATCTCTATGCGGCGCTGCAGCAGGTGCCGCCGGTCACCAGTTCCGCCAGGCCGCATGAGGTCGCGTTCCCGTTCGGCCTGCGACCGCTGGTGGCGGGTTGGAAGAACCTGTTCTTCATGCCGCGCCGCTACGAGGCCGATGCCAGCCATTCCGAACGCTGGAACCGCGGGCGCTACCTGGCCGAGGGGCCGGGGCACTGCGTGATGTGCCACTCGCCGCGCAACCTGCTCGGCGCGGTGGAGAGGGGCAAGGAACTCACCGGCAACCTGGCCGGCGGCATCGGCGGCAAGGCGCCGGCGCTCACCGCCGAGCGGCTCAGGAACGAAGGCTATGACGTCGCCTCGATCGCCAGTGCGCTGAGCGATGGATTCACCCCGGAGCTGGACGAGCTGGACGGCGCCATGGGCGAAGTGATCGCCGACGGCACCTCGTACTGGACCGACGAGGATCGCGAGGCGGTGGCGGCGTATCTGCTCGGGGAGGAGTAGGGTTAGTCGTCGAACAGGCTGGCGGTGATCTCTCGTGCGCCGTGCATAATGCGGCGTATCTCTACGAAGTGGTCCGAGATCGAGTAGAAGACCAGGTAGCTGCCCGACGGATAGTACCGGATTCCGGGGCCGAGTTCAGTTCGCTGGGGGCCGGCTTCCGGGTAATCGGCAAGCAGGTTCGCGATGTGGTCGAGGTCCGCCAGAACCGCGTCGGCGGCCCCGACGCTGTCTTCGGCGATGGAAAGCCAGATATCGGACTGATCAAGCTTGGCCTGTGGCCAGCGACGAACTCTAAGCGGCATCGCTCTTCTTGCGCTCGGCCAGGATGCGGCGTCCTTCGCGCTTGATGTCCTCGATATCCCACGGCTCGGGCTCGCCCTCATAGCCCTTGGCGATCTCAGCACGCAGCCAGTCCAGCTTGGCCTGCCGCGTGATCTCCCGCTCCTCCATCAGGCGCAGCCCGTCGCGCAGCACTTCGCTGGCGCTGTTATAGCGGCCGCTTTCGACGAGTTCGCGGACGAACTTCTCGTAGTGATCCCCCAGGGTGTAGCTGGACGGCATGGCTGGTCTCCTTTGGGGAGCAAACTATCACTTTATGATAGTTTTGCCATCACGCCCCCGCGCGGATGGCGAGGGCGTCTTCCAGGGTCATTTCGGTGTGGTGCTCCCATTCGGGGCGCGGTTCGGGGAAATCGGTGCGGAAATGGCCGCCGCGGCTTTCCTCGCGCTGCAACGCACCGGCCGCAACGAGGGTCGCCGAGGTGGTCATGTTGAGGAACGAGCGGGTAACGCCCTGCGCGGTGGCTTCGATCTCGGCGATGCGGCGCAGCGCGGTGCGCAGGTCCGCGGCGTTGCGCTCGACACCGACGAGGTCGGTCATGGTGCGGCGCAACTCCTTCACCGACACGTGGTTGCGCAGCCGCTCCTCGACCATCTCGCCTTCGACCGGGTCCCAGCCGATGCCGGGGAAGGGGGCGAGCGGGTTGCGCAGCGGCTCGAGGCCGGAGATATCGGCGGCGATGCGGGCGCCATAGACCACCGCCTCGAGCAGCGAGTTGGAGGCGAGGCGGTTGGCGCCGTGCAGCCCGGTCGAGGAACACTCGCCGGCGGCCCACAGGCCCGGCAGCGAGGTGCGGCCATTGGCTTCGACCTTGACCCCGCCCATGTGGTAATGCGCCGCCGGGGTCACCGGGATCGGTTGGCTCACCGGGTCGATGCCGAAATCGGTGCAGTATTTGGCGACCGTGGGGAAGGCGGTGAGGATGCGTGCGCCGATGGCCTCGCGGGTATCGAGGAACACCTTCCGGCCGGCCTTGATCTCACGGTAATTGGCGCGGGCGACGATATCGCGCGGCGCCAGTTCCGCGTCGGGATGCACCGCCAGCATGAAGCGCTCGCCGAGGTCGTTGACGAGGATGGCGCCTTCGCCGCGCAGCGCCTCGGTGGCGAGCGGCGCAGGGTCGGCGCCGGTGGCGATGGCGGTGGGGTGGAACTGCACGAATTCCGGGTCTGCGATCAGCGCGCCGGCGCGGGCCGCCATGCCCATGGCATGACCGCGCACGCCTGAGGGATTGGTGGTCACGGCGTAGAGGCCGCCAAGCCCGCCGGCCGCGAGCACCGTGGCGCGGGCGCGGACCAGCACCGGCTCGGCATAGCGATCGCCCAGTTTGCGCGCATAGACGCCGATGATGCGGCCATCGGCGCGGGCAAGATCGACGACGGTGAGCCCCTCGACGATGCGGATCGACGGGGTCTTGCGCACCTCGGCGATGATCGCCTGCATGATGGCGTAGCCGGCGCGGTCGCCTTCAACGCGCACCACGCGGTTACGCGAGTGCGCCGCCTCCTTGCTCAACACATAATGGCCGAGCTCGTCGCGATCGAAGGGGGTGCCCCAGCGGGCAAGATCTTCGATGCGGGCCGCGGCCTCGGCAGTGACCGATTCCGCTTCATCCTCATCGACGATGCCGGCGCCGGCGATCTCGGTGTCGACGGCATGGGCATGCGAGGTGTCGCCGGGGCCGACTGCCGCCGCGACGCCGCCCTGGGCCCAGGCGGACGATGCGCCGTTGCCGAGCGGCACGGGGGAAATGACGGTGACGGGGCGGGGCGCCAGTTTCAGCGCGCAGAACAGGCCAGCAAGACCAGCGCCGACGATGAGGGCACCGTCGGCGTTGAGGACGTTATCAGTGAAAGTCATCGGTCTCCTCCGGGCGAAACGCCCGGATCAGGCCTCGTCGACCACCGGGGTGTCTGCGGCGCGCTTCTTAAGCGATTCTATGGCGTTTTTGGCGCTGGACTTCGACTTGTAGGTCTCGGTCCGGACCATGGTCTCGCCGTTCGAGGCAACGAAGCGAACGAAGGTCTGGCCGTCCTTGGAGGCTGCCAGCTCGAAGCGGTAGCCCTTGCCGGTCTCGCCCTTGGCGGTATCCACCACCGCGGCACCGGCGGCGTTCTTCTTCAGCGAGGCAATGGCGTTCTTGGCGCTGTCCTTGCCCGCGTAGTTCTCGGACCAGAAAATGGTCTCGGCATTGTAGACGTACTTCGCAACAAACTGGCCGCCCTTGGCGGCAGTGATCTTGAAGGAATGTGGCACGACGCTTTACCCCTCGGTTGCGGGCCGGGAAGTCGTGGCCCGATGCCGCAAATCTAGCGCGGCATCGGAGTCGCGCAACCCTCAAAGTCAGGCACGCGCTTGATTTGATTGAGCTTGGAACGCCCGGCATACGGACTGTCCGGCAATGAGCTAGACGAAAGTCCATAGCCGCCGATACTGGGTGGGCTTAGCTGCGGCTATGCGAGAAGCCGGTGCCCGCACCGGCGTCGGCTAGTTTGCGCCGCGCTCAATCTCGCTTCTTCGAAAAATCGATCATCCGCTGCACGGCGGCGCGGGCGGGTTCGAGCAGTTCCTCGGCGACCGTCACTTCCTCGCTCATGGTGTGGAGCGACCACAGCACGTTTTCGAGGTTGATGCGCTTCATGTGCGGGCAGATGTTGCAGCCGCGCAGGAAATCGACGCCGGTCGCTTCGGACGCCACGTTGTCGGACATCGAGCACTCGGTGACCATCACCACGCGCGGCGGCTTTTGGGTCTTCACATAGTCGATCATCGCGGCGGTCGAGCCGGCGAAATCCACCGCATCGATCACCTCGGGCGGGCATTCGGGGTGAGCGATGATCTTGGCCGTCGGGTAGGCGTGGCGCAGTTCGGCAATGTCGTCGGCAGTGAAGGTCTCGTGCACTTCGCACGAGCCGGCCCAGGTGATGACCTTCTTGGCAGTCTTCTTGGCGGTGTTGCGCGCCAGGTACTGGTCGGGGATCATGATCACCGTGTCGCCGGCGACGCCGTTGACGATGTCGGCGGCGTTGGACGAGGTGCAGCACACATCGGTCACGGCCTTCACCGCGGCCGAGGTGTTGACGTAGGTAATGACAGGCACACCCGGATACTGGGCGCGCATGGCGATGACATCCTCGGGGGTGATCGAGGAGGCGAGCGAGCAGCCGGCGCGGCTGTCGGGGATCAGCACGGTCTTTTTCGGGTTCAGCAGCTTCGAGGTCTCGGCCATGAAGTGCACGCCGCACTGCACGATGATCGACTGCTTGACCTTGGTGGCCTCGATGGCGAGCTGCAGGCTGTCGCCGACGATATCGGCAACGCCATGGTAGATCTGCGGCGACTGGTAGTTGTGGGCGAGGATAACGGCATCCTTCTCCTTCTTCAGCCGGTTGATCTGCAGGATCAGCGGCGCATAGAAGGGCCATTCGATCTCGGGGATGCGGTCTTTCACTCGCTCGTAGACGCGTGATGTGACGCGTTCGACCGCCTTGGTGAACTTGAGGTCGAAACTCTCCGCGAGGATGGCGCGAGCCTCCTCAAGCGGGGTGAGAGCATTGATGAGCTGCACCGGACCGTCCCTCCAGACAGGTGGGACACTTAAGGTCGATTGGCGTCTATTTCAATGTCGCGATTTGGCTTGATCGGCATGCGGCAAGTGCCTAACGCTCTCGCCGAACGACAGCCCCTCGAGGATCGCCATGCCGCAAGACGCCGCCGCCCTTCGCCAGACTCTCTCGCTTGCGCCGGTGATTCCGGTGATCGTCCTCGACGATGTGTCGGCGGCCCGTCCGCTGGCCGAGGCGCTGGTCGCTGGCGGTTTGCCGGTGCTGGAAGTGACGCTGAGGACGCCGCACGCGCTGCAGATCATCGAGGAGATGGCCAAGGTCCCGGGCGCCGTGGTCGGCTCGGGTACAGTGCGCTCGCCGCTGCAGATGGGCCATTCGGTCGATGCCGGCTGCCAGTTCATGGTGTCGCCCGGCGCGTCGCCGCGACTACTCGAGGCGGCCGAGGAGCACAAGATTCCGCTGCTGCCGGGGATCGGCACCCCGACCGAGGCGATGACCGCCTCGGAACATGGTTACTCGTTCCTTAAGTTCTTCCCGGCCGAAGCCTTGGGTGGGGTCAAGGTGCTGAAGGCCTATGCAAGCCCGCTGGCCGACATCACCTTCTGCCCGACCGGCGGCATCGATATGCAGAAGGCCAAGGAATACCTGGCGCTGCCCAATGTGATCTGCGTCGGCGGCTCGTGGATCATGCCGGCCGATGCCATTGCCAGCAAGGACTGGAAGCGGATCGAGACGCTGGCGCGCGAAGCGGCGGCGCTGAAGCAGACCTAGAGTGGTCAGAGCGCTCGCAGCGTCGCCAGCTTGCTGCCGGCGCTGTCGATGAGGACCAGGACACCAGCCTCGGCGTGAAATTTGGCGGCGGCAGCGAGGACAGCAAGGAAGCTCGCCTCCTGCGCCATGGTTGCTGGCTCGCATGCCAGCTCGGTCCAGGCGATATCGGTGAACCGCAAGGTGTCGTCGTCAACGCTGACGCTGCCGCCATAGCCGTTGCAGCCGCCGTTGCCGCCGACCCGCCCACCAGGCGCGACTTCCAGCGTGGTGTGCACCCCTGATGTCACGATGCCATCGCGCAGTTCCTCAAGCGCCCACTTGCCATCGAGCGGCGAGCCGCTGGCAAAGGCCGGGGAGGCGGCCGCGACGGTGAGGACACAGACGAGCATGGCACGGAACGACACTTCAGACCTCCACCGACGCGGCGGGAACCATACCCCTCCGGCATTGTGGCAAAGCCATGATCCGAACTGCTATGGGTGAAGCGAGGGCGCCGGCGGAGGCAGAGCTTGGCTAGAAAATCGCGATCGACGGTCATCGGCCTCTCTCACCTCCGCATCACCCTCAGCGACAGCTTCTATATCGGGCCCGGCCGTGCCGACCTGATGGAACTGATCGCCGAGACCGGCTCGATTTCCGAGGCAGCCAAGCGGATGGGGATGTCCTACAAGCGGGCCTGGGGGCTGGTGCAGGCGCTCAACGAGGGGTTCGGCGCGCCGCTGGTCGAGGCGTCGCGCGGGGGCACGACGCAGGGGGCATCGCTGACCGGGGCCGGTCGCGAAGTGCTGGAACGCTATCGCGGCATGCAGGAGGCGACGCGCAAGGCGATCGCCCGGGACGTCGAGGCGCTGAGCGCGCTGCACGCCGATATGTCCACTCGAAAATAACGCTTGCCGCATGCCGCTGGCATTGGCACAACCATCGATATCCCCATTCGGACATATCGAGGACTTCATGCGTCGGATTCCCCTTCTGCTCGGCATCGGCCTGCTGGCGCTGATGAGCGCGCCGGCCCTTGCTGCCGAGGTCAGCGCCGCCGTGGCGGCCAACTTCACCAAGCCGGCCGAGGAACTGGGCGCGGCGTTCACGGCTAAAACCGGCGATACGGTGACCTTCAGCTTCGGCGCCACCGGGGCGCTCTACACCCAGATCAGCCAGGGCGCGCTGTTCGAGGTGTTCCTGTCGGCCGACAACAAGCGGCCAGCCCAGGCGGTCAAGGAGGGCTTTGGCGTCGACGGTACGGTCTTCACCTATGCGGTGGGCAAGGTGGTGCTCTACTCGCCGACGCTCGACCTCACCGATGGGGCTGCGGTGCTGACGGCCAATGAGTTCCAGCATCTGTCGGTCGCCGATCCCAAGACGGCGCCCTATGGCGCCGCGGCGATGGAAACGCTCGACAAGCTCGGTCTCACCGAGGCCGTGACCCCCAAGATCGTCACCGGCGAGAATATCAGCCAGGCGCTGCAGTTCATCGACAGCGCCAATGCCGAGCTGGGCTTCGTGGCCCTGAGCCAGGTGATCGACAAGCCGGCCCCGCAGGTCTGGCGGGTGCCGGCCGAGGATTACTCGCCGATCCTGCAGGATGCGGTGCTGCTGAAGCCGGGCGAGACCGATCCGGCGGCCGCCGCCTTCCTCGAGTTCTTGAAGGGCGACGAAGCGCGCGCCATCATCGAGAAATACGGCTACGAGGTCGGCTCGGGTCAGTGAGGAACAGCTAGATGCTTGATGCCAGTGAGATCGTACAGCCCGTCGGGCTGACGCTGACCCTGGCATTCATCGTCACCCTGATCCTGTTAGCTGTCGGCACCCCCATCGCCTGGTGGCTGTGCGGGACACGATCGCCGCTGCAGCCACCGGTGGCGGCGATCGTGTCGCTGCCGCTGGTGTTGCCCCCTACGGTGCTGGGGTTCTACCTGCTGCTGGCGTTCGGGCCGAACGGCCCTGGCGGCCTCCTGGCGCCGCTCTGGGGGGCGCGCACGCTGGCCTTCTCGTTCGAGGGCCTGGTGATTGCCTCGGTGCTCTACTCGCTGCCCTTCATGGTGCAGCCGCTGCGCACCGCCTTCGAGGCGCTGGGCGACGAGCCGCTGGAGGCGGCGGCGACGCTCGGCGCTGGGCGGTGGACCACCTTCTTTCGCGTGGTGATCCCGCTGTCGCGCACCGGCTATCTCACCGGCGCCATCCTCACCTTCGCGCACACCGTCGGGGAGTTCGGCGTGGTGCTGATGATCGGCGGCAATATCCCCGGCAAGACCAAGCTGGTGTCGATGGCGATCTACGATTTTGTCGAGCGGCTGGAATGGGACAAGGCGCACATCCTCGCCGGCGGCATGGTGCTGTTCGCCTTCGTGGTGATCACGGCGGTGATGCTGCTTGATCGGCGGGTGGGGCGAGTGGCGGGGTGAGCTCGGGTCTGGCCGCGATGCCGGCGCGGGCTGACCCTCACCCCTGTCCCCTCCCCCTAAAGTAAGGGGAGGGAGACCCTCACACTGATATCGAGGCCAACGTCTCCCTCCCCCTGTTTGAGGGGGAGGGGACAGGGGTGGGGGTCAGCCCGCGCCGGCCGAGAGGTGGCGCGCTCACGCCAGCCGCAACAGCTCCACGAACCGCTTCAGCGCCTTGCCGAGGCCCTTGCGCTTCTTGGTGTCCAGATCCGCAAACAGTGCTTCCTCGAGCTGTTCCCAGTTCGCGGCCAGCACTTCGCGGATGCGGGCGCCGCGTTCGGTGAGCGCCAGTCCCTCGGTCAGGTCGGGGCCGATGGCCTGGCGGACGACGATGTCGCGCTCGATCAGGCGGGCGAGCCGCGGTTGCAGCGCGTCGGGTTCCAGCCCCAGATGTTCGGCCAGCGCCGCTTCGCTGGCCCCGAGTTCGGCATGCAGCACGAAGATCACGGCGTCGTCGCCCGCCTCCAGGCCGCGGTCGAGCAGCGGCACCAGCAGCGCCTTATGGGCCAGCTGGCCGGCTTCGATCAGCCGGTAAAGCGTTGAACGGGCTTCGGGTTTGGTCATGGGTGGATAGATAGACTTGAAGGTGGGCTCGAGCGACATGGGACCCATCCTATCGTTAATCTCAGCGAGACCAAGGGGCGGCATTGTTCAGGCTTTTGAGATGACTTATGCGTGGCTGAGGCGGTGTTCACCAGGAATGCCGCCAATCTACACAGTTCAGGTCAGCAACGCATGAGCCAGGACCTCGCCCGCATCCGGGCCTTCGTGCAGGTGTTCGATGCCGGTGGTTTCTCGTCGGCGGCGCGGCAGCATGGGCGCTCCAAGGCGCTGCTGTCGAAATACGTCACCGACCTCGAGGATTACCTGGGGGTCCGGCTGATGAACCGGACCACCCGCAAGCTCAGCCTCACCGAGGCCGGCGAGGCCTATTATCGCGAAGCCAGCCAGCTGCTGCAGCAACTCGACGACCTCGATGCGACGATCTCCGACCAGACCGCCGAGCCGCGCGGGCTGGTGCGGGTGTCGGCGCCGCGCAACCTCGGCGAGACCACGCTGGCCCCGGCGATCTTCGCCTTCATTGCCAAAAATCCGCTGATGTCGGTCGATCTCAGGCTCGAGGATCGCTATGTCGACCTTGTCGAGGAAAGCGTCGATGTGGCGCTGCGCATCTCGACGCTGGCCGATTCCTCGCTGATCGCCCGCAAGATTTCCGACATGCGGCATGTGATCTGCGCGGCGCCGAGCCTGATCGAACGGGTCGGCACGCCCAGCTCGGGCGAGGCGCTGCGCGGCATGCCCTGCGTGCTCGACACTAACATGCCCTCGCACAGCTCGTGGCGCTTCATCGAGAACGGCACACCGATCTCGGTGCATGTCTCCGGCCCGGCCCGGGTGAATTCTCCGGTGGCCGCGATGCAGGCGGCGCTTGCCGGCCTTGGGTTCGCCGTATTGCCGACCTACCTCGCTGACCCGCTGATCGCCGAAGGACGGCTGGTTCGCGTGCTCGAGGACAGGATGCCCGAGGGCCCCAGCCTGCAAGCCGTCTATCCGCATCGGCGGCATCTCGCCGGCAAGGTTCGCGCGCTGATCGACCATCTGGTCGCCTGGTTCGCGGATAACCCGGTGAAGTAGACCAGGATTGGGCACGGGGCGGCGATGACGGGTTTGTTGCGCAAGCTGGCGCTGGCTTCGGCGGCCACATTGGGGCTCGTCGGCGCGGCCGAGGCCCATCCCCACATCTTCATCGACGCCAAGGCGACGATCGTTTTCAACGACGCGGGCGAACTCACCGAGATCCAGAACGCCTGGACCTTCGACGAGGCGTTCTCGGTCTGGCAGATCCAGGGTCTCGATACCAACAATGACGGCATCACCTCGTCAGAGGAGATGCAGGACCTCGCCGACGAGAACATCAAGGGCCTCGCCGAGTACAATTTCTACACCTCGGCCGGAGCGTATGCGGCCGGCGGCGCGACCGGTGCGTCGTTGCCCTTTACCGAAGTGGGCGGCGCGAAATTCGTGTTCGCCGACAACCGCTCCACCCTCAGCTTCGATATCGCCCCCAAAACGCCATACCGGATCAAGGACAAGCTCGAGATCGCCATCGCCGATCCCGAATATTACGTGGCGATCACCTTTCATGCGCCGGCCGACGTGACGCTGGTCAACGCTCCCAAGGGCTGCGCACTCCACATGGAGCCGCCGCGCGAACTGTCGCCGGACCTGCAGGCGCGGCTGTTCGACCTGTCGTCCGACGTGACGGTGCTGCCGCCGGATCTCGAAGCAGCGGTGCGTGGTTCGCAGGGCGCCATCGTGCTCGATTGCTCGGGTGCGGCGGCGCCGGCGGAGGCCGCGACTGCGCTCGAGGCAGTGACGCAAGTGGCGGAGGCGAAGCCCGCGCTGCCCTTCGGCGGGCCGCCACCGGAGCCCGGGTTCGTCTTGCCCAAGACCGGGTTTCTCGGCTGGGTGTCGCAGATGCAGTCGGATTTCTACCAGGCGCTGACCGCGGCGCTCGGCAAGCTCAAGAGCGATTACACGGCGTTCTGGGTGCTGGGCGGGCTGAGCTTCCTTTACGGCGTATTCCATGCCGCCGGGCCGGGGCACGGCAAGGTGGTGATCGGCTCCTACATGCTGGCCAATGAGCGGCAGGTGCGGCGCGGCATCGGGCTCAGCTTTGCTGCCGCGATGATGCAGTCGGTGGTGGCAGTGGTGTTCGTCGGCGTCGCTGCAGCGATCCTGGGGCTCTCGAGCGTCGCCATGGGCACGGCGGTCGGCTGGATCGAGAAGGCCTCGTACGGGCTGGTGGCGCTGCTCGGCCTATGGCTGATCGCGCGAAAACTATTCGGCTGGGGCGCGCATTCGCACGACCACGGGCCGGACCTGACGGCCAAGGCGCACCAGCATCTGCATGCCGACGACGCGCCCAGGCACGCGTTGCTGAATGAACGTGGGCCCAGTTTCAACTTCCGTACCGGCCTGCAGCCGGCGGGCGGGCCGGCGCTTGACGCCTATGGCCGGGTACCGGGGGACGCGCATTACGGGCACGACCACGGCGACCATGACGGGCATGATCATGATCATGATCATGATCACGAGCACGGACACCATCATGTGGTGACGGCCGAGCAGACCGGCGGCGACTGGCGTGAACAGCTCGGCGTGGTGCTCGGGGTGGGGCTGAGGCCCTGTTCGGGCGCCCTGGTGGTGCTGGTGTTCGCGCTGAGCCAGGGGATACTCCCGGCGGGTATCGCCGCGGTGTTCCTGATGGGGCTCGGCACGGCAATCACCGTGTCGGTACTTGCGGTGCTCGCGGTCGGCGCGAAGGGCTTCGCGGCCCGCTATCTGGGAGCCGAAGGCAAGCTCGGCAGCCGGCTGGTCTGGTGGGCCGAACTGGGCGGCGCGCTGGTGGTGTTCGCCTTCGGTGCGGTGCTGCTGCTCGCCAGTTTCTAGGAGTGAGATCAGGAAAATGCCTGTCCCCGCGAAGGCGGGGATTGCAGACTTTTCCGGTCCGATCTCACGACAAAGCATCGTCGCCGCGACACCCTTGCACTTGTGTTCGGGGCGCCCGTGACTATGTTGCGCGCCACAGAGAACGTTACCAGCTACAGGCCAGCCCATGGCAACCGGACTTCCCGCCGGACACCCCCCGATTGCGACGCCGAAGGTGGGGGTGTTGCTGCTCAACCTGGGCACTCCCGATGGCACCGATTACTGGTCGGTGCGCCGCTATCTCAGCGAATTCCTGTCCGACCCGCGCGTCATCGAATCCCCGCAATGGCTGTGGCAGCCGATCTTGCAGGGCGTGGTGCTCTCGACGCGGCCGCAGAAGAGCGGCGAGAACTACGCCCGCATCTGGGACAAGGAGGCCAACGAGAGCCCGCTGCGCGTCATCACCCGCAAGCAGGCGACCAAGCTCCAGGAGCGGCTGGGCAAGAACATCATCGTCGATTTCGCCATGCGCTACGGCAACCCGTCGACCAAGTCGGGCATCGACGCGTTGCAGGCGGCCGGATGCCAGAAGATCCTGCTCGCGCCGCTCTACCCGCAATACTCGGCGACCACGACCGCAACCGCCAACGACAAGGCGTTCGATGCGCTGAAAAAGCTGCGCTGGCAGCCGGCGGTACGCACCCTTCCTGCCTATTTCGACGAGCCGGCCTATATCGAAGCGCTGGCCCAGAGCATTGCCGACGGCGTCGCGGCGCTGGATTTCACCCCTGACGTGATCCTCACCTCCTACCACGGCATGCCGGTGCAGTATTTCGAGGCGGGCGACCCCTATCACTGCCAGTGCCTCAAGACGACGCGGCTGGTGCGCGAGCACCTGGGTTGGTCGGAGGAGAAGCTCAAGGTCACGTTCCAGAGCCGGTTCGGCCCGACCAAGTGGCTCGAGCCCTATACCGATGCGACGCTGATGGCGCTGCCCGGGCAGGGGATCAAGCGCGTCGCCGTGGTGGCGCCTGCCTTCTCGGCCGACTGCATCGAGACGCTGGAAGAGATCGCCATCACCGGCCGCGAGCAGTTCGAGCATGCCGGCGGCGAGCGCTACGCCTATATCCCGTGCCTCAATGACAGCGAGCTGGGGATGGGGATGCTGGAGAGCGTAATCCGCAAGGAATTGGCGGGCTGGGTCTAGGGGCGTTCAACCCCTAAAGCTTCAGATCCTTCAACGGCCCGGCCACCGCCTCGACCATCCCCTTGGTGATCGACTGGGTCAGCTCGAAGTAACCGGCCCATGGGTCGGCTTCCTGCGCCTTGGCCGCGGCGGCCTCGATCTTGAACAGGTTGGCGGCCTTCAGGGTTTCCAGTTCGTCCCAGCCGACCGGCACGGCGCAGGGGGCGCCGGGGCGGGCCCGGGTCGAGAACGGGGCGATGGCAGTGGCGCCGCGTTCGTTGCGCAGGTAATCGACGAACATCCGCCCCTTGCGCTCCACCTTGCGGATATTGGCGGTGAAGCTTTCGGGCTCGTTGTCCTCGAGCTTCTGCGCGAAGGTGCGGCAGAACAGCTTCACCAGCGGCCACTCGGTGACGGGCTGCAACGGCGCGATGACGTGGATGCCCTTGCCGCCGGTGACCATCGGGAAGCTCTGGAGCCCCCATGCGCCCAGCACGTCGCGAATATGGATCGCCGCCTCGCGGGTAACCTTGAAGTCGAGCCCCTCGTCCGGGTCGATATCGAAGATGATGCGGTCGGGCTGCTCGAGCGTGTCGATATGACTGCCCCAGATGTGGAACTCGAGCGTCGACATCTGCACGCCGGCGAGGATGCCGCCCAGATCGACGACGTAGAAATGGTCCTGTTTGTCGCTTTCCTTGAGCTCGATGGCGACGCGCTTCATGGTGTCGGGGAAACCGCCCGTATCGTGCTTCTGGAAGAACGGCTTGCTGCCGCGCGGCACCCGCACGAGGCTGAGGGCCCGCCTCTCGATATGGGGCAGCATCCGTTCCGCCACGGCGTCGTAGTAGGCGACCAATTGGCCCTTGGTGACGCCGCCATCAGGCAGCGCCTCGCGATCGGGGCTGGTGAGCCGGACGCCGAGCCGCTCGGCCACGGCGATACCCATGTCGTCGGTGAGCTTCATGGGGCGAGCTTAGCCGCTGATTTCCGCTTTGTCGCCACGGGCTTGGCCGGCTTGGTTGCCAGTTTCACCGCGCGTGGCTTGTCGCCCTTGGCGATGCCCGAGAGGTCGCGGCCGGTCTCGACGCTGGTGGTGAACGTCTCGGTGAGCCCACCCGCATCGGTCGCATACGCATCGCGGTGCTTGATCAGCAGCCAGTTTTCGCGTGTGCCGTGCCTGGTCTGGTTGTCGCGGCCCTGCATGTGGACGAGCACCCACTCGCCTTTCATGCGTTTGCCCTTGAGGGTGAACTTGAGATCGCCGGCATCGAGCCCCCTATGCGGGTCGCCGATCGGTTCCCAGGTGCCTTCGTCCCACAGCATCACCGTGCCGCCGCCATACTCGCCTTCGGGGATGGTGCCCTCGAAGTCGCCATAGTCGAGCGGGTGGTCCTCGACCCGCACCGCCAGGCGCTTGTCGGCCGGATTGGCGGAGGGGCCTTTGGTGATCGCCCAGCTCTTCAGCACGCCATCGAGCTCGAGACGGAAATCGTAGTGCAAGCGGGTCGCGTCGTGCTTCTGCACGACGAAGCGCAACGGCTGGCCCTCGGCGGTATGCTTCGTTGCTGCGCCCGAAGGCTCGGCGGTTTTGGCGAAGTTGCGTTTGGCCCGATAGTCCTTCAGCAACCGGCTGGGGGTGGCAGTCATTTCAACTGACCTTCCTGCGCGAAAGGCGCAACTGGCCTTTCCTGATCGGACGGGTGACAGGCATCGGCGTTACTCGCGAACCATTGTCTCAGCGTTCAACGGCATTTGCCATCCGTCTGTTCCCACCGGAATCGGGCACCCGATATTGCAGCGACTCCGGTGGGCACATACATGTTTCTTACCGGGTCGGGCGTAACAGGGGATGAGACAATGGACTTTATGGATCTCGACGGGTTGAGCCTCACGCTGATCACGCTCGGCGTGCTCGCCGTGCTGGTCCTGTTTGCCGGCGCCAAGGTGGTGCCGCAGGGCTACAACTTCACCGTGGAGCGGTTCGGCCGCTATATCCGCACGCTGAAGCCGGGCCTCAACCTGATCATTCCGTTCGTCGATGGCATCGGGCGCAAGATGAACATGATGGAGCAGGTGGTCGACGTGCCGCACCAGGAGGTGATCACGCGCGACAACGCCACGGTCACCGTCAACGGCGTCAACTTCTACCAGATCCTCGATGCGGCTGCCGCGGCCTACGAAGTGGCGCAGCTCGAGCTCGCGGTGCAGAACCTCACCATGACCAATATCCGTACGGTGATGGGCTCGATGGATCTCGACCAGTTGCTGTCGAACCGCGACGAGATCAACCATCGGCTGCTCAAGGTGGTGGATGCGGCGGTGCAGCCCTGGGGCCTCAAGATCACCCGCATCGAGATCAAGGATATCGATCCGCCCAAGGACCTGGTCGACTCGATGGGCCGGCAGATGAAGGCGGAGCGTGAAAAGCGCGCGCTGATCCTCGAGGCCGAAGGCAAGCGCCAGGCGGCGATCCTGCAGGCCGAGGGCCAGAAGCAGAGCCAGGTGCTGGAAGCCGAGGGCCGGCGCGAAGCGGCGTTCCGCGACGCCGAGGCACGCGAGCGTTCGGCCGAAGCCGAAGCCAAGGCCACCGAGGTGGTGTCGAACGCCATCGCTTCGGGCAATGTGCAGGCGATCAACTACTTCGTTGCCAACAACTACATCAAGGCACTGGAAGGGCTGGCGAAATCGCCGAACCAGAAAGTGCTGATGCTGCCGGTCGAGGCATCGAGCGTCATCGGCGCGATCGGCGGTATCGCCGAGATCGCCAAGGAGACCTTTGGCGGCGACAAGCCGGCGAACCGGCCGCAGAGTGGCCGTCCGCCGTCCACCACTTGAGCTGACAGGAGGCTCACATGCAGGTCATCGACTTCATCGCCAGCCACGGCGCGTGGTCCTGGGTGGTGGCTGGGCTGGTGCTGCTGGCGCTGGAACTGGTGGTGCCGGGCGGCGTGCTGATCTGGCTCGGCGGCGCCGCGCTCGCCACGGGGGCACTGGCGCTGTTCGTCAGCATCTTCTGGCCACTGCAGTTCGTCATCTTCGGCGTCCTGGCGCTCTGCAGCATCGGGCTGTGGCTCAAGTTCCGCGGCCCGGGCGTGGCGTCCGACCGCCCATTCCTCAACCAGCGGGCGCACCGCTTCATCGGCCAGGAGGCGGTGCTCGACGAGCCGATCCGCGACGGCATCGGCCGCCTGGCGCTCGACGACACCGTGTGGCGGGTGCAGGGCCCGGATCTCGCGGCCGGTTCACGGGTGCGGATCGTCGAAGCCGATGGCGCTTTGCTGAAGGTGGAGGCGGCCTGAAGGTTGCCCGTGACAAGGCTTCCTTAACCATAAGCTGCAAGGGTTCGTTGACCATTATCGCCCGGGGCGGTGCAGCGTATGCGAACGAGGAGAGCCGGCATTGCCGTCAGCGCCATGGCGCTGACGTTGCTTGCATTTCCGGCCGCTGCCGGCGAGTTCACGCCGCTCGGTGACGGCTCGACGACCAATAATGCCGACCTGCTGGGGAACCCGGCAGTCGACTGCGCCAACTGCGTGGCGACGCCGCCATACGAGCCCGACCAATCGCTCGACTTCGACTGGAGCCTGGGGTTGCGCGGCGGCATCAAGGATGATGGCACCGGCGCTGCGCCGACCTACGAGCTGATCGCGCTGCCCAGCGTGACGCTCAAGCACCAGACGATCCGTGGGGGCTACGATGTCGGGGTGAGCGGTGAGCTCGGCTACGATGTCGATGGCAGCGCGCGCATCGGCTCGATCACCGGCACGGCCGGCGGCGAGTACAAGCTCGATGCGCTGACCACGCTTGCCGGCCGTGGCACCTTGCGGGCGTCGCAGGACAAGCCCGATGGGCCCGATTACGCCAGCAACGTTGCCGCCGCGCCGATTGTGATTTCGGGTGATGGCGAAGTCAGCGCGGCGCGCGATCTGGGCGCGTTCAACCTGGCGGTGCGGGGCAGGGCGGCGCGCGAGGTCTATGGTGAAACCACCTATGACGACGACTCGACCACGGACAACACCTTCCAGAACACCACGGGCTATGGCGCCGGCGCCCGGCTCGGCTATGAGCTGACGCCCGGCCTCGTCGCCTTTGTCGATGTGGAAGCGGATTACCTCGCCTACGATGTGCCGTCGCCAAGCCTCCTGGTGAAACTCGACAACGTCACCTATGCCGGCCGTGGCGGGCTCAGCGCCAGGTTCAGCGAAACGCTGGAACTCGAGGGCTCGCTCGGCCTCGGCTATACCGATCTCAGCGATGGCATGCTCAGCGATTTCTCCGCCGTGCTGTACGACGCCAAGGCCACGTTCCGCCCCGACGAGACGCTGACCCTGACCGGCGCCTTCACCACGACGATCTCGCAGCCGGGCACCACCTCGGGCGCAACCGCCAAGCTCACCTATGCGGCCACCGGGCAGGTCGAATACCTGGTCAACCCATGGCTGAAACTACGCGCCGATGCGCAATGGAGCGAGGCGCACTACCAGGGCATCGACAGCGACGAGTACAAATGGGGCTTTGGCGCGGGAGCGGACTACCTGCTCAACGAGCACACCGACCTCACGGCGGACTACAGTTTCCTCAGGACCGAGAAGACGCCCGACCCGGCGACGGACGAGCACCAGGTGACGGTGGGGGTGAAGTTCCACCGGTAGGAGCGCACGATGGCGCGCTCCCTAGACCAGATGCCGGATCTGCTTGCGGAACGCGGCGGAGAGATCGGGGCGGTCGAGCGCGAAGGCGACGTTGGCGGTAAGGAAGCCGAGTTTGGAGCCGCAGTCGAAGGACTGGCCCTTGTACTTCACGCCGCTGAAATGCTGCTGGGTCATCAGCGTCTGCATGGCGTCGGTCAGCTGGATCTCGCCGCCGGCCCCACGCTCCTGGTCGGCGATCAGCGAAAAGATCTGCGGCTGCAGGATGTAGCGGCCGGAAATGATCAGGTTGGAGGGCGCATCCTCGCGCTTGGGCTTTTCCACCATGCCAGTGATGCGGAAGCCTTCATCCGGACCGGCGCCGCGCGCCACCACGCCGTAGGACGAAACATCCTCCATCGGCACCTCCTCGACGGCGATAACGTTGCCGCCGCTGGTCTCGTAGGCGTCCATCATCTGCCGGAGCACGCCGGGGACACCCTTGAACACCATGTCGGGCAAGAGCAGCGCGAAGGGCTGGTCGCCGACCAGCTCGCGGGCGCACCACACGGCGTGGCCCAGGCCCAACGGCTCCTGCTGGCGGGTGAAGCTGGTCTGGCCGGCCGAGGGCAGGTCCTTCTGCAACTCGCGCAGCGCGTCGGTCTTGCCGCGGATCTCGAGCGTATGCTCGAGCTCATACTGACGATCGAAATGGTCTTCGATGACGCCCTTGTTGCGCCCGGTGACGAAGACGAAGTGCTCGATGCCGGCCTCGCGCGCTTCGTCGACCGCATATTGGATCACCGGCCGGTCGACCACCGTCAGCATTTCCTTGGGCATTGCCTTGGTGGCAGGCAGGAAACGGGTGCCGAGACCCGCAACCGGGAATACGGCGGTGCGCACGCGATTTGGCAATCAAGGACTCCTGAAAACGGCGGGAGAGGAGGCTATAGGAAGGCTATAAGGCGTTTCTTAGCACCTCGCGAAATAGCGTCCATGCCGTTAATTTCTGGTGTTGGGGGTTGAACCATGACGGTTCTGGTTACTGGCGGCGCGGGCTATATCGGCAGCCACATGGTGCTCAGGCTTGCCGATGCCGGACAAGCCGTGGTGGTGCTCGACAACCTCAGCACCGGCTTCGACTGGGCCATCGACCACCGGGCGAGCTTCGTTCAGGGCAATGCCGGCGATATGGAGCTGGTGGGCAAGCTCATTGCCGAACATGGGATCACCGAGATCGTGCATTTCGCCGGCTCGATCGTCGTGCCGGAATCGGTCAGCGATCCGCTGAAATACTACGCCAACAACACCGCGACCTCGCGCAACCTGATCGAGGCGGCGGTGAAAGGCGGGGTGAAGCACTTCATCTTCTCCTCGACCGCCGCAGTCTATGGCAATGCCGGGCTGGAGCCGGTGGCCGAAACCAACCAGCTGATGCCCGAGTCGCCTTATGGCCGCTCCAAGCTGATGACCGAACTGATGCTGGCGGACGTGGCGGCGGCGCACCCGCTGACCTATGGTGTGCTGCGCTATTTCAACGTCGCCGGCGCCGACCCAAAAAAGCGCAGCGGCCAATCCTCGCCGACGGCCACGCACCTGATCAAGGTTGCCTCGCAGGCGGCGCTCGGCCAGCGGCCGAGCATGGGGATCTTCGGCACCGACTTTCCGACCCCCGATGGCACCGGGGTGCGCGACTACATCCACGTGAGCGACCTGGTCGAGGCGCATGCGCTGCTGCTCGATTACCTCAGGAGGGGCGGGGCGTCCGTTACCATGAACTGCGGCTATGGCCGCGGCTTCTCGGTGCGTGACGTGGTGCGCACGGTCAAGCAGGTGTCGGGCGTCGATTTCAAGGTGATCGAGGAGCCGCGCCGCGCCGGCGACCCAGCCTCGATCGTCGCCAAGGCCGACAAGGTGCGGCAAGTGCTCGGCTGGCGGCCGGCGCACGAGGACCTCACCGAGATCGTTGACGCGGCGCTGAACTGGGAGCGCTATTTAGCCACACGAAACAGGTAGCGATTCGCCATGCAACGTCACCTCGCCTTCGTCGTCGCGTTCCTTGGTCTCATCTCGCCGGCCCTCGCTCAACCGGTCGAAAGCTTCGAGTCCTTCATCAAGAACTTCGAGGCGACGGCGGTGGCCGCGGGTGTCACGCACGAAACCTATGCCAAGGCGATGTACGGGTTGCAGCCCGATCCGAACGTGCCGGAGCTGGTGACGGCACAGCCGGAATTCACCACGCCATTGTGGGATTACATCGAGAAGCGCGTCACCGAGTGGCGGCTCGGCAAGGGCAAGGAAGCGATTGCCGAGAACAAGGCGCTGCTGGATTCGATCGGCCAGAAATACGGCGTCGACCCCTACCTCCTGGCCTCGATCTGGGGCATCGAGACCAATTACGGCCGCGTGCTGAGCGATCCGCAATATATCCGCCCGATCGTCCCGTCGCTGGCAACGCTGGTGCATCAGCGGCGTGTCCGGCTCGAAGGCGATACCGCCGACCTGATCGCGGCACTGTTGCTGGTGCAGCGCGGACCGCTCGACGCCACCCAACTGGTCGGCAGCTGGGCCGGCGCCATCGGCCACCTGCAGGTCAACCCCAGCAATGTCATCAAGTACGGTACCGACGGCGATGGCGACGGCGCCATCGACCTGCAGAACTCGCTGGCCGACGCGCTGGCGACCTCTGCCACCTACATCATCGGCCTCGGCTACAAGCCCGGTCTCGACTGGGGCTACGAGGTCGATGTGCCGGGTGGTTTTGATTATCTGCTGGCAACGCGCGATGAGTTGCGGCCGATCTCGTTCTTCACCGAACTGGGCGTAAAGCGGGTCGCCGGCGCCACCTTCAGCGACCCGACGATCCCGGTGTTCCTCTACGCTCCTACCGGGGCGAAGGGGCCGAAGTTCCTGATGACGAACAACTACCTGATCCTCAAGGGCTACAATTTCTCCGACAGCTACGCGATGGCGATTTCGCATCTCGAGGACAGGCTGCAGGGCCGCGGCGAGTACGTCACCGCCTGGCCACGAGACACCCAGTTTCCCAACCTCGAGCAGCGCCGGGCGATCCAGGAAGCGCTGATCAAGCTCGGGCTCTACGAGGGCAAGGTCGATGGCCGCATCGGGCCGGTCAGCCAGGCAGCCTACGCCAAGTTCCAGGCGTCGAAGGGCGAGGTGGCGGACGGGTTCATTACGCTGCACAGCTATGAAGAGCTGGTGGCGGCAGCGAAGTGACCAGCGGCTGCTGACCCGCGTGGTTCCCCACGAGGGGGAGGGCACTATGCCTCGGCGCCCCCTGCGCCGCACAGGAGGATGGTGGAGGACCAATCCCCGGTAGATTTATCGCGAGCGGTCTTCAATTCACCGTCGTTCGTCAGCTAAATGGCTGCCATGCAGAAGAAACCCAACCGGTTCGTGCTCTGGGTCATCGGCGCCGTGGTGGCGGCGCTGGTGCTCACCGACATGCTGCCGATGTTCGTGCAGGCGCGAGAAGTCGAGCAGGCGGCGCCAGCCATCGCGCAGCAGTTCGATGACGGGCGGATTCTTGTGGCGCAGCAGGAACAGCCGCCGCCGCGCAAGAAGCGCCGCACCCTGATGGACCTGCTGTTCGGCGACGATCAGCAGCAGCAGGAAGAAGCCCCGGTGGTGGAAAAGCCGGTGGTGAAGAAGCAGAAGAAGGCGGCGCTGCCGCCGCCGGAAAAGCCCAAGATCGAAAAGGCGGTCGGTGCGACCAGGCTCGCCGTGTTCGGCGACTCGATGGCGACCGATGTCGGCAAGGCGCTCGAGCGCTTCTATGCCGAAGATCCGAACATCTCGATCCTCACCCAGGGCGTCGGCTCATCGAGCTTCGTCAGGCCGGATTTCTTCGACTGGCCCAAGACCATCGGCGAGCAGATCGCCGCCAACAGTTTCGACATTGCGGTCATCATCATCGGCATCAACGACCGGCAGAAGATGCGCCTCAACGGCGAGGTCTATGGTTCGCTGACGCCGGAATGGACCACCGAGTATTCGGCGCGCGTCACCAATGTGGTCAAGGCGCTGCGCGCCGCCAACAAACCGACCATCTGGATCGGGCTGCCGCCGATGGAGGCGCCCAAGTTCGGCAAGGCGATGATCCAGGTCAACGAGATCCAGCGGCTCGCCGCGTTCAGCGGCGGCGCCGAGTTCCTCGACATCTACGAGAAGTTCGCCACCGAGGAAGGCGGCTATACCTCGCGCGGCCCGGATCTCAACGGCAACCAGGCGCGCATGCGCAAGGATGACGGCATACATTTCTCCACCGCGGGCGCCGACAAGCTGGCGTTCTACCTGAGCCAGAGCCTCAAGAACTATTATCGCGGCGGTGGCACGGTGGGCATCGAGGTCGCCGACCCGCTGCTCGGCACCGACGCGCAACTGATGATGCGGCCGCCCTATCAGGGGCTGGGGCAGATGAAGCTGCTGGAAGTCGCCGGCGCAGTAATCTCGCTCACCAACACACCGCGGCGCGCCGCCGATCTCGTTACCGCCGACATGGCGGATGCCGCGACCGTCGGCTTCGATCTCACGCAGATGATCGAGGCACCGGTGGGCCGCGCCGATGCGTTCGGCGTCGGCAAGGTCGAGAACCCCAGTCCGAAGTAAGCGGGCTCAGGCCTCGCCGGCCGCTGCCATCAGGTTGCTGCGCAGGTTGGTGATGCCGCGCTGCAGGATGCGGAACTCGTCCGGGCTCAGTCCAGCCGCCTTGTAAGTGATCTTCGACAGCTCGCGCGCCTTGCCGCGCAACTGCCGTCCGGCCTCGGTTAGCCGCACGAATACCATCCGCTCATCTTCGGTGCCGCGGGTACGGGTGACATAACCCATCGCCTCGAGCCGCTTCAGCATCGGCGTCACCGTGCTCGGTTCCAGAAACAGCCGGTCGCTCAGGCCTTTGACGGTCTGGTCGTCCTGTTCCCACAGCGCGACGATGGCGATGTATTGCGGGTAGGTAAGCCCCAGCTCTTCCAGCACGGGTTTGTAGACGCGCGAGTAGGCGAGGTTGGCCGAGTAGACGGCAAAGCACATGAAATCGGCGAGGCCGGCGTCCTGGTTGCGTTGCGGTTCGGCCATCTGAAGGCTCCGTTCGAAAAATCGTTATCGCGATAACTTTTTGCTTGTACGGCTGCGAAGCCTGTGACACAAGTCGCGCCGTAATGATTATCGCGATAACTAAATGGTGGTGTTGGCGCGGCCTGCCAAGCCCAGACGAAACGAACGGAAGACCTGAGAATGAACCAGTTTGAAAAGATCCTCTACACCGGCCGCACCCACACCAGCGGTGGCCGCGCCGGCACGGCGCGCAGCTCGGACGGGGCACTCGACGTGGCGCTGTCGCCGCCGGGCTTCGGCACCGGCACCAATCCCGAGCAGTTGTTTGCGGCCGGTTGGTCAGCCTGTTTCCTCGGCGCCATCGGTGCGGTGGCCAGCAAGCTGAAGGTGGCGCTGCCCGCGGACCGCACCGTGGACGCGGAAGTCGACCTGGTGATGGAAGGCGAGCAATACGCCCTGAGGGCCCGGCTCAACGTGAGCCTGCCCGGCCTCGAACGTGAACTGGCCGAACAACTGGTGGCCGCTGCGCACCAGACCTGCCCGTATTCCAAGGCGACGCGGGGCAATATCCCGGTCGAGATCAACGTGATCTGAAAAGGCCCAGCAGGGGCCCGCGCTCGAGACGTGACTGCCGCCCGCCTGACCAGCGCGGGCGCAGCGGTTCCGGGCTCTCCAGAACGCCACCGTAGTGCAGGCTAGCGCTGCGGTGGCGGCGCCGTTGACTCTCGAATGTCAAGCGTGACGCCGACCCTCTCCGTCATCGCCCGCCCCTGTCGGTGGGCGTGGCGTTGCAGCAGCGTCAGGCTGCGCCGGGCGATGTCCTCCATGCTGACCGAGATCGACGTCACCGCCGGCCGAAGCAGGTCCAGCGGTCCCGCCCCGTCGAAAGCAATCAGGGAGACATCATCGGGGATGATCCAGCCAAGCCGACCGCAGGCCCGGATCACACCCTGTGCGATAACGCTGCTGCCGGCGAAAATCGCCGTGGGGCGATCGGGGCGGGCGGCAATCTTCAGCGTCGCGTCATAGCCGTGCTGCTCATCGTGGGTCCCCAGGTAAGCCTGGAACAGCGTCCGCGATGGCATGGTCGGATATTTGTCGCGGAAGAACGCGGTACTGATCTGCTTGGTACTGTCAACGTGCGGTGGGCCGCCGATGAAGGCGACCCGTTGATGCCCAAGTGAGGTCAGGTAACGGGCCGCCAGCCGACCGACGGCCAGATAGTCGTTGACCACTCGGTGCGCTTCGCCGTCCGGAACGGCTTCGGCCAGGGCAACGACGTCGTTGCGTGCAGCCAATTCGCTCAACAAGGCTGCGTCGGATCCATTGTTGGTGAACAGGAGTATGCCCGCGACCTGACGGGGAGGAAACAAGCCGAGCAGCCGGATCTCCCGCGTCACACTGTTACCGGTCAGCGCGACCAGCAGATCCCATCCCAGATCGAGAGCCTCGCGCTCGAGACACTGGGCCATATGCGAGAAGTAGGGGGCATCGAGATCCGGCACCATCAAGGCGACGGGGCGGGCGTGTTCCACCGCTCGCCCCAGGCCGAGGTCGAGAATGCTGGCCTCAACCCGTATCGCGGACGCTTCCGGAAGGTCCAGGTTGCCGGCAAGAAAGCGCGCCAATGTAACAGGCGAAAGCCCAACGTCGTTGGACAGGGCAGCGCGATCCCGGGCGGAGAGGATGAACTTCTTGGTAGGACGTGCCATGCCGGTAGCTGGTGAAGGAGCGCCCACGGCGCATGCTCAGTCACATACTCCATTCGCATTCGGGGAAGCCAGTGGGCCGGGCGTGGCGCTGAGCCGGCTGCGCGCCGAAAGCCCGGCGGTGGCGGGCTGGTTCAGTCTGCGCCAACCACCTTTCCGTCACGGACCGTGATCTTGCCATCCTTCGTAACAAGCGAACGCGGTGGGGGTAGCACCACCAGTTCGGCCTTTGCCTCACCTGGCAGCACGACCAGATCCGCCGGATCACCAACGCGCAGAAGATTTTCCGGCAGCCCCATCGCCACCTGGCCGTAGACATTGGCGAGATCGAGTGCGAGTTCGAGGTCCACGTCGCGGCGGAAGTAGCACTTGTAGGCCAGAAGGCTGGAGCGGGCGAGCATGTCGCCGTCGCCCCAAGGCGACCACAGGCTGCGCGCCGAATCGGACCCCATGCACATGTGGACGCCGCACTTGCTCATCGTGTGCACGTCGGGCACCGGCAGCAGGCCGTGCACGCCGACCGCCACGGTGATGCCGGCGTCGGCCAGCACATCGCTGATGCGTGCGGTGTCCTCCGGGTTAAGATGGGCAATGCTGAAGACGTCGCAGATCGATACGCGCCCCTGCATGCCCAGCGCCTTGGTCCGCTCGGCGATGCGCTTGATCAGCCAGAGGCCGAGTTCTCCCTCTTCGTGCATATGAAAGTCGACGGCGACCTGGTACTTGCGCGCCAGCTCGAAGACGATGTCGAGTTGCCGCTCGGCCGCGCCCTCGACCGCGGCCGGATCGAGCCCGCCGATGCCATCGGCGCCGTCGCGCAGCGCCTCCTCCAGCAGTTCCTCGTTGCCGGGGCGGCGCAGGATACCCAACTGCGGGAAGGCGACGACGCGGATTTCGGCAAGGCCGTTCAGCTTCTCGCGCGCCTCCAATACGCCATGTACCCCATCGAGCCCGATGGCAGGATCGACGTCAGCGAAGGAGCGGATGAAGGTCGAGCCATGGCGGACGCATTCGCGCATGAAGCGCTCGGCACGCACCGCGACAGGACTTGCCGGCGTTGCCCATTGCTGCAGCATGTCCTCAAACATCTGATCCATCGAGATCACTTGCGAGGTGCGCACGGCCCAGGGCTCCCCCCAAAGGCTCTTGTCGGCATGACAGTGGCCATCGACGAAGCCGGGCAGGACGATCTGCCCCTTCAGATCCTCGGTTGGCCCATCGGTCGGAAGCTCCCCGGGCTTGGCGATGGCCGCGATCTTCCCTGCATCGATCGCCAGGTCCACCTGGTCGTGGCTTCCGTTGAGGCGCGCATTGAGCAAGGTCAGTTGAGGCATTTTCGTATCCACTGATGATCTGAACTAGGTGAGTGAGTCAGGAGAGGCGGCGCAGGGCCTGGCTCTCCAGGAGCCCGGCGACGTGGTAGGCGATCAGCGAGGCCAACAGCACCGCGACCACGCCTGCCCAGACGAAGTTGTAGTCGGAGATGGTGGCGGCCACCGTCATCGAGGCGCCGAGCCCTTGGCCGGTGGCCAGCCATTCGGCCACCATGGCCGCACCGATCGACATCGGCAGGGCGATCTTGATCGACCCCATGAGCGCCGGCAGAGCGTAGGGAATCATGAGCTTGCGGATCTGCAGGGCGCGTCCCGCCCCGACCGAAGTGAAGAGATCGATGGCGCTTTGGGGGGTGTTCCGCATGGCGACCAGCAGGTTCACCAGCGTGGGGAAGAAGGTCATGATGGTGACGAGCACCGTGACTGCCAGCAGACCGCGCCCGAAAATCATCGCCAGGAGCGGCATCGCTGCGACAATCGGCACCGAGCGCAGGACCATCGAAACCGGCATCAGCGCCTGCTCTACCGCGGGCCACTGGAAGGCCAGCACCGCCACGACGATAGCGAACACCAGTCCCGCGACAAACCCGACGCCGGCATCGAGGAACGTCTGCCCGAGGGCCGTGAGCAGATACTGCCACGCGGTCCCGGCCGTTGCCTCGCCCGCCGTCAGCAGGTTGGTGCTCTGGCTGGTCAGATACGGAATGACCTCGAGCGGCCCGCGAGCGACATAGGCGCCTCCGGGCACGATCAGAACCGCGATCCACCAGCAGGCCACGACCGTGGCCGCGGTCAGCGCAATCGAGATGGCAAAGCCAAGCAGGGTCTGCCAACCGCCCTTGTCGGCCGCGATGCGGTCGGCCTTGACGCCGAGATTGGTGACGGTGACGCGGGCCCAGGGCAGCAGCGCCCGGGCGAGCCACGGAATGGCAAGGTAGACCACCGCTGCCATGGCAGCGATGACGATGGCGATACCCCATGCCCGAGCAACCTCGAAACTGCCCTGAGCCTGCACCATGGCAACGCCCAGGCCCTGGGTGCCGCCCATGTACTCGCCGATGATCGCACCCAAAAGCGCGCTCGGCGCCGCGATCTGGAGGCCGGCTACAACGCTCGGCACCGCGGCGGGCAACCGGGCAAGCCGCAACGCCGTCCAGTTCGAACCGCCCGCCGCGAGGATCACCTCCACCGATGAGCGGTCGATGGCGCGCAGGCCGACTGCGGTAGCAACGACCGTCGGGAACAGCACCGCCTGGGCGGCCAGAATGATGCTCGGCATATTGCCCGAGAATGCGATTGCCAGGATCGGCGCCACCGCGATCAGGGGCAAGGCCACAGCTCCGACCGCGACACGCTCAATCAGGCGCTGCGTGCGCTGAAACGGCAGCGTCACGACAACCAGGGCGATGGCGATAGCATTGCCGGCCAGGTAGCCGAGCAGCGCCGATTGCGCCGTCACCGCAATATTGCGCGGGTAGAGCCCGAGATCGCGCACCATCTGCGCGGCGACCACCCACGGGGCGGGCAACACGGTTGCGAGGCTCGGCAGGAACGAGAGCAATGACCACGCCCCGAGCAGGGCAATGGTCGAGCCAAGCGGCACCAGCACGTGGCGCCGGAAATATTCGGAGCGGCTCATGGCTGGTTCGCTGCCTGGTGTTCGCCGGCGAAGAGCGCTCGCGAGAGCCGGTCGCAAAGCGCATGGAATTCAGGCGTCGTCAGCGTTTCGGGCGAGCGCGGCCGAGGCAGATCGATGGTGACGATCTCCTGTACGGTGCCTGGCCTGGGGCTGATCACCACCACGCGATCCGCCAGCAACACGGCCTCGGGGATCGAGTGCGTGACCAGCACCGCCGTGGTTCCGGCGTCGGACCAGATGCGCTGCAACTCGAAATTGAGGCGCTGCCGAGTCAGATCGTCCAGCGCTCCGAAGGGTTCGTCGAGCAACAACAGATCGGGCTGCATGACGAGCGCGCGTGCGAGCGCCGCGCGCTGCTTCATGCCCCCGGAAAGGTGCGACGGACGTGCCTTTTCGAAACCCTTGAGCGCCACCAGATCGATCAGATGGGCCACGCGGTCGCTGCCGGTCCGACCCGCCACCTCGAGCGGCAGACCGATATTGGCTTCCACGCTGCGCCAAGGCAGGAGCGCTGCATCCTGGAAAGCGACGCCGATGGCGTGGGCGCGGCGAAGCACTTGCGGCGAAACTCCGTGCACCAGCACCTTGCCGGCGCTGGGTTGGTCGAGATCGGCCAGCATGCGCAGAACGGTGGATTTGCCGCAGCCCGAAGGGCCGATCAGGGCAACAAATTCACCCTTGCGGGCGGCGAAGTTGAAATTCTCCACGGCCTTGGTCGTCCGCCCCTCGGCGGCAAACGACTTTTCTACCGCCTCGAGAACGAACCCGTCCCCGCTCCGGCCGATGCCGGCATCGCCCTGCGTCCCACGTATCGTCGATATGCTCACGACTACCCCTCTAGAAGCACGGCGCCCTTCCCCCGAAGGGCGCCGGTTAAGCTGGTCTCAGCCCAGCAGTTCGTTGGTGAACGTCGCAGCGTCGGCCTTCACGCCGATCGCGCCGAGATTGTCGACGGTTTCCTTGATCAGGCCTTCGCCCATCCAGAACTGCGACTTGTCGGTCTGCTCGGTGCGGGTCAGGAAGGGCACCATGGCGTCGAGGATCCTGGCCTGCTCATCCTGCTTGAGGCCGAGGCTGTCGCCAAACAGCGACATGATCACTGCAACGCCTTCGGCGGGCGCGGCGAGGGTCGATTTCCAGCCTTCGCCCGAGGCGGCAAGGAAGGCCTTGACCGCAGCGGCCCTGGCCGGATCGGCCAGCGTCTCCTCGCTGACGAACAATACGTTCTGCATCCGGTTGAAGCCGAAATCGGCGAGCGGCATGGTGTAGGATGGGTAGCCGCGCATATCGAGCGAGACGGGCTGATTGGAGGCAAACCCCCACAATGCGTCGATCTCGCCGGCAGCCAACGGAGCCGGGTCGAACTGGATGGGGACCAGCGTCACCTTCGAGGTGTCGACGCCGTTCATCTGCATGAAGATCAGCGCCGTGTTCTTGCCGGCCAGGGTAATTCCCAGCCGTTTGCCTTCGATATCCTTCGGGGTCTTGATCGGGGCGCTGGCCAGTGACACCCAGCATTCCGGGCTCTTCTGGAACTGGGCGCCGACGATCTTCAGCCTGGATCCGGAATTGATGGCGTTGATGACGTTTTCCGGCACCGCTTCGAGCCCGATCAGCGCCTTGCCCGAAGCGACAAGTGGCACGACAGGCGAGTTCGGGCCGCCGGGCATGAAGTCGGGTGCAACGGAGTTCGACTTGTACAGGCCCTTCGATTGGGCGAGGTAGTATCCCGAGTATTCGACATTGGGAATCCAGGCGAACTTGACGCCAAAGGCGGTCTCTTCGGCCAGGGCACGCCCGGCAATGGATGCCACGCCCGCAGTCGCGAGCACTGTGGCAGACAGCTTGAGAAGGTCACGTCGCGACCACGTCGTGGCGCCTGTATGCACTGATTTCACTTTTCCCTCCGTTTATGGCCCTTAAGGCTGGGCTGGCCGAAGTCTGAAGAAAACAGGCGGTCGAGCACCTCTTTGCTCTCGCGGCCGACGTAATCTTCGATTTCGCGGATGATCCGATCCAGGTGATCGAGCATGAACTGCTCGGCGCGGTCGGGCGCGCGCTCGGCAATGGCCTGGGCGATCAGACCATGTTCGGTGACGGAAACACCCCACGTGCCGTTCTGGCGACCGACCAGGGAGATCAGTCGCTCCTGAACATCGAACTTGTCCTCGAAGATCGCGTCGGTGATCGCCTGGATCGGCTTGTTGTGCGAGATATGGCCGATGAGTTTGTGGAAGCCGATTGGCTCATGCCAGTTGTGCGAATGGACCGGGACCTCGTCACCGCTCGAGATGATCTGAAGGCGCTCGACTTCAGACGGCGTGGCTCGCAAGGCCGCTGCGCGGACGGCCACCCTTTCGAAGCCGCGGCGGGCTTCAAGCAGGTCCAGCAATTCCTCCGGCGAGCGAACGGCACGTGCGCCATCGAAGCCGCGGCGCCGCTGTGCGTCGAGACGGGTGGTATCCACCAGTTGCTGCCCGTTGGGCGTCAACAACCGGCCCTTGTTCTCGAGGGATGTGGTCAGGCCGCGCGCGTCGAGATCGCTCAGAATTCGGCTGACGGTCGATTCACTGACATCGTGCCCCGAGCGCAGCACCAGCCGCCAGATCGAGCGGGCCCCGACCGGGGTGTCCGACCGTAGCGCGTCCAACACGGCAGCCTCGAGCGTGTCCGTTTTTCGCATTCATCCCTCTCCTGTGGTCAGGTATGCCTTGTTTGAGAACCGTATGTCAATATTGACGTACGCTGATCAGTTGTGAACGACCTACGCCGTTTCTCACTACACGTCGGAATCGTGGGCGGGAGCAATGCGATTCTGGAAGGGCGAGGATGAACAACCCCGGGCGCCTATCCGTTGGCACGCGGCTGGTGTCGGGCACGGCGGCCGCGGCACTCCTCGAGATCGGCGACCGGACCGTCCTCGGCAACGCCAGGACGCCATGGCTCGATCGGGCCATGCATGGGTTCCGAGGAGACTGAGGTTCGCGGCGAGGGTTGCCGGCGTCGGGACAGCAGGCCGTCAAAAAACAAAGGGGCGCCGAAGCGCCCCTTCATTCATTCGATAGCTGCACTTCAGCGCGGCAGATCGGTCTTGCCCATCAGCCACTCGTCGATCGAGCGGGCGCACTGGCGGCCTTCGCGGATGGCCCAGACGACCAGCGACTGGCCGCGGCGCATGTCGCCACAGGCGAAGAACTTTTCGCGGGAGGTCTGGTACTTCACCGTGTCGGCCATGACGTTGGAGCGCTTGTCGGTGGCAACGCCGGCGTCCTGCACCAGGCCTTCCTGCACCGGGCCGAGGAAGCCCATGGCGAGCAGCACGAGATCGGCCTTGAGTACGAACTCGGTGCCCGGGATCGGCTGGAACTTCTCGTCGGCACGGGCGCATTGCAGCCCTGTCACCTTGCCGTTCTCGCCGTCGAAGCGGATGGTCGCCACCGCGAAATCGCGGGTGACGCCTTCTTCCTGCGACGAGGAGATGCGGAACTTCACCGGATAGTTCGGCCAGACCAGCGCCTTGTTCTCCTTTTCAGGAGGCATGGGCATGATCTCGATCTGGGTCACCGACAGGGCGCCCTGGCGGTTCGAGGTGCCGATGCAGTCCGAGCCGGTGTCGCCGCCGCCGATGACCACGACATGCTTGCCGCCGGCAAGGATCGGGGTGACGTTGTTCAGCGGTTCGCCGGTGACGCGGCGGTTCTGCTGGCCGAGGAAATCCATGGCGAAGTGGATGCCGTCGAGCTCGCGACCCGGGATCGGCAGGTCGCGCGGCTTCTCGGCGCCACCCGACATGGCAATGGCGTCGTACTGCGCCGCCAGATCGTCGGCGGTGATGTCCTTGCCGACATTGACGCCGGTATGCAGCGTCACGCCTTCGGCCACCATCTGCTCGACGCGGCGATCGATCTGCGTCTTGTCGAGCTTGAAGTTCGGGATGCCGTAGCGCATCAGGCCGCCGATCTGCTGGGCCTTCTCATAGAGATGCACATCGTGGCCGGCGCGCGCCAGCTGCTGGGCGGCGGCCATGCCGGCCGGGCCCGAGCCGACCACGGCAACCTTCTTGCCGGTCTTCTGCGGGTTGATCTGCGGCTTGATCCAGCCTTCTTCCCAGCCCTTGTCGACAATGGCGCACTCGATCGACTTGATGTTGACCGGGGTGTCCGGGATGTTCAGCGTGCAGCTGGCCTCGCACGGGGCGGGGCAGATGCGGCCGGTGAACTCGGGGAAGTTGTTGGTGGAATGAAGGTTCCTGAGCGCCTTCAGCCACTCGCCCTTGTAGACGAGATCGTTCCAATCCGGGATCTGGTTATTCACCGGGCAGCCGTTGTGGCAGTAGGGAATGCCGCAATCCATGCAGCGCGCTGCCTGGTCACGGGTACCCTTGTCGCCCAGCGGGATGGTGAACTCGTTGTAGTTCTTCAGCCGTTCGGCCACCGGGAGGTAATCCCGATCGACACGATCGATCTCGAGGAAACCAGTGATCTTGCCCATTGTTCTTACTCCGCCGCGACCTGTTGAGCGGCCTCACGGGCCTTTTCCATCCGCTGGAGCGCCTTGCGGTACTCGATCGGCATGACCTTCCTGAACTTGGGCAGGTACTCGTCCCAGTTCGAAAGGATGTGGTTGGCACGTGACGAGCCGGTGAAGCTCTTGTGCCGCGCGATCAGCTGGTAGAGCCGCTCGGCGTCGCGACGCTGCAGGTCATGCATGATCTCGACGACGCCCATGGTCTCGAGGTCGTTGCGGTGACCAAAGTCGCGTTCGTTGAGGCGCTCCTCTTCGACCACCGGCTCGAGCTCGACCATCGACATGTTGCAGCGGCTCTCGAAGCTGTCGTCCTCATCGAGCACGTAAGCCACGCCGCCGGACATTCCGGCCGCGAAGTTGCGGCCGGTGCGGCCCAGCACCACCACCACGCCGCCGGTCATATACTCACAGCCGTGGTCGCCAGTGCCTTCGACAACCGCGATGGCGCCGGAGTTGCGGACGGCGAAGCGTTCGCCGGCCACGCCGCGGAAGTAGCACTCGCCGGTGATGGCGCCGTAGAGCGCGGTGTTGCCGATGATGATCGAGTCCTCGGGCACGAAGCCGCGTTCCTCGGGCGGCCGCACCACGAGGCGCGCACCGGAGAGGCCCTTGCCGACATAGTCGTTGGCTTCACCGACGAGGTCGATCGAGATGCCGCGCGTCGCCCAGGCGCCGAAGGCCTGGCCGGCGGTGCCGGTCAGCGACACCGCGATGGTGTCTTCGGCGAGACCGGCATGGCCGTAGCGCTTGGCCACCGCACCGCCGAGCATGGCGCCCGCCGAGCGATCGACGCTGGTGATCTTCTCTTCGATCTTGACCGGCGTGCCATGGTCGAGCGCAGGCTGTGCCGCGGCGATCAGGCGGCGGTCGAGCACCTTGTCGATGGGGTGGTTCTGACCTTCGGTGTGGGTGATCCCCACGCCTTCAGGCGCGAACGGCTTGTGGAACAGCTTCGAGAAATCCAGTCCCTTGGCCTTCCAGTGGTCGATGGCCTCGGTCTTGTCGAGCATCTGCATCTGCCCGACCATTTCCTCGAACCGGGTGTAACCCATCTCGGCCATCAGCTCGCGCACTTCTTCGGCGACGAAGAAGAGGTAGTTGATGACGTGCTCGGGCTTGCCGGTGAAGCGGGCGCGCAGCACCGGGTCCTGGGTGGCAACGCCAACCGGGCAGGTGTTGAGGTGGCACTTGCGCATCATCACGCAGCCGGCCGCGATCAGCGGCGCGGTGGCGAGACCGAACTCGTCGGCGCCGAGCAGGGCGCCGATCACCACGTCACGGCCGGTGCGTACGCCGCCGTCGACCTGCACCGCGATGCGGCTGCGGAGCCGGTTGCGGACCAGGGTCTGCTGGGTCTCGGCGAGGCCGATTTCCCAGGGCGAGCCGGCATGCTTGAGCGAGGTCAGCGGCGAAGCGCCGGTGCCGCCCTCGTAGCCGGAGATGGTGACATGGTCGGCACGCGCCTTGGCGACGCCGGCGGCAACGGTGCCGACGCCGACTTCCGAGACGAGCTTCACCGAGACCTGGCCGGTCGGGTTGACGTTCTTCAGGTCGAAGATCAGCTGTGCCAGATCCTCGATCGAATAGATATCATGGTGCGGCGGCGGCGAAATGAGGCCGACGCCCGGGGTCGAGTGACGGACCTTGGCGATGGTCTCGTTCACCTTGTCGCCGGGCAACTGGCCGCCTTCGCCGGGCTTGGCGCCCTGGGCCATCTTGATCTGCATCATGTCGGAGTTGACGAGATACTCCGTCGTCACGCCGAACCGGCCCGAGGCCACCTGCTTGATGGCCGAGCGCTTGGAGTCGCCGTTCGGCAGCGGCTTGAACCGATCGGGCTCCTCGCCGCCTTCGCCGGTGTTCGACTTGCCGCCGATGCGGTTCATCGCCACGGCGAGCGTGGTGTGGGCTTCGAGCGAGATCGAACCATAGCTCATGGCGCCGGTCGAGAACCGCTTGACGATCTCGGCAGCCGGCTCGACCTGGTCGAGCGCCACCGGGGCACGGCCTTCCTCGTCTGCCTTCCTGATGCGGAACAGCGAGCGGATGGTGACGTACTTGTCTTCCACGTCGTTCACGAGGCGCGAGAACTCGCGGTACTTGTCGCGGGCGTTGCCGCGCGCCGCGTGCTGCAGGTTCGAGACCGTTTCGGAGCGCCAGACATGCGCCTCGCCGCGGAAGCGGAAAGCGTAGTCGCCGCCGACGTCGAGCACGTCCTCGAGCACCGGCGAGTTGCCGAAGGCTTCCTGGTGCCGCAGCACGGTTTCCTCGGCGATCTCCTTGAGACCGGCGCCTTCGATGGTGGTGGCGGTGCCGGTGAAGTAGGTCGAGACGAAGTCCGAAGAGAGGCCGACGGCGTCGAAGATCTGCGCGCCGCAATAGGACTGATAGGTCGAGATGCCCATCTTGGCGGTGACCTTCAGGATGCCCTTACCGATCGCCTTGATGTAGCGGTAGATGATCTCGTCCGCGTCCAGCTCGCCCGGCAGATCGGCCTTCATCGCGGCCAGCGTTTCGAACGCCAGGTAGGGGTTGATCGCCTCGGCGCCATAGCCGGCGAGAGCGCAGAAATGGTGGATTTCGCGCGCTTCGCCGGTTTCGACCACGAGACCCACCGAGGTCCTGAGGCCCTTGCGGATCAGGTGGTGGTGGATGCCGGCAGTCGCCAAGAGGGCCGGAATGGCTACCCGGTCGCGGCTCATCAGCCGATCGGAGAGGATGATGATGTTGTCGCCCGAGTGCACGGCCATCTCGGCATCCGAGAACAGCTGGTCGAGCGCACGCTTCATCCCGTCTGCGCCTTCCGACACCGGATAGGTGATGTCCAGCGTCTTCGAGCGGAAGGGGTTATCTTCCATGCCGCCGATGGCGCGGATCTTTTCCAGATCCTCGTTGGTGAGGATGGGCTGGCGCACTTCGAGCCGCTGACGGCTGTTGCCGCCCGTCAGATCGAGCACGTTCGGCCGCGGTCCGATGAACGAGACGAGGCTCATCACCAGCTCTTCGCGGATCGAGTCGATCGGCGGGTTGGTGACCTGGGCGAAGTTCTGCTTGAAGTAGGAGTAAAGCAGCTTCGACTTGTTCGACAGCGCCGAGATCGGCGTGTCGGTGCCCATCGACCCAACAGCTTCCTGGCCGGTGGCGGCCATCGGCGGCAGGATCAGCTTCAGGTCTTCCTGGGTATAGCCAAAGGCCTGCTGACGATCGAGCAGCGGCACGTCCGAGACCTTGGGCTCGAAATGCACGGCCGGCAGCTCTTCCAGCACGATCTGGGTGCGGCCCAGCCACTGCTTGTAGGGATGCGCGTTGGCCAGCTCGGCCTTGATCTCCTCGTCGGAGACGATGCGGCCCTGCTTCAGGTCGATCAGCAGCATCTTGCCCGGCTGCAGGCGCCACTTCTTCTTGATCTTTTCGGCCGGGATCGGCAGCACGCCGGCTTCCGAGCTCATCACCACTTCGTCGTCTTCGGTGACGAGGTAGCGAGCCGGACGCAGGCCGTTGCGGTCGAGCGTCGCGCCGATATGGATGCCGTCCGAGAAGCACATGGCGGCGGGGCCGTCCCACGGCTCCATCAGTGCGGCGTGATACTCGTAGAAGGCGCGGCGATCCTCATCCATCAGCGGGTTGCCGGCCCAGGCTTCCGGGATCAGCATCATCGCCGCATGCGGCAGCGAGTAGCCGCCGCGGATCAGGAACTCGAGCGCGTTGTCGAAGCAGGCCGTGTCCGACTGGCCGGGATAGGAAATCGGCCACAGCTTCTGGATGTCGGCGCCGAACAGCGGCGACGACACCGAAGCCTGCCGGGCGGCCATCCAGTTGACGTTGCCGCGCACGGTGTTGATTTCGCCGTTGTGGCAGACGAACCGGTAGGGGTGCGCCAGCCGCCAGGACGGGAAGGTGTTGGTGGAGAAGCGCTGGTGGACGAGCGCCAGCGCCGACTCGAAATCGGGGTCGTGCAGATCCCGGTAATAGGCACCAAGCTGGGCGGCGAGGAACATGCCCTTATAGACCAGGGTCCGGCAGCTCATCGAGACGATGTAGAAGTCGTTCGGCTTGCCCTCGAAGGCCGAGAAGATCTTGGCCGACATCACCTTGCGGATGACGTAGAGCTTGCGCTCGAACGCCTCTTCGTCGGCAATGGCATCGCCACGGCCGATGATCACCTGCCGGTGGCAGGGCTCGGTGGCGACGATCTCGGGATCCTTGGAGAGCGAGGAGTTGTCGGACGGCACATCGCGCCAGCCGATCACCGTCTGGCCCTCGTCTTCGATCACCTTGTTGACGACGCGTTCCATCTTGAGGCGCAGGTCAGCGTCCTGCGGCATGAAGATGAAGCCGACGGCGTACTTGCCCTTTTCGGGCAGGTGGAAGCCAAGCCGTGCGCTTTCCTTCAAAAAGAACTTGTGCGGGATCTGCACCATGATGCCGGCGCCGTCGCCCATCAGCGGGTCGGCGCCCACGGCACCGCGGTGCTCGAGGTTCTCGAGGATGGCCAGACCGTTCTGCACGATCTTCTGGCTGGGCTGGTTCTTCATGTTGACGATGAAGCCGACGCCGCAGGCGTCGACCTCACGGGTCGGGTCGTAAAGGCCCTCGGCCGCCGGACGCATCACGCCGGTCGGCAGATCCTGGCGGTAACCGTCATCTTTGCGAATGGCGGTTACCGCGACGGGAAGTGAGACGTGTCCGTTCCGTGGGTCAGCCATTTGCAAAGTCCTCTGTTTTTGCAGTCGTCTTCGAGACCAGGGCGAGTGCCCTGGTGTTCAAGTTCCTTTCGACGCGCCTTCGGCCCCCAGTCGTACCCTCAGTGTACGGCTCGAATCCGAGTGCGCAATCCTTTAGTGGGGAGCGGCTCTGCATCCAAATGGCCGCTCGTACGGGCTCGATAAGGCCCCACCCCTCCGTTTCCGCTATCGACAAGCGGGCCAGCCGGATCGGCGTGTGAAACGCATCCGGGGAGACCGGCCGCTCACGAAATTGGACAGACGTGCTGTCCTATCGAGGCTACATTTGCATAATTCCAAACTGCGAGCAAGCGCCCGAGGACACTTTTTTGCCGTGTTGTGATCGATCGAGCGTAGGAGATCGCAGGGAGCGAATAGGAAAACAGTAGGAAATGATCGCCATGCGCCGCCTGAGAAAGGCGCGCTTCGAGCGCTTCGGGCTTGTCGGGTCTATAGGAATTGGCGTGGGCAAGAACCCGGCGGTACGCTGGTTGCAGCGTTGCCCATCGACATTCAGCCGCCGCGATGTGCATGTTTCACCTCGCGAAATTGCCCCGAGCTGCAAATGTCTCAGAGACCTTCGTTCATCGTCAACATCCGCGACGGCCTCAGGCCGATCGACCATGGCGGCTTTGCCGACATGGGCGGATTCGAGCATCCGGTCGGGGGACGGCACGGCCTCACCCATATCGGGATCAAATACGAAGTGGCGCCGCCTGGCAGCCGCACCTCATTTCCGCATGCCGAGAAGCTAGAGGAGGAGTTTGTCTTCGTCCTCGCCGGCAGGCCGGATGTGTGGATCGATGGCCAGCTTCATCCGCTGGTGGCCGGGGATGCCGTGGCTTTCCCCGCCGGTACCGGCATAGCGCACTCGTTCCTCAACGACAGCGACGAGGACATGCACCTGATCATTCTCGGCGAGCATGAAGTCCCGGGCAACCAGCTCCATTATCCGCTCAACCCCGAGCGGATGGCACAGTTCAGCGCGTGGAACGGTGCCTGGCGTGACGCGCCGAAGCGACTGCTCGGCCCGCATGACGGCAAGGCTCGCGCCGGCAGCCGGCGCGAGGCAGCAACGCCGGAGCGTCCGCCCTTCATCGCGCATTATTCCGATGGCCTGAAGCAGTTCCCCAACCCCCAGCACACCAACCATGGCGGCCAGAGCAGCCGGATGGGCGCGGCGCTCGGGCTGAAGCGCATCGGCATCAACTACGACATCGTTGCCCCCGGCAACCGCACCTCCCGCCCGCACGCCGAAAGCCGTGAGGACGAGTTCGTGCTGGTGTTGAAAGGCCGCCCCGACGCCTGGATCGACGGCCACCTCCACGAACTCGACGAAGGCGACGCTGCCGTCTTCCCCGCCGGCACCGGCATCGCCCACTCATTCCTCAACAACAGCGACGCGGACGTGCATCTGCTGGTGATCGGCGAGCATGCCCGCGAGGGCAACCAGCTGAACTACCCGCTGAACCCCGAGCGGATGGAGGAGTTCGCCAAGGTTGGGCGCGCGTGGCTCGATGCGCCGAAACGGGAGCTGGGCCCGCATGACGGGATGGCGCGGGCGGGGACGCGGCGGGGTGATGGTCGTTAGGCGCTTCGACAAAGACGTCGGAACGACTTGGAAACGTCCGCCGACTATCCTGGCCTAGGCTCTTCCGTGGGGCGAAGTTGGACACAATTCTGGGTTTCGCTTTGAGCCTGTTGCCGGCGACCCTGATATCCATCAGCACCCGATGGCGTCACTACGTGTTCTTCTCGGTGCTCACCGTCCTGGTCTGGGCGGGTGTGATATGGTCCGCGTTCAACTACCGATGCACTGGCGGCTGCGCTGCCGGGATTGCCGCGTTGCCAATGGTCATGCTCGGTCTTATCGCGTCCGCCGGTGCGATGGTGCTCAAGCCGCTCACACTTATGCGTGCGCATCGAAAAGCTCAGCAGACTGCGGCGCGGGCGAGCCTAGATAGAACTGCGCTCCGCAACCATTCCAAATAACCTTTTCATAGCGTAGGCGACGGCGGTTGCCAGGGGGCACGTGCTGGCTCGGCGAGGGCGCATGCCTACTCCAGGTGGCTCTTCAAAAACCACAGGTTCTTGTCGAGGCTGCGCGAGAACGCCGTAAAGATATCCGCGGTATCGGCATCTCCCGCCGCATCCGCAGCGTCGATCCCCTCGCGGGTGGATTTGCTCAGCGCCGCGTAGCGCTCGACCAGGGCGGCGAGGTGGTCGGCGACTTTGCGGATGTCGGTGGGGTAGGGGGCGAGCTTGCTGGCCTTGCCGACGGTCTGGAGCGTGCCGAGTGCGGTGCCGTCGAGCTGGGCGACGCGCTCGGCGATGATGTCGACATGCTCATCGACATCATCGCGCAACTGGTCGAGCAGTTCGTGCACGGCGATGAAGGTCGGGCCCTTGAGGTTCCAGTGGGCCTGCTTGGTGATCAGCGCCAGGTCGATGGCATCGGCGAGGCGCGCGTTGAGCAGGTCGATCATCTCGGCCTTGGTGTTGGACTTGAGGCCGATCTCGGGGGATTTCATTTGTCTCAGAACCTGTGACGCGTTGCGGAACGCCGTGAAACGGTGAGGACACACCGGAGGTTCCGTGCCGGAGCCGGCCAACTGTGGGGTTGGCGACGTTTGATTGTCACAGGGGGCTGGGAGCGGAGTCGACGATGGCAAGGATCCACATTCTTGGCGCTTCCGGTTCGGGCACCAGCACGCTTGGGGCGGCGATCGCAGACGCGCTTGGCATCAGGCATCTCGATACCGACCAGTTCTATTGGTTGCCGACCGAGCCGCCGTTCACTGCCAAGCGGCCGCCGGAAGCGCGCGTCGAGTTGCTGCAGCGCGAGATGGCGATTTCGCCTGGCGGCTGGGTGCTGTCCGGCTCGGCCATCGGCTGGGCACGGCCGATCGAGCCATTCTATCAACTGATCGTCTATCTGCGCCTCGCACCCGAGGTAAGGATGGCCCGGCTGCGCGAACGCGAACGGCAGCGCTATGGCGAGCGCATCGGCCGCGGCGGCGACCTGGCAGGCGCGCATGCCGAGTTCCTCGCCTGGGCCGAACGCTATGACAGCGCCGGGCTCGAGCAGCGCAGCCGGGCCGCGCATGAGGCATGGCTCGCAAGGCAGTCGGCGCCGATCCTGCGGCTCGACTCCGCGGCGACGGTGGAGGAACTCGCCGACCAGGTCCTGGCGGCCGTCACGGCGCTGAACGCGCCGTCAGTCCGGGCTGGGCAATGACTTGTCGGCCTTGCAGGCGCTCAGCGGTTTGCTCTCGCCCGAGAAGATCTGGGTGATCCGCTCGTCCGCCGTGTCGACGGTGACGCTCATGCAGGCGCAGCCATAGCCGTAGCCGCTGCCCGGATTATTGGTCTCGACAAACTGGGTCTCGTCGAACTCCGGCGCGTTGTCGATGCCCTTGGCCCCGGCGCCGTCGGCATCGCCCTGCGAACTGATGGTCCAGGTTGCGTCCTTGTCCATCAGCCACAGGTTGCCGGGCGTCGGGTTCATGTACCAGCCGCAGCGAGTCTCGGCGGCGAGCGTCGGTGAGACGGCAAGCAGGGACACAGCAACGATGGCGGCGAGACGGTGCATGGTGACGCTCCTTCCGAGTAGGAGCGGGACACCAGCAGTTTCATTGGTTGTCGGCAAGGGCTGGCCGGCGGCCAGAGTTTGCAGTGTGCAAACAACAAGGGCGCAGTCCTTATGGACTACGCCCTCATTTCCGTTCACCTGGCGATCAGACCGCCTGGTTCATCGCCAGGTCGTTCATGACCGGATTAGTTTACCGTCTGATCCTCGATGGTCTTGGTCGAGGCGCTGATCGGAATCTGGCGAGCCTTCTTGCTCTCCGGAATCTCGCGCTTCAGCTCGATGTGAAGCAGGCCGTTCTCGAGGTTGGCGCCGGCGACTTCAACATAGTCGGCAAGCTGGAAGCGCAACTCGAAAGCGCGCTCGGCAATGCCGCGATGCAGGAACTCGCGGGCCTTGTCCTCGCTCTCCTGGGCCTTGGCGCCCTTCACGACGAGGTTGTTCTCCTTGCTCTCAATCGCAATGTCGCCCTCGGCAAAGCCGGCGACGGCGATCGAGATCCGGTAGGCGTTCTCGCCGGTCTTCTCGATATTGTAGGGAGGGTAGGATTTCGCCTCCTGCCCCACCAGGGAGTCGAGACGATTGAAGACGCGGTCAAAACCGACGGTCGAACGATAGAAGGGGGAAAAATCGTAGCTAGCCATGATCACATTCTCCTTTTGAGCAACGTGGCTTTTCTCGGGTGTCCCATGCGCGCTCCCCAATTGGGCAAGCCCCGCATTCCCGGGTTCCCGGTCCCCGGGCTCTCCCGGCGGACAGCATTGATTTAGGGAGCTTCGGCTGAGGTTCAAGCCCTCGTTCAGGTCGATGAACCGAAGATGAATGTCACAATCAAAGGCGGTTCAGACACGCGCTCCTATAAGCGGGACTGTGCTTACTGTCTGCTGCAGGGCACACCGAATGAGCCGCCTTCACCCGCCCCCCGCAAGGCGGCCATCACAGGAAAGCCAGTGTCTCAACCGAGGCGCTGGCTTTTCTGTTTCTCCCGTTCGCCATCGCCCGTCATTCCCGCCGGGCCGGGAATCCAGTATGCGTGAGGCCACCGTCCGGAGCAGCGCATGAACGCCATCGTCGACCCCAATGGGCCTACCCTCGCCGTGGTGCCGTCCAACCCGGTGCCGCAGGGGGCGCGGGTCGGCTACTTCACCACGCCCGACAAGGTGCAACTGCGCTACGCCACCTTCCCCAAGGGAGAAGGCGCGGCCAAGGGGACGATCTGCCTCGTGCAGGGGCGCACCGAGTTCATCGAGAAGTATTTCGAGACCATCGCCGATTTCCAGTCGCGCGGCTTTGCGGTCGCCACGTTCGATTGGCGTGGGCAAGGGGGCAGCCAGCGGCTGATCGGCAACAAGCGGCTCGGCTATGTCCGGCGCTTCGACGATTACTGGGAGGATCTCAAGGCCTTCCACGGGTCGATCCTGTTGCCCGATTGTCCGGCGCCCTATTACCTCGTCGGGCATTCGATGGGCGGGCTGGCCTCGCTTTATGCCGGCATCCGGGACCGCATGATGTTCGAACGCATCTTCGTGTCGGCGCCGATGGTGGGCCTCGATCGACAGCCGTTCAGCATGGCCGGCATGGCAAGGCTCTGCGGCACGCTGGCCAATCTGGGGCTGGGGCGGTTGCCGATCGGGCGGCGCGGCGACAAGGCGCAGACCGAACAGAGCTTTGCCGGCAACCCGCTGACCTCCGACCTCCGGCGCTTCAATCGTTCGGTCGAGGTGCTGAAGGCGAGGCCCGAACTCGAACTCGGTGCGCCAACCTTTCGCTGGGCGGCCTCCGCCTTCGAGGCGATGGCAGGAGCGGCAACCGATCAGTTTCCGGGTGCCGTCCGCATCCCGGTGCTGATGCTGGCAGCGGCGCGCGACGAGATCGTTTCCACCTCGGCCATCGAAACGTTGGGCCTGAGGATGCGCACCGGCCGGCACCTGGTGATCCCCGGCGCCCGGCACGAGATGTTCGTCGAGACCGACGCGATCCGCGCCCAGGTGTTCGCGGCGTTCGACGCGTTCATCACCGAGCAGAGCGCCTGAGGGCGGAGGGCCTTACCCCCTGAGCACTGCCATGGCCGCGGCGTGCAGCTCGGGAGTTGCGGCGGCGACGCAGTTGCCGCCCTGTTCGGCCGGCCCGCCATCCCAGGTGGTGATGACGCCGCCGGCATTCTGGATCAGCGGAATCAGCGGGCAGATGTCGACATTCTTCAGCCCCGCCTCGACCACCAGATCGATGTGCCCGGCCGACATCAGGGCGTAGCCATAGCAGTCGAGCCCATATCGCGTGGTCAGCACCTTGCTGCGGATCCGCGCCCAGGGTTCGGCCACGCCCTTTTTCTCGAACAGGTCGGGCGAGGTGGTGGTCATCTTGGCCTTGCCGAGCTCGGTGACCCCGGAGGTGCGGAGCGCCGCCTTGTCGGTGACGCGGTGGTAGGACGCCTCGCCGGGGAGGCCGAGATAGATCTCGCCGGTGAATGGCTGCGCCATCAGCCCGGCCGCGGCCTGGCCGTCGATGGTGAGCCCGACCAACGTGCCCCAGACCGGTACGCCGGTGATGAAGGCGCGGGTGCCATCGATCGGGTCGATGATCCAGGCGAAGCGGCTGTTGCCGGGCTTGTCGTCCCATTCCTCACCGATGATGGCGTGATCGGGGAAGCGGTTGCCGATCAGCTCGCGGATCGCCAGCTCAGCCTGCCGATCGGCCTCGGTGACCGGATCGAAGCCCTGGGCTTCCTTGTTGTCGACGGCGAGCGCCGAGCGGAAGCGGGGCAGGGTGACAGCGGCGGCGATCTCGGCGGCATCGAGCAGGGTGCGGCGCACGAGGTCGGCGGTCAGGCCGCCCAGGGTATCGACGCCAAGAGATGTATCGTTCATGTCAGCCTTCCTGGCCCGAATTCGTGAGTTGTGGCAGTGCGCTAGCGGCCGCCTCTAGCCCTGGCACGCGAATACTCTGTGACGATCGTGATTCATTTTTGCAACAACGGGGTGAGTTTATCTGTTGAAGACTTTCAGCTGCCTTGTGAATGGCGGCAAATCAGTTCACGCCAGTAACTGCATGATGGATGGGCGGCTCTTGCGCCTCTTGCCTCGACTTAGGCAACGCACTCTGGCCGTCATCGTTTCCTCCCTTGACTGGGCCGCTCCGGCGGCCCGATTTTTGTGGGACATGCGGTCTCTGAGTCATCGATATCGGGCTGTTGGCGTCTGGCGCCGACCTCACTCGGCCGCGTATTTCTCCGAGACGGTGGCCGGGGGCGAGAGCATCGCGAAATCCAGGCCGACCAGCGTCGCGACCAGCCGATCCACCAGTTGTCGCATGGCGCCGAAGCCGGCGTTCTTCTCGAGCGTCACCTCGTTCATATAGAGGTGGCGACTGAGTTCGATCTGCAGCGCGTGCACGCCATGCTGCGGCCGCCCATAGGTGCGGGTGCAGAAACCGCCGGCATAGGGGCGGTTGCGGGCCACCCGCAGTCCGGCTCCGGCGAACACCATTTCGGCAAGGTCGGCGAGAATCGGGGCGCAGGTGGTGCCGTAGCGATCGCCCAGCACGACGTCCGGTCCGAGCCGGTCGCCACTGCGCGACAGCCGCGGCATCGAGTGGCAATCGATCAGCACCGCGACGCCGAATGCACCATAGGCTTCGGTGAGCAGTCGCTGCATGGTGGCGTGGTAGGGCTGGTAGATGCCTTCGATGCGCATGCGCGCATCGTCGAGCGTCAGCCGCTCCTTATAGATCGGCTTGTTCTCCGCCACGACCCGCGCCAGCGTGCCGAGTCCGGCGGCGACTCGCGGGCTGGTGGTGTTGAAGCGTTCCGACAGCGGCTCGACGAACATGGTGGGGTCGAGTTCCCACGGCTCGCGATTCACATCGAGATAGGCGCGCGGGAAATGCGCCCGGATCAGCGGCGCCCCCAGATGTGGCGCGCGCTGGAACAACTCGTCGACAAAGGCATCCTCGGACTGGCGGATCGACAGATGGTCGAGCCGGGTCATCTCCAGAAAGCGCTGGGGATAGTCGCGGCCGGAATGCGCGGAGTTGAACACCAGAGGTGCCATCACCCGGCGCGGCCGGATGGTTTCGAATGCTGGCCTGTCCCAATAGTCGGACTGCACCGGGTCTCCCTTCAGCGCCGAAGCGCTGTCTTATTGCTGGCACTTTGCCGCGCGCGTTGCCGAATGTCCATAAGTGGGAAGCGGGCATGTTCACACTTGCCGGCCACGGGTTCTCGATCGAGAAAACTTGCATTAAACATCACGCACTAGAGTTCCGCGGCAGAACGCCGTCGAAGGGGCGCCAAGAGGATATGATGAAGCGCATTCTGCTCGCCGAAGACGATAACGACATGCGCCAGTTCCTCACCCGGGCGTTGAAGACCGCCGGCTACGAGGTGGTCTCGTTCGACAATGGCCGGTCGGCCTACGAGCGGCTGCGCGAGGAGCCGTTCTCGCTGCTGCTCAGCGATATCGTGATGCCGGAGATGGACGGGATCGAACTGGCGCGCCGCGCCACCGAACTCGATCCCGACCTCAAGGTGATGTTCATCACCGGCTTTGCCGCAGTGGCGCTCAATCCCGACTCGGAAGCGCCCAAGGATGCGTCGGTGCTTTCCAAGCCCTTCCATCTCAAGGACCTGGTGCACGAGGTGGAGCGGCTGCTGGCCGCCTGATCCCGCCGCAAGGGCGTTGGCCTTTGTAAAGCGAGCTCGGGCAGGGGTCTGGAGGCGTGCGCCGCGGCAGGTTTCCCCACCCCGGAATTCACGCTTGACCGGCAAGCGGGTTTTATGGTCTACCGCGCTCGCAACGACGGGCTCGGCCCGACGTGACAAGCGATGTGATGGGTGTATAGCTCAGCGGGAGAGCACTACCTTGACATGGTAGGGGTCACAGGTTCAATCCCTGTTACACCCACCATCCTTCGCCTTGAGGACTCCCGAAGTCCTTGAATACGCCGATGAATTCGGCGCCGCAGTTTGGTCGCCACAGACGTGGTGGTGGTCCGAACGGATGGGTGTGTAGCTCAGCGGGAGAGCATCGCCTTCACACGGCGGGGGTCACAGGTTCAATCCCTGTCACACCCACCATCCAGACAAACCCCTGGCGCCGACCGGCTGCCGGGGGTTTTGCTTTTCGGCGTGCGCTGGCCGGCAGCAAGCGGAACTCGCACAGGCAGCGTGATCGCGGCTTGACCGAGGGCACTCGCCTTGCCGGGTGCCTGAAGGTGGTAGGGGCCGCCAGCCCGTTCATGGGCTTTCCCGCCCGCTGGACCCAACAGCCGTCGCAGGCAGAGCGCCGTTCGGCTGGCGAGGCATAGGCGAGAATGGCTCGGCGAAAACAGATCGGCGGCAGCTCGCAGTCGATGGCGATCGCTCATCTGTTGGGCGTTGTCGAATGAACAGATCCGGGGGCGTCGAATAGCGTCGTCAGGATAATGGGTGCAGTTGTCTTGGCTTTGCCACAAAATTCATGCCCCTTGCTTCCGGCGCCAAATGCCTACGTGGATACGCCTAGGTTGCCTGCCTAACTTGTTGACCGACAAGGCGAAGACTCTCGAAACGGGCCCGTCGAGGGTCGATGCAGCGCTGCAACACTTGGAGCGAGAGTCTCAATTGTTGTCCTGATAGGGCTCGATTCTCGCCACATTCCGTGTGAAGCTGGTACTCGACCTTTCTGGAGGGCAATCATGAAGCACATCACCACTGTACTGCTGGCCACAGCGGCCGCGGTTGGCCTGATGTCCTCGGCCTACGCCGCGGATCTGATCATCGATGAACCCGCGCCGGTTGGCGTTGTCGACGTCAGTGGCAGCTGGGACGGCGCCTATATCGGCGTGTTCGCAGGCGCCGGTTGGGGCTTTGCAGACCATAACTCGGGTTCGCCTCCGGGCTTCCCCGATGGCTACGACATCGACCTGAGCGGCTGGCTGCTTGGTGTGCAGGTCGGCGCCAACTTCACGGTCGGCAGCGGCCTTGTGGCCGGTGTGGTTGCCGATGCTGCCTGGTCGAACATCGAGGGGGATCTCGTTACGGGCGGTGCCCCGGGTACGATTACCCAGACCATCGACTGGATCGGGACTCTGCGCGGCAAGCTTGGCTTCGATGGCGGCGCGTTCATGCCGTACCTCACCGGTGGTCTTGCGGTTGCTGGCGCTACTCGGCATAGCTCGGGGCCAGACGTGGAAGACACTCAAACCCATATCGGCTGGACGGTGGGCGCTGGCGTTGATTTCGCTGTGTCCGAGGACGTGTCGGTCAACCTCGAATATCTCTATGCCGATCTGGGCGAGAAGGAATACGACACGGGTGGCATCCCGCCCACGGTCGATCTGTCAACGCATCAGATTCGCGTCGGGCTGAACTGGCGCTTCTGAGTTCGTTCCAGCACCGAGAGTTTCAGACCCCGCCCGGCACGAGCCGCGGCGGGGTCTTTGTTTCCACGAAAATTCCCCAGTTGTGCCTTGAAATCGCCATGCCGAAAACAGGTGTGGCGCGAATGGCACGACTCCGTTTCGGAGGGGGCGCGCGTGAACAGTTTGTTAGCACGTGAGGTCGCTTTTGCGTGCGACACGGGCTACGTGAGAGCCCTCTCTCTAGGAGTTGACTAAATGAATCGTTTTGCAATCGCTCTGCTGGCCGGTGTGGCTGGCGTGTCCGTGATGTCGTCGGCTTTCGCTGCCGACCTCATCATCTCCGAGCCGGCTCCGGCCGTCGGCGTGGTCTCGACCACCGGTAACTGGGACGGCCTGTTCCTCGGCGCCTTCGCGGGCTACGGCTGGGGCACTGTGACCGATGAGGACGGCTATTTCGCCGCTGCCGGCACTGAGACCGACGTCAAGGGCTGGCAGGTTGGCGTGAGCGCCGGTGCCAACTTCACCGTGTCGGAAGCCATCGTTGCCGGTATCGTCGGCGACATCGCCTGGACCGATCTCAACGGCGACGTCGATGCCGACAGCTCGTACAGTGTCGACTGGACCGGCTCTCTCCGTGGCCGTCTGGGCTTTGATGGCGGCGCCTTCCTGCCGTACGTGACCGCCGGTGTGGCCTTTGCCAACACCACGGTGACCGACGCTGCTCTCGAAGACACCCAGACCCACATTGGCTGGACCGTTGGTGCCGGCGTCGAGTTCGCCGTTGCCGACAACGTGTCGCTCGACCTGCAGTACCGCTACACCGACTTCGGCTCGAAGACCTACGACCTGGGTGGTCCGACGGACTTCAGCCTGACCTCGCATGCGGTTACCGCCGGCGTGAACTTCCGCTTCTGATTTCCGCCTTCGGCCTCAAGCCGAACGGTTTATCCAGATCGACCCCGCCCGGCGCAAGCCGTGGCGGGGTTTGATTTTGCGATGCCAAAGGCGTTATTGGCGCGATATCGCGCAGCATTGTTCCGCGCTGCGACGCGCGTGCTGTAATTGTGTCAAAATAGAGATTTACAACGTCATTAAGAACCTAAGCCACACCTGTGGCCTGGCGGTGACACTTTCCAGCTAAGCTGTGCGTTGCTGGGAGAGTCGGGTTCTCTTTCGTGAAAACGAGCCTATCTTGTAGCCGTTGCTTTTCTGGAGGCCATCCCATGAATCGTCTTGCCGTTTCCCTGCTCGCCGGCGTTGCCGCTTTGAGCTTCATCTCGTCGGTCCAGGCGGCCGATCTCATCATCAGCGAACCCGCTCCCCCGGTTGGTGTCATTGACGTCGGCGGCAACTGGGATGGCCTGTATGTCGGTGCCTTCGCCGGCTACGGCTGGGGCACCGTCAACGACGATGATGGCTACTTCAACGCCGTCGATACCGAGTACGATCTGACCGGTTGGCAGGTCGGCGTCGCGGTCGGCGCCAACTTCACCGTCGCGGAAGCCATTGTCGCCGGTATCGTGGCCGATGTGGCCTGGACCGATCTCAGCGGCGAGGACACAGTCGATGGCATCGCCTATGACGTGAACTGGCTCGGCAGCATCCGCGGCCGACTCGGGTTCGATGGCGGCGCGTTCCTGCCGTACCTGACGGCTGGTGTGGCGTTCGCCGGCGCCACTGCGACGGACAACACCGTTGTTCCGGGCGTCGAGGACGATGCCACCCATATCGGTTGGACGGTCGGTGCCGGCGTCGAGTTCGCCGTGGCCGACAACATCTCGCTCGACCTGCTGTACCGCTACAGCGACTACGGCTCGCAGACCTACAGCCTCGATGGTGGCGATACCGATCTCGGCCTCACCGCCCATACCATTTCGGCCGGCGTGAACTTCAAGTTCTGATTTTTCGCGGCTTCGGCCGGGACAACTTGCTCGACCCCGCTACGCACGACGTGGCGGGGTCGAGCTCTTATGGCCTGCGGCGGGCGGTAGCCGTCTTGCACCATTGCGGGCTGCCGGATGCTCCGGTGGCCTTCAGGCCAGGCGCCGGCGCCTGGCTGTGATTGTCACTGTTCATTCACGTCTGTTGCGCATTTGCCCTTGTCAGAAGCGCAAATCGGTCCCACCTTCGCTGTCATGTTCAACCAGCAGAAGGAGGTGGTCCAAGTGTCTCATCAGAAATCGTCGGTTTCGAAGGGTCTTGGAGTCTCCGTTAGCTCGGAGCAGCCTCTGGCCTAATCGAAGGTACCTCGCCGGGGCGACTTCGTCGTCCGGCAATGACTGCTTCGAAAGCCACGAAATCGGAAAGGGTCGCCTCCGGGCGGCCCTTTCTTTTTGTCTCGCGCAGGGGCAATTGTATCGACCTTGCAACAGAGCGAAACAATCCACGCTGGAAGAGACGATCGCGCCGCGGTCCGTAACTTGTCGGAAGAGTTTCGCTCGATATGATGCCTCCAACATGCATGGAGGTGACTTTGACTAGCTTCGGGCGGGTTCTCGCTGTTGCCGTTTCGGTATTCGTCGCAACGTCGGCTGTTCAGGCCGCCGACCTTATTATCGATGAGCCCGCCGCCGTTGGCGTGGTCGATGTCGGTTCGTGGGACGGACCGTATGTCGGAGTGTTCGGTGGTTATGCCGCGAGCCACTACAGCGAAGCGGGCGGTTACAACGCCGACTTCGACGGCTGGCTGCTGGGCGTCGCTGCGGGTGCGAATTTTGCAGTTGCGGATGGTATCGTGGCCGGTGTCGTCGGTGACATTGCCTGGACCAACCAGAGCTTTACCGATGGCGGCACCGTCGATGTGGATTGGGTGGGCTCGCTGCGCGGCCGGCTCGGCTTTGACGGGGGTGCGTTCCTGCCCTACCTGACGGCTGGTCTGGCGGTCTCGGGCGTCACCATCGAGTCGGGTGGGCTTTCGGACTCCAACATCCATGTCGGCTGGACAGCCGGCGCGGGCGTGGAATTCGCGGCTACCGACAATCTCTCGGTCGATCTGCTTTACCGCTACTCTGACTACGGGACGCAGACCTACGTGACGGGCGGACCGTTCGACGCGACAATCACCACCCATCAGGTGACTGTGGGTCTCAACTGGTCGTTCTGACACCAGTCACTCGCCAGTTGCTTTGAGGGCCGCCCAATGGGCGGCCCTTTTGTTTTCATCGCGACGATCTCAAACTATTCGTTAACCAAGTCCTGACGGTTACCGCCGCGTAAAGGAATTGTTTGCAACTTGGATTCGATTCATGCGGGCACGTAATCCGTTCCCTTCGTGTACCTTGGAGGCACATCATGAACCGTTTCTCTCTCTCTCTGCTGGCGGGCGTTGCCGTGCTGTCCATGGCTTCGGCCGCCTCGGCCGCTGACCTGCTGGTCCGCGAGCAGCCGTCGATGCCTGGCTTCGTCGATATGGGCAGCAGCGGCGCCTGGGATGGCGCTTATGTCGGCGGCTTCGTCGGCTATGGCTGGGGCTCTGCGACGGACGATGGCGCCGATCTGCTCGGCGCCGATCTCGATCTCTCGGGTTGGACTGCCGGTGTGACTCTCGGCGCCAATTTCACCGTCGCCCAGGGCTTCGTCCTCGGCGCCGCGGGTGACCTCGCCTGGGCCGGTATTGGCGGCTTCGAGGCTCCGAGCGACGACGTGGACATCAACTGGACCGGGTCGCTGCGTGGCCGTGCCGGTTTCGACGCTGGTGCTTTCATGCCGTACCTGACTGCGGGTCTCGCCTTTGCGGGCGCTACGGCCAGCAACGGCCCGACCGACAGCACCAAGATGCATTTCGGCTGGACCGCCGGTGCGGGTGTCGAGGTTGCCGTGGCCGACCAGATTTCGCTCGACCTGCAGTATCGCTACTCCGACTACGGCGCGGCGACCTACGACCTGCCGGCGAGCCCCGAACTGGATCTGAACACCCACTCGATCACCGCCGGCGTGAACTTCAAGTTCTAAGCCGACCGCAACTGCTCTCCGGAAGGGGCCGCCTCGCGCGGCCCTTTTCTTTTCAGACAGAGCCGGATGTCGCATGTGTGGCGAGGGGGTGACACCGCTGCGGCTTTTTGAGGGGGTAGTGCGGAATTCCTATCGCCTTGATCGAGATTCAAGCGTATTCGCCTCCGGACTTCTAGGAGACTCAGATGAATCGCTTTGTAATTGCTCTGCTTTCCGGCGTTGCCGGTCTTGCTCTCGTGTCGGGCGCTCAGGCGGCTGACCTGATCATCGACGAGCCCGCAGCCGGCGTGGTCGAAGTTGCCAGCGGCAACTGGGACGGCCTCTATGTCGGTGCGTTCGTCGGCGGCCTCGCCGGCACCTTCACCGACGACTCCAGCAACGCTGAGTACGACGTCAGCGGCTGGCTCGCCGGTGTGAACCTTGGCGCCAACTTCACCGTCGCCGATGGCATCGTGCTCGGCGTCGTGGGCGACGTGGCTTGGTCGAACGCCGAGAACCAGGACGGCGCCCCGCTGTCCGTCGACTGGACCGGCTCGCTCCGTGGCCGTCTGGGCTTCGATGGCGGCGCCTTCCTGCCGTACCTCACCGCCGGTCTGGCGGTTGCAGGTGCCGAGATCGACGGCATCAACGAGACCCATGTCGGCTGGACCGCTGGCGCTGGCGTCGAGTTCGCCGTTGCCGACAACATCTCGGTCGACCTGCTGTACCGCTACTCGGACTACGGCAGTGTCGATTACGGTGCGGGCGACGACTTCAGCCTGACCGCGCACGCCGTCACCGTTGGCCTGAACTTCAAGTTCTAAGCTTCGGCAGTTGAATCTGTGAACGGCCGCCCCTCGGGGCGGCCGTTTTCGTTTTCGTGGCAGGGTTCATCAACCGTGGGCCGGCAATGGCCGAGGCCCTGGGCCAGGATCGAGAGTGGACCGCCGCTGGCTCGTCGGCGAGGCCGGCGGACAGTGGCAACGACGATCGGGGTTGGGCTCGTCGTGGCCTCGCGTGCACGGAACTGAGCAGCCTCGGCTCACCATGACAGTGACGTCGGTTGCCTGACGAAGCGAGCGGGGCGACGTCGTGCGCGCCGGTTTCCCCTATACCGTTTGCCTACAACAGAAATTCCGGGCCATCGCAGCGATCAACGGGCGATCGTCTTGCGCAGTCGATGTTGTCCATCAGGCACATCTGTGACTTCGTCGCAACGTCCGTGGAAAATCGGCCGGGACGCGCCTCGTATACTTACCGACTGCGGCGATTTCGCGTAATGGATAGTGATCGATCGATGGAGGGCGCCAGTGAATCGCTTGGCTCTGGGAATTGCGGCTGGTATTTCGAGTCTGGTTATTGGGTCTGCCGTTCAGGCTGCTGACCTTATCGTCGACGAACCCGCAGAGGTTGGTGTCGTCGATGTGACCGGCGACTGGGCAGGGGCGTATGTCGGCTTTTTCGCCGGCTACGGGTGGGGCACCTACGAGGACAATGGTCCTACGGGGCCCGACAATGTCCTCGGTGGCGGGCTGCTCGGCGTAACCGCCGGATATGATTTCGCCGTAACGGACGGGATCGTCGCCGGCGTGGTGGCCGACGTGGCCTGGTCGGACATCAGCTACGGCTATTCGTTCCCCGGGGAAGAGTTCAGCTTCGATGTCGACTGGGTCGGTTCGCTGCGCGGCAAGCTGGGGTTCGATGGCGGGCTGTTCCTCCCCTACCTGACGGCCGGTCTGGCGGTGGCGGGAACGACGGCGTTCTATGACGATGGATTTTTCCTCGTAGACGAGTCGCAGACCCATGTCGGTTGGACCGTGGGCGCCGGGCTCGAGGTTGCGGTCGCCGACAACCTGTCGATCGACATGCTCTACCGCTACTCGGACTACGGCGAGGTGGGCTACGGCGGCGTTACGTCTCCGCCCTATGATGCAAGCTTCACCACCCATCAGATCACCGCCGGCTTGAACTTCCGCTTCTGATCACAGGTTGTGCTGCAATCCAGTGGGCCGCCTTCGGGCGGCCCTTCTTGTTTGCAGTCGGACGTGCAAGCGACTATGTAGCGGCCTTCCGCTATTTCGAGCCCGTCGATGAACGCCCTGACCGCCACGGCGCCTGCCGCAAAACTGCTGCCCTACCAGTCGCGCCGGACCTTTGCGATCATCTCGCACCCGGACGCCGGCAAGACCACGCTGACTGAAAAGCTGCTCGCGTCGTCGGGCGCCATCCAGCAGGCAGGGCAGGTACGGCACCGCGCCAATCAGCGCGCCACGCGGTCGGACTGGATGGAGATCGAGCGGCAGCGCGGCATCTCGATCACCTCGTCGGTGATGACCTTCGAGCACCTGGGGCTGACCTTCAATCTGCTCGACACGCCCGGCCACTCGGACTTCTCCGAGGACACCTATCGCACACTGACGGCAGTCGATGCCGCCATCATGGTGATCGACGTCGCCAAGGGCATCGAAGCGCAGACACTGAAGCTGTTCGAGGTGTGCCGGCTGCGCGACATCCCGATCATCACCTTTGCCAACAAGGTGGATCGCGAGGGTAAGGACCCGGTGGAGATTCTCGACGAGATCGCCTCGACGCTGGCGCTCGACGTCTCGCCGGTGGTGTGGCCGCTGGGTGGCGGCGTCGACTTCAAGGGTATCGTCGATCTCACCGCTGGGGTGGTGAAGCGGCCGAATGGCGAGGTGTGGAAGACTTTTGCCGATGTCGATGAGCTCTCCCGCGACAACGAGTTCGCCATGGACCCGGTAATCGTCGCCAGCCTCGAGAATCTCGAACTGGCGCGCGCCGGCTTCCCGGCCTTCGATCATGAAATCTATCTGGCGGGCCACCTGACGCCGGTGATCTTCGGCTCGGCGCTGAAGTCGGTTTCGGTGCCGGAAATGCTGGCGGCGCTCGGCGCCTGGGCGCCGGAGCCGCGGCCGCAGCCGGCCGAGCCCAAGCCGATCGAGCCGAATGACCCGAAGGTCTCGGGCTTCGTGTTCAAGGTGCAGGCCAACATGGACGCCAACCACCGCGACCGCATTGCCTTCGTCCGGCTGAGCTCGGGCACCTTCAAGCGTGGCATGCGCCTGAAGAACGTGCGCACCGGCAAGGACATGGCGGTTTCGAACCCGATGTTCTTTTTCGGTCACGACCGTGAACTGGCCGAAGAGGCAGTGGCCGGCGATATCGTGGGCATCCCCAACCATGGGGCGCTGAGCGTCGGCGACACCCTCACGGAGGGCGCCAATATCAAAGTGACGGGTATCCCGAACTTCGCGCCGGAAATCATCCGCCGGGTGCGGCTGACCGATCCGATGAAGGCCAAGCAGCTCGCCAAGGCACTGAGCGACCTTGCCGAAGAGGGCGTGGCGCAGATTTTCCGCCGCATGGTGGGCGCCGACTACATCGTCGGCGTGGTCGGCCAGCTGCAGCTCGAAGTGCTGCAGAGCCGCATCGATACCGAGTACCACGTGCCGATCAGCTTCGAGGCGATCAACTTCGAGCTCGCCCGCTGGATTGTCTCCGATGACAAGAAGGAACTCGAGCGCTTCATCTCCACCAACAAATTGGAGATGGCCGAGGACAAATATGGCGACCCGGTCTACCTGGCGCAGTCCAGCTGGTGGCTCGGCCGTGCCGAACGCGATTACCCGAAGGTCCAGTTCCTGACCACAAAGGAACGGCATTAGCGTACACGCATGAGTGTACGCCCCATCGTTGTCGCCCACCTCAGCGATCCGCACCTTGATGCGCGCCCGGTTACCCTGCAGCGGCTGCGCCAGGTGGTTGCTGCCGTGCGCGGGCTCCGGCAGGTGGATGCCGTCGTGGTCACCGGCGACGTCGCCGATGGCGGCCTTGCCTCCGAGTACCAGGCGTTCATGGCCGAACTGATCGACCTGCCGCCGACCGTCGTCACCACCGGCAATCACTGCCTCAAGGCTGCGTTCGAGGGGAATGTCGGTCCACGCAACCAGCACATCGATCTCGAGGGCCTGCGTATCGTCGGCCTCGATACTGCGCTCGACGGTCGGGACGAAGGGCTGCTGGACGACGCGACCCTGGCTTACACGCGCCAGGCGATCGATAGCGCACCCGGCATGGTGCTGCTGGCCTGTCACCATCCGCCCGTCGACATCGGGCACCCGATCATCGATGCAACCAAGCTCTCGAACCCCGAGGCGTTGGCCGGGCTCGTCGCCTCGTCGCCTGCCGTGATCGGCGTCCTGACCGGGCATGTCCACACCCTGCATGTGACGCAGTTCGCCGGCGTGCCGCTGATCGGCGCACCTGGTATCGTCTCGACTTTGCGCATCAACGAGCCCGAGCGACTCGCTGCCGATGGCGCAGCGCCGCCGGGCCTTGCGGTTCACACGATCGAGGGGGGCAGGGTGGCGACCCGTTTTGTCGCGCTCGCGCCGAACTGACCCTGACAGGCCGTTCGCATCGCTTCCTGTTCCAGTCTCCAGCGGCTATGAAACGCCGCGACAAACGGGAGTTGGATTCATGAACATTCGCACACTCGGCAAGACCGGCTACGAGGTCTCGGAGATCGGGCTCGGCACCTGGCAGCTGGGCGAGAGTTTCGGGCCGGTGAGCGACGAGTCCGCGGCGGAGATCCTGAAGACCGCCCGCAGTGCGGAGGTGAATTTCTGGGATACCGCCGACGTCTATGGCGGCGGCCAATCGGAGCGGCGGATCGGCGCGTTCCGCGACAAGCGGGGGGTGTTCGTCGCCACCAAGCTCGCGCGCAACGGCGAAATCTTCCCCAACAAGACCGGCTACAACAAGAAGAACATCAAGGAGAGCCTGGCGCGCTCGCTGAAGCGGTTAGGTGTCGAGACGCTCGACCTGGCGCAGCTCCACACTATTCCCACCGACGTGCTGCGCGACGGCGAGGTGTTCACCATCATGGACGACCTGCGCGATCAAGGGATGATGCGGCACTGGGGGGCGAGCGTCGAGAATGTCGAGGAAGCGCTGCTGGCGATGCAGTCGGATGGCTGCACGACGCTGCAGATCATCTTCAACCTGTTCCGGCAGGACTACATCACCGAGGTGTTCCCGACCGCGCAAAAGCGCAATGTCGGCATTATCGTCCGCCTGCCATTGGCCTCGGGTCTGCTGTCGGGCAAGTGGAACAAGGACACCAGGTTCGCCTCGACCGATCATCGCAACTTCAACGCCAATGGCGAAAAGTTCAATGTCGGCGAGACCTTCTCCGGCCTGCCGTTCGACAAGGGGGTCGGCTTTGCCGAGCAGTTGAAGCAGATGCTGCCCGCGGGCATTCCGCTCAGCCAGTTTGCGCTGCGCTGGATCCTCGACCAGCCGGCCGTTTCGACGATCATCGCCGGAGTGACACGGCCGGAGCAGCTGCGCGCCAATGTCGATGCGACCAAGCGCGAGCCGGTGGATCCGGCTTTGGTAGAGAAGCTGACGGGCTGGTACCAGGACAAGGTGCGGCCGGAGATCCGGGGGCGGATCTAATCTGGGCAAGGCCGAGAGCGACGGGACCGTCGCTCTCAGTCGGGCAAGACCTCCCCATCCGCCTAGTCCCTCTTCCATCCATCGTCGCTGCTGCCTAAGTTAGCCGCACCCTCCCATCATCTTGAGTACCCCCATGTCCGAGCATCCCGCCTTCGAACTCGTCCGCGAGCAGCAGATCGGGGAGATCAGCTCGCTGGCGAAACTCTACCGGCACAAGAAGACCGGGGCGGAGGTGCTGAGCCTCATCAACGACGATGAGAACAAGGTGTTCGGCGTGACGCTGAAGACCCCGCCGGAGGATTCGACCGGCGTGGCGCATATTCTCGAGCATTCGGTGCTGTGCGGCAGCCGCAAGTATCCGGTGAAGAAGCCGTTCGTGGAGCTGCTGAAGGGGTCGCTCCACACCTTCCTCAACGCCATGACCTTCTCGGACAAGACCGCCTATCCGGTGGCGTCGCAGAACCTCAAGGATTTCTACAACCTCGTCGACGTCTATCTCGACGCCGTCTACTTCCCGCTGATCAGCGAGGACACGTTCCGGCAGGAAGGCTGGCACTACGAACTCGATTCCACCCAGGGGCCGATGGTCTACAAGGGCGTGGTGTTCAACGAGATGAAGGGGGCCTATTCCTCGGCGGCGGCGGTGCTGGGCAAGGTCAGCCAGCTGTCGCTCTATCCGGATACCACCTATGGGGTGAACTCGGGCGGCGACCCGAAGGCCATTCCCGATCTCACTTACGAGTACTTCAGGAACTTCCACGCCAAGTACTACCACCCATCCAACTCGCGCGTGGTGTTCTACGGCGACGACGATCCGGCGCAGCGCCTGGCTATTCTCGAAGAGTATTTCAGCCAGTTCGAGCGCATCGATCCCAAGGCCGAGATCGCCCTGCAGACGCGCTGGAGTGCGCCGCGCTCCTCGCATGAGACCTATGCCGCGAGTGCTGCCGAGGCCGGCAAGAAGACCGCCATGGTGTCGGTCAACTGGATGCTCGACGAGGTCACCGACCCCGAACTGGCGCTGTCGCTGAACGTCCTGGAATCGGTGCTGGTCGGCACGCCGGCTGCGCCGCTCAGGAAGGCGATGATCGATTCCGGGCTGGGCGAGGGGCTTACCGGGTCCGGCTTCGCCGACGGTATCCGGCAGCCCTATTTCACCTTCGGGCTCAAGGGCATCGAGGACGATGCCGGCGACAAGGTCGAGCAGCTGATTATTGCGACGCTCGAGCGACTGAGCGTCGAGGGCATCGATCCCAAGACCATTGAAGCGGCGATGAACACCACCGAGTTCGGGCTGCGCGAGAACAATACCGGTTCGTTCCCGCGCGGCATCGCCCTGATGTTCCGGTCGATGGGCACCTGGCTCTATGGCGGCGATCCGCTCGAGCCGTTGAGCTTCGAGGCGCCGCTGGCCGCGCTCAAGGCGAAGCTCGCTGCCGGCGAGCGGGTGTTCGAGACCCTGATCAAGACCCACATCCTCGACAACAAGCATCGCTCGACCGTGCTGCTGACCGCCGACCCCGACAAGGCGGCGGAAGAGGCAGCCGAGGAGCGGGCCCGGCTCGACGCCGCGCAACAGGCGCTCGACACAACCGGCATCGCCGAGGTGGCCGAGCAGACCCGCCACCTCAAGGAGCTGCAGAACGAGGTCGATCCGCCCGAGGCGCTGGCGCGGATTCCGACGCTGACGCTGGACGACCTGCCGCGCGCCAACAAGGCGATCCCGATCGCGAAGGAAGAGCTCGAGGGCGTGACGCTGTTCAGCCACGACCTGCCGACCAATGGCGTGGTCTATCTCGATCTGGGCTTCAACCTCACGGCATTGCCGGGCCGGCTGCTGTCCTACCTGCCGCTGTTTACCCGGGCACTGACCCAGACCGGCACCAGCAGCGAGGACTTCGTCTCGCTCACGCAGCGCATCGGCCGCACCACCGGCGGCATCGGGGCGAGCCGGTGGAGCTCGACGCGTCGCGACGGAGCCGGCACCGCGGCCTGGATGTTCCTGCGCGGCAAGGCAACGCCCGACCATGTCGGCGCCATGCTGTCGATCATGCACGACGTGCTGACCGATGCGCGGCTCGACAACCGCGAGCGCATCCGCCAGATGGTGCTCGAGAGCAAGGCCGGGTTCGAGAGCTCGCTGGCCGGCATGGGCAATGGCATCGTCTCGATGCGGGTGCGCGCCGGGTTCAGCGAGGCGGACTGGCTCAACGAGAAGCTCGGCGGCGTCAGCCACTATTTCTTCCTCAAGGATCTGGCGGCTCAGATCGACGGCAACTGGCCGGCGGTGCAGGCGGCGCTCGAGGAAATCCGTACGCTCCTGATCGGGCGCAAGGGGATGATCGTCAACGTCACCGCCGACAGCTTCGCCGTTGCGGCGCTGAAGCCGGAACTGGCGACGTTTGTCGCCGCGCTGCCGGCCGGCGCTGGCCCCTCGGCTGAGGGCTGGGGGTTCGAGCCCGGTCCGCAATCGGAAGGTCTCACCTTCCCCGGGCAGGTGAACTACGTGGCCAAGGGCGCCAACCTCAAGGCGCTCGGGTTCGAGCCGACCGGGGGCACCGCGGTCGCCATCAAGCACCTCAACACCACTTATCTGTGGGACAAGGTGCGGGTGCAGGGCGGGGCCTATGGCGGCTCGTCGGGGCTCGATCCGTTCGCCGGCACCTTTGCCTTTACCTCCTATCGCGATCCCAACCTCGTCGACACCATCGATGTCTATGACAAGGCTTCCGCCTTCCTCAAAGACGGGGTGGGGGAGCAGGATCTGGTGCGCTCGGTGATCGGCGTCATCGGCTCGGTCGACACCTATCGGCTGCCCGACGCCAAGGGTTTTACCTCGCTGGTCTGGGAGCTCAGCGGCGACAGCGACGACGCCCGCCAGAAACGCCGCGACGAAATCCTCGGCGCCTCCAACCGCGACTTCAAGGCGCTGGCCGAGGCGCTCGATCAGGTGGCGCGACAGGGGCAGGTCGTGGTGCTCGGTTCGGAAACCGCCATCAAGGCGGCCAACGACGAGCGTGGCAACTTCCTCAAGGTGACCAAGGTCCTGTGACGTCGCGAGGGGGGGTCGGACGCGGCCACCCTCAGTCCTTGTACACCCCGCCGGTGTCGTCGCTGCCGAACATGTCGGTGCGGGCGACGGTCGCGTAGCGACTGTCGTCGGTCTGTAGGTGCAGGGCGGAGAGGATCTTGCCCAGCATGTTCTGCTCGGCTTTGCCGGTGTGCTGCCGGCTGAGCTCGACCAGGTATGCCGAGGTGGCGTCGAGCCGGCTCGCCATCAGCCAGGCGAGCCGGAAGGTCATCGCCTGATCCTGCTCGAGATATTTGCGCGCATCCATGATCACGCGGACCGTGGCATTGCCATCGGCCCGCACGGTCGCGCTGTTGCGGGTGCCGAGCACCACCGACATTTCGCCGACCACGGAGTTGGGCGACGAAATGCTGGCAATGGCCACGCCATCACGTTCAACGACCAGTTGCCCGCTTTCCAGCACGAACAGATCGCCGCCTTCCCGGCCCTGCGTGATCAGGATTTCGCCCGGCGCCAGCTTGCGGGTCGGTTGGGCGGCGGCCAGGTCGAGCAGGCTCTCCATTGTGGGCTCCATTGATTTCCGAGTGCAGCCTATTCGCTCAACTGCAACCGGGATAGACTTCGGTCGTTGATTTTCATGGGTCATTTGAGATCGGAGGAAGTAGTTCGGCTGATGGCTTCCCCCTTCCTCGAGCGCGACCTCTACGTCCGTCCCATCGACGCCTACATCGACCCGCCGGTGCCGCGCGCCCGGGCGATCATTACCCATGGTCATGCCGATCACGCCCGCTCGGGGCACGGCGCGGTGTTGGCGACACCCGATACCATCGCCATCATGAAGGCGCGCTATGGCGAGGACTCGGCTCGGCAGTTCCAGCCGCTCGAGTTCGACACGCCGCTGCAGGTCGACGACGTCACCATCACGCTGAAGCCGGCGGGTCACATCCTCGGGTCGGCGCAGGTGCTGATGGAGCATAAGGGGCAGCGCATCGTCGTCACCGGCGACTACAAACGGTTGCCGGACCGAACTTCGCAGCCGTTCGAGCTGGCCGAATGCGATCTGCTGGTGACCGAAGCCACGTTCGGGCTGCCGGTGTTCCAGCATCCCGATCCACTCGATGAGATACGCCGCCTGCTGCGTTCCGCCGCTGCCTTTCCGGACCGTGCCCATGTCATCGGCTGTTATGCGCTGGGCAAGGCGCAGCGGGTGATCGCGCTGCTGCGCGACGCCGGCTACGACGCGCCGATCTACCTGCATGGCGCGATGATCCGGCTCTGCGAACTCTACGTGGCGCGCGGCATCCCGTTGGGCGAACTCAAGCCGACGCTCGGTACCGGCAAGGCCGAGCTCGCCGGACAGATCGTCATCGCGCCGCCCTCTGCCATCAAGGACCGCTGGAGCCGGCGGCTGCCCGATCCGGTGCTGGCGGTGGCGTCGGGCTGGATGAGCGTCAAGCAGCGGGCCCGGCAATCGGGGGTCGAGCTGCCGCTGGTGATCTCCGACCATGCCGACTGGAACGAGCTGCGCCAGACCATCGCCGAAACCAGGGCCGGCAAGGTCTGGGTCACCCATGGGCGCGAGGACGCGCTGGTCTACCATTGCCGGCAGCAGGGGCTCGAAGCCGAGCCGCTCAATATCCAGGCCTTCGAAGAGGGGGAGGAGGGCGAGCCGGACGCACAGGGGGAGCTTTCCGAGTGAGGCGGTTCGCCCAACTGATGGAGCTGTTGGCGCTCACCCCGTCGCGCAACCGCAAGCTCGAGGCGCTGACCCAGTATTTCCGCGAGACGCCGGATCCCGACCGTGGCTTTGCCCTCGCCATCCTCACCGGCGCGCTCAGCTTCAAGAACGTCAAGCCGGCGGTCCTGCGCGATGTGGTGCTCGCCGAGGTCGATCCGCATCTGTTTGCACTCAGCTACGACTATGTCGGCGACCTGGGCGAAACCATCGCGCTGATCTGGCCGCATCACGGAGGTACGGAGCCGCTGCCCTCGCTCGGCGACCTGGTCGAACTGTTCAACATGACCAGCAAGTCCGAACTGCCGCGGCTCATCGGCTCGCTGCTGACGCGAGCCTCGATCAACGAGCGGTGGGCGCTGGTGAAATTCGCCACCGGCGCGCTGCGCATCGGGGTCAACGCGCGGCTCGCCAAAACCGCTTTGGCGGAAATGAGCGGCAAGCAGCTGCAGGAGATCGAGGAGGTGTGGAACGGACTGAGTGTGCCGTACACCGACCTGTTCGAGTGGCTCAGCGGCAAGGCGGAGCGGCCGGATATCGACCATACGGCGCGCTTCCATCCGCTGATGCTGTCGAACCCGATCGACGAGGGCAAGGATCTCGAGAAGCTCGACCCCGCCGATTTCGTCGCCGAGTGGAAATGGGACGGGATCCGGGTGCAACTGATCGCCTCGAAGGGCAGGGTGTCGCTGTTCTCGCGCAACGGCGACGATATTGCTGCCGCCTTCCCTGACGTGACCGAGAGTGTCTTCGGCGACGCGGTGCTCGATGGAGAACTGCTGGTCGGGGCGGAGTTCGAACCGCTGCCGTTCAACGATCTGCAGCAGCGTCTCAATCGCAAGGTGGCGACGGCCAGGCACCTGGCGGAATACCCCGGCTTCATCCGCGTCTACGATATGCTGTTCGACGGCAATGAGGACATTCGGTCCTTGCCCTGGAGCGAGCGCCGAAAGCACCTCGAGGCGTGGTTTGCAAAGAACCCGCAAACCCGGCTCGACCTCTCGCCGGTACTGAGCTACCGCGGCTGGGATGATCTCGCCGAGATCCGTCGCCGCGGCGCTGCCGAGCAGGGGCACGAGGGGGTGATGGTGAAGCTCCGCCGCGCACCCTACGTGCCGGGGCGCCCGAAAGGCCTGTGGTACAAGTGGAAACGCGATCCGAACGTGGTCGACGCCATCCTGATGTACGCGCAGCGGGGCCACGGCAAGCGTTCGTCGTTCTATTCCGACTACACGTTCGGGGTCTGGAAGGGCAACGAGATCGTGCCGATCGGCAAAGCCTATTTCGGCTTCACCGACGAGGAACTGAAGCAACTCGACAAATGGGTGCGCAACAACACGGTCGCCAGCTTCGGCCCGGTGCGCGAGGTGACCAAGGAACTGGTGTTCGAGGTGGCGTTCGACAGTGCGCAGCAATCGGGCCGGCACAAATCCGGCATCGCGCTTCGCTTCCCCCGCATCAACCGGATAAGGTGGGACAAGCCGGCCAGCGAGGCCGCAACGCTCGACGAGATGCAGGCGTTCCTGACTGCTACGTGAGGCCGGACATGTCGCTCGCCGCCATCGAGAGAAAGATCATCGCGCTCGAAGGCGAAATGCTCGCCGCGGTCACCCGTGAGGATTTCGAGACGGCGGCACGGCTGCGCGACGAGATTGCGGCGCTGAAGGGCGGGGCGGTACGCAAGCCGCCGCCGGGCGAAATGGGGCTGGGTACGCAGGTTCCAGTGGTCGAACCACCGAAGGGCTGGAAGCGGCCGAAGAAGCCGGACCTGATGACCAACGTGAAGCCGCGGAAGCGGTAGCTACTTATGGTAGTGGAAGCGACATTGGGCGATGACGAGGCTGTCGCCCTCGTGCCGATAGACCATCCGATGCTCCCCATCGATTCGCCGTGACCACCATCCAGCGAAGTCGTCGCGCAAAGCCTCCGGCTTGCCAATTCCGCTGAAGGGCGAGCGAGCGGTGTCCTCGATAAGGCGGTTCAGGCGACGCAGCATGGCCCGGTCGGTTTGGACCCAGAACTGATAGTCTTCCCAGCCTTGCTCGAGGAAGACGTACCTCACTCGATCAGTTTCCGTTCCTGGCCCTTCCCGGCCTCATAGTCGGCGATGGCTTTCCGCAAACGGCGGGCGTTTTCCGGGCTCTTGAGCAAGTGCTGTGTCGCTTCCCAGGAGCCGAACTCCTCCAGCGACATCACGATCACTGCGGCTTTGCCGCCCGAGCGTGTGACGATCAGCGGTTCGCGGTCGTTCTCGACGCGGTCGAGTTCGTTGGCGAGGTTCTTGCGGAAGTCGGTGGCATTGGTGGCACGCATGTGAATACTATACGCAATCACGTACAGAAACTCAACCTAAGCCCCGACGCGCTCCCCTGCGAGCTTACGGATCTCCCGAAGCTCGCCGATGGTCGTTTCGAGGTCGGCCTTCTGCCGTTCCAGCAAGTCCAGCCGCTCATCGACCTTGGCGACGAGCAGCTTGGTCTGGGCGGTTTGCGATTGCGCGTCGTAGAGGCTCAGATAGTCCGAGATGTCGCGCAGCGAGAAGCCCAGCCGCTTGCCGCGCAGGATCAGGATCAGCCGGGCGCGGTCGCGGCGGCGGAACACGCGGGTGCCGCCGACGCGCTCGGGGTTGAGCAGGCCCTTGGCCTCGTAGAAGCGGATGGCGCGGGTCGAAATGCCGAACTCCTGGCTGAGGTCGGCAATGGCGAACAGGTCGCGGTTTTCGGATTCAGGCCGGTTCATGCTTGTTCTTGCGCTGGGCGTATTCCTCGCGCAGCTCCTTCTTGCTCAGTTTGCCGATCAAGGTCTTGGGCAACTGGTCCTTGAAGATGATTTCCTTGGGCATCTCGATCTTGTTGAGCGTTTCGGCAAGGAATTTCTTGAGGTCGGCTTCGGTGACCTGCTGCTCCGGTTTCAGCTTGACGAAGGCGACCGGCGCCTCGCCGCGATACTCGTCGGGCACGCCGATGACGTTGACCTCGTCCACCGCCGGGTGATGCAACATGGCTTCCTCGATGGTGCGCGGGTAGACGTTGAAGCCCGAGCAGATGATCAGGTCCTTGATGCGGTCGACAAGGAACACGTAGCCGTCGCTGTCGACGTAGCCGACGTCACCGGTGCGCAACCAGCCGTCCATGAAGGCGTCCCTCGTCGCCTCGGGGTTGTTGTAGTAGCCCAGCATCACCTGCGGGCCCTTCACCTGCAGCTCGCCGCGCTCGCCCAGCGGCACCGTCTCGCCGGTCTCGATGTTGACGAAGCGGATGTCGGTGCCGGGGATCGGCTGGCCGATCGACAACGGTTTCGAAGCCACCCGCAGGGCCGCGCAGCACACCACCGGCGAGGCCTCGGTGAGCCCGTAGCCTTCGGCGAGCAGGGCGCTCGAAACCTTGCTCCAGTTGTGGCGCACCTCATCGGAGAGCGGCGCTCCGCCGGAGACTGTCACTTCGACCGACACCAGGTGCGGCTTGGCCTTGTCGCCGGCTTTCGACAGCGCCTGTACCAGCGTCGGCACGGCCGGCAGGATGTTGGCGCCGGTGCGGCTCATCAGGTCGAGAAAGGCCTTGAGCTCGAAGCGCGGCAACATCACCACCTGGCCGCCCGCCGCCAGCGGCACGTTGAGGCAAGCCGTCATCGAGAAGATGTGAAAGAACGGCAGCACGGCGACGGTGCGAGACGGCGGATTGAACAGTCCGAGCGCCCAATGGTCGATCTGGCTCAGATTGGCGGCGATGTTGGCGTGGCTGAGCATGGCGCCCTTTGGCAGCCCGGTGGTGCCGCCGGTATATTGCTGTACTGCGACGTCAGTGGCGGCGTCGATCGTCACCGGCGTCGGGGTCAGCTTGCGGGCAATCAGCTTGTCGAAATACACCACCTTGCCGGCGATCCGGCTCTGGTCGGGCTTGCTCATATCCTTGGCCTTGGCGAGGCTGTAGAGCAGCTTCTTGAGGCCGGGAAGCGCGTCGGGAAATTGACAGACGATCAGCTTCTTGACGTGGCCGGCCTCGACCAGTTCCTCGGCCTTTTCGAACAGCAGTTTCAGGTCGAGCGTCACCATCAGTTCGGCGCCGGAATTGCCGACGATGTGGCTCAGCTCCTTGACGGTGTAGAGCGGGTTGCAGTTGACCACGATGCCGCCGACCTTGAGCACGGCGTAATAGGCGATGACGTAGAACGGGGTATTGGGCAGCAGCAGGGCGACCCGGGTGCCCTTCTTGACCCCCAGCTCAGCCTGCAGCGCTCCGGCAAAAGCATTGATCAGGCGGGCGAGCTCGCCGAAGCGGGTCTTCTTGCCGAGGAAATCCAGCGCATCGGCATCAGGGGTCCGGGCGCAGGTGGCGAGAACCGTCTCATGCACCGGGGTGGTGTCGATCGGCACGTCCCAGGAAATGCCCTCGGGATAGTGTTCGGTCCACGGGCGCATGGCACCCGTCGCGGTGTTGGCCATCTTCTTCCTCCTCAGGCTTTTGACGCCCGTTAGGACGAAATATCCCACCAATTGACGTTAGCGTCAAACCGACGACGTAGTTTGGCAGGCGACCCGGTTGAAGCGAACAGGGAAGCGCGATGGCCATTGCGACATACAGTTAAGGTCCATTGGTTGACGTATACGTCAACCATTGCTATTTTGTAGGTATGGCGCCCGCCCGGGCAGTACAATCGACGACAAGAATCGAACCGGGTGCGTTGTTGAGCGCGGGCTCATCTCGCTTGTCGACGGTGCGCTGCGGCCTTTCTCGAGGAGAGATGTGCATGGTCTGGGCGTTGCTGATCCTGTCGATTGTCGCCGTCGCGGTGCTGGCAATGCGCCGCGCCCCACTCTGGCAATGGGCGGTAGCAGCGCTGCTGATCGGTGCGCTTACCCGCATCTCGACCGACAACGGTCTTTGGCTGATGACCGACGCGCTTGGCTGGGGCTTCGCCTTGCTGCCGGCGGTGATCCTTGGTCTGCTGTCGCTCGCGCCGATCCGCAAAGCCGTCCTCACCGGCCCGGCCTACGGCATCGTCAAATCCATCCTGCCGCGGGTCAGCCGCACCGAGCAGGAGGCGCTCGACGCGGGCACGGTCGGCTGGGATGCGGAGCTGTTCTCGGGCCGGCCGGACTGGAGCAAGCTGCTCGGGGTGCGCAAGCCCACCCTCAGCACCGAGGAGCAGGCCTTTCTCGACGGGCCGTGCGAAAAAGTCTGCGCCATGATCGACGACTGGGACACGCGCAACAACCGCGCCGACATGCCCCCGGCGGTGTGGACCTATCTCAAGGAACAGGGCTTTCTCGGCATGCTGATCGGCCGCGAGCATGGCGGTCTCGGTTTCTCGGCCCAGGCGCAGAGCCAGGTGGTGTCGAAGATCGCTTCCCGCTCGATCGCTGCGGGGATCACCGTGATGGTGCCCAACTCGCTGGGCCCGGGCGAACTGCTCGAGAAGTACGGCACCGAAGAGCAGAAGAAGAAGTATCTCACCCGCCTCGCCAAGGGGCAGGAAGTGCCGTGCTTCGCCCTCACTGGTCCGCATGCGGGGTCGGACGCGGCCGGCATGCGCGATGTCGGCGTCGTCTGCTACGACATGTATGAGGGCAAGAAAACCCTGGGGGTGAAGCTCAGCTGGGACAAGCGCTATATCACGCTGGCACCCGTGGCGACGCTGCTCGGCCTCGCCTTCCACCTGCACGACCCCGAACACCTGCTCGGCGAGGTCGACAATATCGGCATCACGCTGGCGCTGGTGCCGGCCAAGCATAAGGGCGTCAAGATCGGCCGCCGCCACTATCCGGCGCGCTCGGCCTTCATGAACGGCCCGACCCAGGGTCGCAACGTCTTCATCCCGATGGATTTTCTGATCGGCGGCACCGAGTATGCCGGGCAGGGCTGGCGCATGCTGATGGAGTGCCTGGCCACCGGCCGGGCCATCTCGCTGCCGGCCATCGGCACCGTCTCGATCAAGCACGCGCTGCGCGTCACCTCGGCCTATGCCCGCATCCGCCGGCAGTTCGGCATTCCGGTCGGGTTGATGGAGGGCGTCGCCGAACCGCTGAGCCGCATGGTGCGCTTCGCCTATACCTATGAGGCCTCGCGCGGCCTCACTGCTTCGATGGTCGATGAGGGCCAGCGTCCCTCGGTCTTGTCGGCACTGCTCAAGTACCGCACCACCGAGGCGATGCGGCTCGCCTTCAACGACGCGATGGATATCCATGGCGGGCGTGCGGTGCAGGATGGGCCGACCAACTACCTGTTCTCGGGCTATATGACGACGCCGGTGGCGATCACCGTCGAAGGCGCCAACATCCTGACGCGGACGCTGATCACCTTCGCTCAGGGGGCGCTCCGGGCACACCCCTATCTCTATGCGGAAATCTCGGCGGCGCAGAACAAGGACAAGAAGGCCGGCATCGCTCAGTTCGACACGGCGTTTGCCGGTCATGTCGGCTTCATGCTGCGCAACATGGTGGGCAGCTTCCTCCACGCCGTGAGCTTCGGGACCTTCGCCTCGAGCCCGGTCGATCACGAGATGGCGCATTGGTACAAGCAGCTCAGCCGCTACAGCCAGAGCTTTGCCCTATGCGGCGACTGGACCGTGGCCTTCCTCGGCGGCGACCTGAAGCGCAAGCAGCGGCTCTCCGGCCGCATGGCCGACATTCTCTCCGACCTGTACCTGCTCTCGGCGGTGCTCAGGCGCTACGAAGATGACGGGCGGCTCGCCGAGGACCGCCCGGTGGTTGAAGCGATCGCCCGCGACCTCTGCTATTCGCTCGAACAGAGCTTTGCCGCGGTGTTCGCCAACTTCCCGAACTTTGCGCTGCGGAACCTGATGCGGGTTCTGGTGTTCCCTCTCGGACGGCACGCCAAGCCCGCTTCGGACCGTGAGACCTACCGGCTGGCCCGCTCGGTGATGCAGCCGGGCGCCTTCCGCGATCGCCTCACCAAGGGAACTTTTGTCTCGATGGACCCAAAGGATCCGACCGGCGTACTCGAGGATGCATTGCTGAAGGTGACCGGAGCCGCCGAAATCGAAACCAAATTCGTGCGCGCCATCAAGAAGGGCGTGGTCGAGCGCCGGCTCGATCGCGACGCGATCAGCGATGCCGTCGAAGCGGGCGTATTGACGGAAGCCGAAGCCGCAACGCTCAGGCTCGCCGACCAGGCCACCGACCGGGTGATCAAGGTCGACGATTTCGATTTCGATGAGCTTGGCTCCAGGCAGTTGCGCCGCGAGCCGCCGGCCATCGACGCCGCCGCCGAGTAGAGACCCCGAGCGTTCCCGAAACGCTCCAGAGAGAACGAGGAGCCGGAAATGGCCCAGCCGCAGATGCCGTCAGCCCGTGCCTGGAGCTTCGATCTCGATTTCGAGGGGATCGGCTGGCTCACCATCGATGTGCCCGATGCGCCGGTGAATACGCTGAGCCGCGAAACGCTGGCCGAACTGATGGGCATCGTCACGGCGCTCGAGGGGCTGGTGACATCGGGCGAACTCAAGGGCGTGGTGCTGCTGTCAGGAAAGGAGTCCGGTTTCATCGCCGGGGCCGACGTCACCGAGTTCGACGAAATGTCCGATCCCGGCGTGCTCAAGGCGGCACTCGACCGGGCGCATGCGCTGTTCGATCGGATCGAGGCGCTGAAGGTGCCGGTGGTGGCCGGCATCCACGGCTTCTGCCTCGGTGGCGGGCTCGAGCTGGCCCTCGCCTGCCAGTACCGGATCGCCGTCAACGACGACAAGACGCGCATCGGTTTCCCGGAGGTCAACCTCGGCATCTTCCCAGGCTTCGGCGGTTCCGGCCGCTCGATCCGGCAGGCCGGGCCGGTCGATGCAATGCAGATCATGCTGACCGGCAAGCTGTTGCGGGCCGGCCAGGCGCGCCGCATGGGATTGGTCGACAAGCTGGTGCGGCACCGCGATACCCTGCGCTGGGAAGCGCGAAAAGCCGTGCTGCAGAACAGGAAGAGCAGCGAGGCGCCGTTCGCCAAGCGGGCCGCCGCCTTCGGCCCGGTGCGCGGCTACATCGCCAACAAGATGCGCGAAGAGGCGAAAAAGAAGGCCAACCCGGCACATTTCCCCGCGCCTTACGCGCTGATCGACCTGTTCGAGGAACATGGCAACGACTGGCGGGCAATGAAGCAAGGCGAGGCCGAGCGGTTCATTCCGCTGATGGACTCGGCGACCTCGAAGAACCTGCGGCGCGTGTTCTTCCTTTCGGAAGGCCTGAAGAAGCAGGGCGTACGCGGCAAGGACAAGCCGGTGTTCCGGCGCGTCCATGTGGTCGGCGCCGGCGTGATGGGCGGCGATATCGCCGCCTGGTGTGCGCTACGCGGGATGGGCGTGACGCTGCAGGATCTCGACATGGAGCGCATCAAGCCGGCGCTCGAGCGCGCCAGGAAGCTGTTCCGGAAGCGGCTCAGATCGAAGACCGAGATCGACAATGCCGTCGCGAGGCTCGAGGCCGACGTCACCGGCAAGGGCATCGCCCGGGCAGATGTGATCATCGAGGCGGTGGTCGAAAAGCTCGAGATCAAGCACAAGGTGTTCATCGATGCCGAGCTCAGGGCCAGGCCCGATGCGATCCTCGCGACCAATACGTCCTCGATCGAACTCGAACGCATCGCCGAGGGGCTGACCAATCCGGGCCGGCTGATCGGGCTGCATTTCTTCAACCCGGTGGCCCAGTTGCCGCTGGTCGAGGTGATCCGTTCGAGCTTCAACTCCGATGACGATATCGCCCGCGGCGCCAGCTTTGCGCTGGCCATCGGCAAGTCGCCGGTGGTGGTGAAGTCGGCGCGCGGCTTCCTCGTCAACCGGGTGCTGATGCCCTACATGCTCGCTGCGGTGCAGCGGGTCGAGGGTGGGGCGAACAAGGAACAGATCGACGCCGCGGCGGTGGCTTTCGGCATGCCGATGGGGCCGATCGAACTGATGGACACGGTGGGGCTCGATGTTGGCAAGTTCGTTGCCGAGGAGCTCGGCAGCCCGGTATCTCCGGCCAGCGATTTTGCCCGGCTGATCGCCGAGAACAAGCTCGGCCGCAAGAGCGGGCAGGGGTTCTACACCTGGACCAACGGCAAGGCGGTGAAGGGTGAGGTGCCTCCGCATCCGGACCTCGCCGGGCTCGGCCGCGAGCTGGTGCAGCCACTGGTCGATGCCACCGAGATCGCCGTGGCCGAGGGCGTCGTCGCCTCGGCCGACCTCGCCGATATCGGCGTCATCTATGGGACCGGTTTCGCACCGTTCCTCGGGGGGCCGATGCAGGCCCGCAAGGACGGGAGAGCCTGAGATGGCCGAGTTGCGTAAAGTCGCCATCGTGGGCTCGGCCCGCATCCCGTTCGCCCGCGCCTATACCGGCTATGCCGAAGAGGGGAACCTCTCGATGCTCGGCGCGGCGCTGGGTGGGCTGGTCGACAAATACAACCTCAAGGGCGAGGCGATCGGCGAGGTGATGGCTGGCGCGGTGCTCAGCCACAGCCGCGACTTCAACCTGGCCCGTGAAGCCAGCCTCGATGCGGGCCTCTCGCCACGCACCCCGGGCACCAATGTGCAGATCGCCTGCGGCACCTCGCTGCAGGCGGCGCTCTCACTCGGCGCCAAGATTGCAACCGGCGAGATCGACAGCGCCATCGCCGCCGGCTCCGACACGGTATCGGACAGCCCGGTGGTGTTCGGTGACAAGTTCCAGCACCGCATGATCGAACTGAGCCGTGCCCGCACCACCGGCGAAAAGTTCAAGGTGTTCAAAGGTTTCAACCTCGGTGAGCTGACCCCGATCGCCCCGTCGACACAGGAGCCGCGTACTGGCCTCTCGATGGGCCAGCACTGCGAACTGATGGCCCGGCAGTGGGAGATTTCGCGCGAGGAGCAGGATGCGCTGGCGCTGAAGAGCCACCAGAATGCCGCCCGCGCCTATGACGAGGGCTTTCATGACGACCTGATCGTGCCGTTCGCCGGCGTGCTGAAGGACAACAATGTCCGTGCCGATACCAGCCTCGAGAAGATGGCGACGATGAAGCCCGCCTTCGACAAGAGCTCGGGCAAGGGCACGCTGACCGCCGCCAATTCCACCCCGCTGACCGACGGCGCCGCCTCAGTGCTGCTCGCCGGCGAGGAATGGGCGCGCGCCCGTGGGTTGCCGGTGCTGGCCTACCTGACGCTGGGCCAGGTGGCGGCCAACGATTTCGCGCATGGCGAGGGGTTGCTGATGGCTCCGACCATTGCCGCCTCGGAAATGCTGCGCCGCTCCAACCTCAGCTTCGACGATATCGACCTGTTCGAGATCCACGAGGCCTTTGCCGCGCAGGTGCTGGCCACACTCAAGGCGTGGCGCGACCCGGACTACAATCGGAACGTGCTTGGTCGCGAGACGCCATTGGGCGAGATCGACCCCGACAAGATCAACACCAAGGGCTCGAGCCTCGCCTACGGCCACCCCTTCGCCGCCACCGGCGCCCGCATCCTCGGGCTTACCGCCAAGCTGCTCAACAGCACGGAAAAGCAGCGCGCCCTGATCTCGGTGTGCACTGCCGGCGGCATGGGCGTGACGGCGCTGGTCGAGCGCGCGGCATGACGCCCACGGGGCCCGGCAAACTGCCCGTGATGCAGGCGTTTCCACAGGGGTCATTGCTCTTGACGCATACGTCAATGTCCCGCTTGTCAGCGAAAACCTGATGCCATAGGGTCCGTACCCAATCCGGCGGTTCCGACCAGTCGGCTCAAAATAAGGCATGGCATGCTAATCGCCGGCCAACGTCAGGAAATGTCTTTCAAGGAGATGGGACAACAATGAAAATAACACAGGTCCTCAAAGCGGTCACAGCCGCCGGCGCGTTAGCGCTGATGATGTCGAGCGCGGCGCTTGCCGTGACGCTCAACCTGGGCAATGGCGGCGAGCCCGGCTCGCTCGACCCGCACAAGGTTTCGGGCGACTGGGAGAACCGCATCGTTTCCGAATATCTCGAAGGCCTCGTGACCGAGGACGCCCAGGCCAAGGCAGTCGCCGGCCAGGCGGAATCGTGGACCATCTCCGACGACGGCCTCGTCTACACCTTCAAGATCCGTGGCGACGCCGTGTGGTCCGACAATGTGCCGGTGACGGCGCAGAACTGGGTCGACGCCTTCCAGCGCCTGTTCGACCCCAAGACCGCATCCGAATACGCTTACCTGCAGTACCCGATCAAGAACTCGTCCAAGATCGCGGCCGGCGAGATCACCGACTTCAGCCAGCTCGGTGTGAAGGCCGTCGACGACAAGACCCTCGAGATCACCCTCGAAGCGGCGACGCCGTTCTTCCTCGATGCGCTCGCCCACTACACCGCCTTCCCGATCCGCAAGGACATCATCGAGAAGTTCGGCGACCAGTGGACCCAGCCGGAAAACATCGTCGGCAACGGCCCCTACAAGATCGTCGAGTGGGTCCCGGGTTCGTACCTGCGCGGCGTCAAGTCCGACACCTATTACGGCAAGGACAGCCTGAAGATCGACGAGATCCGCTGGGACAACACCGAGGACCTGACCGCGGCGCTCAACCGCTATCGCGCCGGCGAGCTCGATATCCTCACCGACTTCCCGGCCGACCAGTACAAGTTCCTGCAGGACAACTACCCGGGCCAGGCCCGCGTGGCGCCGTTCCTGGGCATCTACTACTACGTGATGAACCAGGAAAAGCCGCCGCTGGACAACGTCAACATCCGCAAGGCGCTGTCGATTTCGGTGCTGCGTGACGTGATCGGTCCGGACGTGCTGGGCACCGGCGAACTGCCGGCTTATGGCTGGGTCCCGCCGGGCACCGGCAACTACGAAGGCACCCCCTATGCGCCGGATTGGGCCGAAATGCCCTACGACCAGCGCGTCGAGGAAGCCAAGAAGCTGATGACCGAGGCCGGCTATGGCCCGGACAAGCCGCTGAAGCTGCAGCTGCGCTACAACACCAACGAGAACCACCAGCGTATCGCCGTGGCCATCTCCGACATGTGGAAGCAGATCGGCGTCGAAGTCGAGCTGTTCAACGCCGAGACCGCCGTGCACTACGACGCACTGCGCGCCGGCGACTACAACGTCGGCCGCGCCGGCTGGCTGCTCGACTATGATGATCCGTCCAACACCCTTGACCTGTTGAAGACCGGCACCAAGGGCAGCGACGGCACCATCAACTGGGGCAACAACTACGGTCGCTACTCCGATCCGAAGTTCGACGAGCTGATGGCCAAGGCTTCGACCGAGCTCGACCTGGTCAAGCGCGCCGGCTACATGCATGAAGCCGAACAGATCGCCATGGACGCGTTTGCCGCCATCCCGATCTACTGGTACGTGTCCAAGAACGTTGTCTCGCCCAAGGTTACGGGCTTTGAAGACAACGCCAAGGACATTCACCGTGTCCGCTGGATGACTAAGTCGGAATAACCGGCTCAACAGGGACCGCGGGGTTCAGCCCCCGCGGTCCCAGATTGCATTTTTGCCGCCGGCTTACGGCGTTGCCCCGCGGGCTGGCGGGAAAGGTCCACAAAACATGTTCGGTTATGCGCTCAGGCGCGTGCTTACGGCTATTCCGATCGTGCTCATCACGATTACGGTCTGCTTCTTCATTTTGCGGCTGGCGCCCGGCGGTCCCTTCGACGGTGAACGCGCACTGCCGCCCGACCAGCTGAAGAACCTGCGCGCTTACTACCACCTCGACGAACCGCTGATCATGCAGTTCTTCGGCTACATCGCGGGCGTGCTGCGCGGCGATTTCGGCCCCTCGATGGTGATGAAGGATTTCAACGTCTCGCGCCTCATCGGCATCGGGCTGCCCTTCACCCTGATGCTCGGCTTCTCCGCCTTCGTGGTCGGCACCATCGGCGGCATGATCGCCGGCGCCGTCGCGGCGGTGAACCAGAACAAGTGGCCGGATTACCTGCTGGTGGCCATCGTGCTCGTCGGCATCATCATCCCCAATTTCCTGATGGCGAACCTGGTGCAGCTGTTCTTCGGCGTGTACCTGAAATGGCTGCCGGTGGGCGGCTACCAGCCGGGCTCATTGATCCACCTGGTGCTGCCGATCTTCATCCTGGCGCTGCCGCATGGCGGTCGCGTCGCCCGCCTGGTGCGCGGCTCGATGATCGAGGTGCTGGGCACCAACTACGTGCGCACCGCCAAGTCCAAGGGCCTCGGCACGCGGCTGATCCTCGCCCGGCACGCGCTGAAGCCGGCGCTGTTGCCGGTGGTCTCCTACCTGGGCCCCGGGCTCTCGTACCTGCTCACCGGCTCGCTGGTGGTGGAGCAGGTGTTCTCGCTGCCAGGCATCGGCAAATACTTCATCACCGCCGCACTGAACCGTGACTACGGCCTCGTGCTCGGCACCACCATTCTCTACGTTTTCATCATCCTGGCGCTGAACCTGCTCGTCGACATCCTCTACGCCTGGCTCGATCCCAAGGTGAGGTACCGCTGATGGCCGGGATTACTGGCAAGGACGCGGCACTGACCGCCTACGCCAACGCACTGGCAGCCGAGGCGCCCAAGGGGCGTTCGCTGACCCAGGACGCGCTCAGGCGCCTGTTCAACAACAAGGCCGCCCTGGTCTCGATCTTCGTTCTGATCGCCATCGTGCTGTTCGCACTGATCGGGCCGTATTTCCTGCCCTGGGCGTACGACAAGATCGATTGGGCCGGCATCCGCAAGCCGCCCGACTGGGCCAAGGGCCACTATTTCGGCACCGACCAGAACGGCCGCGACATGCTGGCCCGCACCCTGCAGGGCACGCAGATGTCGCTGCTGGTGGCGGCTGTCGCCACTTTCGTGTCGGTGGTGATCGGCATCCTCTATGGCGCCATTGCCGGCTATTTCGGCGGCAAGATCGACGCCGTGATGATGCGCTTCGTCGATATCATGTACGCGCTGCCCTACATCCTGTTCGTGATCATCCTGGTGGTGATCTTCGGGCGCTCGCCGGTGCTGCTGTTCGTGGGCATCGGTTGCCTCGAATGGCTGACCATGGCGCGCATCGTGCGCGGGCAGACACTGTCGATCAAGCAGCGCGAGTTCATCGAGGCGGCGAAGGCCGGCGGGGCAGGGCCCTTCACCATCATCTTCCGCCACATCGTGCCCAACCTTACCGGCCCGGTGGTGATCTATGCGACCCTGACCATCCCCGAGATCATCATCACGGAGAGCTTCCTGAGCTATCTCGGTCTCGGCGTGCAGGAACCGCAGACCTCGCTCGGCACGCTGATCTCGTTCGGCGCCCCTGTCGCCGAGGCACTGCCCTGGATGCTGTTCACCCCAGCGGCCATTCTCGTCACTATGCTGCTCTGCCTGTCGTATCTGGGCGACGGCCTGCGTGACGCACTCGACCCCAAGGACCGATAGGCAAGGACCGATAGATATGGCCAATGTGCTTGTCGTCGACAATCTCGACGTAACCTTCGCCCTGCACCAATCCGAGGTGAAGGCGGTTTCCGACCTCGATTTCACCCTCGCCGAGGGGGAAACGCTCGCCGTGGTGGGCGAAAGCGGCTCCGGCAAAAGCCAGGCGTTCCTCTCCATCATGGGGCTGCTCGCCCGCAACGGCAAAGCTTCGGGCCGCGCCATGCTGGGCGATGTCAACCTCATCGGCCTCGCGCCGGATCGGCTGGACAATTATCGCGGCAAGGACATCGCGATGATCTTCCAGGATCCGATGACCTCGCTGAACCCGACGCTCAGGATCAAGACGCAGCTTGCCGAAGTGCTGGTGCGCCACCAGGGCTACACCGCCGAAAAGGCCAACCGCGCCGTGATCGAAATGCTGGAACGGGTCGGCATTCCCGAACCGGTGAAGCGCGCCAACGCCTATCCGCATGAGCTTTCGGGCGGCATGCGGCAGCGCGTGATGATCGCCATGGCGCTGCTGTGCAAACCCAAGGTGCTGATCGCGGACGAGCCGACCACGGCGCTCGACGTGACCGTGCAGGCGCAGATGCTCGACCTGTTCAAGAGCCTCACCAATGATTTCGGCACCGCGCTGGTGCTGATCACTCACGATCTGGGTGTGGTGGCCGGCGTCGCCGACCGCATGATGGTGATGTATGGCGGGCGCTGCATCGAAAAGGGGCCGACCGACACGCTGTTTTACGATCCGCGCCACCCTTACACGCTGGGGCTGCTGCATTCGACGCCGCATGTCGCCAAACGCGCCAAGCGGCTCGATCCGATCCAGGGCCTGCCGCCCAGCCTCGAGCACCTGCCGAAGGGCTGCGCCTTCCATCCGCGCTGCGCCTTCCGCTTCGAACGGTGCTTTGAGGAACGGCCGCCGCTGCTGCCGGTCGAGGATGTGCGCGAAAAGGCCTGCTGGTACCAGGGCGAACTCAAATACGAGGAGGTCGCTTAAATGCTCGATCGCACCGAAGACCTGCTGAAGATCGAGAACCTCTCGAAGAATTTCTCCATCTCGGCAGGGCTGTTCGCCAAGCCGTTCCAGCTGCGCGCGCTGCAGGACATCAACTTCACGGTGAAGCGTGGCGAGACGCTGGGCATCGTGGGGGAGAGCGGCTGCGGCAAGTCGACGCTCGGCCGCTGCATCCTGCAGCTGCTGACCCCCGACGAGGGGCGCGTGCTGTGGCTGGGGCAGGACATCACCAAGCTGCCGGCTGAAGAGATGCGGCAGAAGCGTCGCGACCTGCAGATCATCTTCCAGGACCCGCTGGCCTCGCTCAATCCGCGGATGACCGTGGGCGAGATCATCGCCGATCCGCTCAGGACGCTGATGCCTGAGATCGACGCCAAGGGGCGGCGCGAGCGGGTGCTCAGGACCATGGAGGCAGTGGGCCTCCTGCCCGAGATGATCAACCGCTATCCGCACGAGTTCTCCGGCGGGCAGGCACAGCGTATCGGCATTGCCCGGGCGCTGATCAGCGAGCCCAAGCTGATCGTCTGCGACGAGCCGGTCTCGGCGCTCGACGTCTCGATCCAGGCACAGATCCTCAACCTGTTGAGCGATCTCAAGGACGAGTTCGGGCTGACGCTGATCTTCATCTCGCACAACCTGAGCGTGGTGCGGCACGTCTCCGATCGCATCCTCGTGCTCTATCTGGGCCGCATCGTGGAACTCGCCGACGGCGACGATCTCTACGAGGATCCCAAGCACCCCTACACGCGGGCACTGCTGACGGCGGTGCCGATCCCCGACCCGAAACGGGCCCGACAACGCACCATCGAGGGGCTGGTGGGGGAAATCCCATCGCCGATCAACCAGCCCTCCGGCTGCACCTTCCGGACGCGCTGCCGCTATGCCGAAGAGCGCTGCGCCCAGGTGAGGCCGCCGCTCGACACGCTGCCCAACGGACGGCGTGTCGCCTGCATCCGCTGGCAGGAGCTCGATCTCAAGCCGGGCGCTTAGTGTCGGAGCGACGCTCCCCACCCTTGTAGTCGCCGCGCTTGCGGCGACGATCCGGGCCGGCAAAACTGCCGGCCTCGATGAACGGGCGCGGCGCCGTCAGGATCGACACCAGGCGGCTTTCGACATGCTGGGTGGCGAAGGGCTTGCGCAGGAATTCGGTGACGCCGGCGTCGCGCGCCGCCGCGATCTCGCTGGCATCGGGTGCGGCCGACATCATGATGACCGGCGTGTCGCGGTTCAGCCCTTCGGACGCGGCGCGCAGTGCCTTGACCACGGTGACGCCGCTCATCGGCGTCAGAACGTCGTTGAGCATGATGGCGCCGAAGCGGTGCGACTGGAGCAGCACGGCTGCCGCATCGGAACTCTGCACCTCATCGACGCGGCGCACCTTGAGGTGGCGCAGCATCTGGCCGATCAGCGCGCCCATATGCGGCGAGGGATCGACGACGAGCACATCGAGCTTGGCAAAGCTGGGTTTCTGCATCTCGGCAGTGTCGCACCGGCGCCTTGCCGGCCGGTTAATCGTGCTAAGGCGCGTCGCGAGCTTCCGACCCGCTCCCTGCGCGTTAGCTCTTTGTTTTCACGCATGTCTTTGTCCCGAAACCGACGTCGCTTCCGGGAGACATGCTGCCGCCCCGGAAAACCGGCTGAAGGGCGTTGACAGCAGGGGTTTTTGCCCTTAATCACGGCCCCAATTCGAAGGGCGCGCGGCGCCTGTTTTTATTTCAGTTCCGAGGTTCGGCATGAAAGTCACCAATTCGCTCAAGGCTCTGATGGGTCGCCATCGCGCCAACAAGCTCGTGCGCCGCCGCGGCCGCGTGTACATCATCAACAAGGTGGACAAGCGCTACAAGGCCCGCCAGGGCTGAGCTGCTGCTCACGGCTGAGAGTTTCAAAGGCCCGCGCAAGCGGGCCTTTTGTCGTTTGGTGTGCAGACTGCAGCAGACGGCCCCCTCCCGGCATCCCCATAAAGGGGGAGGTGAAGAGTCGAGCCTCTGTCTTCGATCGTGCCGAACACACCGGCAGGGCACCTCCCCCTTTATGGGGAGGCCGGGAGGGGGCCGTCTCTATCAGTCAGGGCGCAGCCTCGCGCCTTACCCCGCAAACCCGGCGATGATCCGCAGCCACGAGCGGATGCCCTTGTGGAAGCTCTTGAGGTCGTACTTCTCATTGGGCGAATGGATACGGTCGTCGTCGAGGGCGAAGCCGATCAGCAGCGTGTCGAGCCCGAGGGTCTTCTTGAACTCGCCGGCCACCGGGATCGAGCCGCCCGAGCCGATCAGCGCCGCCTCGTTGCCCCACTCGTCCTTCAGTGCCGCGGCGGCCTTGGCGACGAACGGGCCATCGGTCGGCACCGAGACGGCGGGGGCGCCGCCATGTTCATGGAACTCCGCCGTGGCGTCGGGGGGCAGCCGGTCGGTGACGTGCTTGCGGAAGGCGGCGCGGATCTTCTTGGGATCCATGCCCGAGACCAGGCGGAACGAAATCTTGGCGCTCGCCTTGGCCGGGATCACCGTCTTGAAGCCGTCGCCGGTATAGCCGCCGCTGATGCCGTTGATTTCGCAGGTCGGGCGCGAGCGGGTCTGCTCGAGCACCGAGCGCCCCGCCTCGCCGGCCGGCGTGGTCAAGCCGGCGCCACGCATGAAGGCGGTTTCGTCATAGGGCAGGCGCTTCCACTGCGCCGCGATCTCGGCCGGCAGTTCGGCGACGTCGTCGTAAAAGCCCTCGAGCGCCACGCTGCCGTCGGGGTTGCGCAGCGAGGCGATGATGTCGGCCAGCACCTGGATGGGGTTACGAGCGGCATTGCCGTACATGCCGGAGTGGAGGTCATGGCTGGCGCAGGTGATCACCACCTCTTCGCCGACGAGGCCGCGCAGCGAGGTGACGATGGCCGGCGTGTCGCGGTTCCACAGGTCGGTGTCGCAGACCAGCGCGACATCGGCATTGCCGAGTTCGGCCTTGTTGGCCGCGAGGAAGCCCGGCAGGCTCTTGCCGCCCGACTCTTCCTCGCCCTCGAAGAACAGCGTCACCTTGATCGGCAGCGCACCGTTTACTGCCTTCCAGGCCCGACAGGCCTCGACGAAGGTCAGGAGCTGGCCCTTGTCGTCGGAGGTGCCGCGCCCGACGATGCGGGTCTCACCATCCTCACCCTTGACCAGCGTCGCGGCGAAGGGGTCGGTGTGCCAGAGGTTCAGCGGATCGACCGGTTGCACGTCGTAGTGGGCGTAGAACAGCACGTGCGGACCGCTCGCCGCCTGATCGTGCGCTACCACCATCGGGTGTCCGGGGGTCGGACGCACCGAGGCGTCGAAGCCGAGCGCCGTGAGGTCGGCCGCCAGCCAATCGGCGGCCTTGCGGACCTCGCCGGCATAGGCCGGGTCAGTGGAGATCGACTTGATCGCCACCAGGGTCTTCAGCCGCGCGACGCTGTCGTCGAGATGGGCGTCGGCGTGGGCAAGGGCGGCATCGAGAGCGGAGGACATGGCGTGGTTCCGTTGATTCAGAGCGTGGGGCCTCCCCCACCCTCATTCCCTCCCCACAAGGGGGAGGGAGGTGCAGGAGCCGATAGTCTTGTAGCTGCTGGTTTTTCAGTCGTCTCCCTCCCCCTTGTGGGGAGGGATCAAGGGTGGGGGTGGCCCCACGCGCAGTGGCGGGGGTCTTACGACGACCCAGCCCCATCCTGGCGGACGAAGGCGATGCGCAGCATGTTGGTGGCGCCGGGCGTGCCGAGCGGGATGCCGGCGGTGATGGCGATGCGGTCGCCCGGACGGGCGAGGCCCTCCTGGTAGGCGATGACGCAGGCGCGATCGACCATATCCTCGAGGTTCACCGCATCGGGCGATTCCACGCAGTGAATGCCCCAGACCACCGACAGGCGGCGCACCGTCCTGAGGTTCGGCGACAGCGCCAGGATCGGCTTGGAAGGCCGCTCGCGGGCGGCGCGGATGGCGGTCGAACCGGACGAGGTGTAGGTGACGATCGCGGCGAGGTCGAGCGTCTCGGCGACCTGGCGGGTCGCCGCGGAGATGGCGTCGGCAGCGGTTGCCTCCGGCTCGGCGGCCTGGGCACGGATGATGCCGCGATAGTTCGGATCACCTTCGACGGCGACGGCCACCTTGTTCATCATCGCCACGGCCTCGACCGGATACTGGCCAGAGGCGCTTTCGGCCGACAGCATCACCGCGTCGGCGCCTTCGAACACGGCGATCGACACGTCGGATACTTCGGCGCGGGTCGGCACCGGCGAGGTGATCATCGATTCCAGCATCTGGGTGGCGACCACCACGGGCTTGCCGTAGCGGCGGGCGATGCGGATCATGCGCTTCTGTAGTCCAGGGACCTGCTCGAGCGGCATTTCGACGCCGAGGTCGCCGCGCGCCACCATGAAGGCGTCGCAGAGCTTGATGATCTCTTCGAGCCGCTCGACCGCCTGCGGCTTTTCGATCTTGGCCATGACGCCGGCGCGGCCCTGGACGATCTTGCGGATATCGATGATGTCTTCGGGGCGCTGCACGAAGCTCACGGCGATCCAGTCGGCTTCCGCCTCGAGGCCCTTCAGCAGGTCGGCGTGGTCCTTCTCGGTCAAGGCGCCCATCGGCAGCAGCGTGTCGGGCAGGCTGACGCCCTTCTTGTCGCTCAGCTTGCCGCCATAGATCACCTCGGTCTCGACCTGCCCGCCGCCGACCTTGGTGGCCTTGAGCTGCAGCTTGCCGTCATCGAGCAGCAGGCGATCGCCCACCGAGACGGATTCGAGGATTTCCGGGTGCGGCAGGAACACGCGCTCGACCGTGCCGGGGGTCTCGGAGCTGTCGAGGGTGAACTTGGCGCCTGCCACCAGTTGCACGGCGCCTTCGGCGAAGCGGCCGACGCGGAGCTTGGGGCCCTGCAGGTCGACCAGGATGCCGATCGGGTGGTGCAGCCGCGCCTCGACATTGCGGATGTAGCCGACGGTCTGCTTCAGCAGGTCATGGCTGGCATGGCTCATGTTGATGCGGAAGACGTCCGCACCGGCGCGCGCCAGCTTCTCGATCGTGGCTTCGTCGTTGGACGCGGGGCCCAGGGTGGCGACGATCTTCACGCGTCTCAAGCGTCTCATTCGGAATCTGCACCTTCATCAGTAGGAGTGTCGTCGGCCGGCTGGTCGCCGCCGTCGGTCGGCATGTCGCCTTCAAGTGGCACTGTTTCGCCGGTGGCGTCGGTGTCGCCGCTTACGACCTCGCCATCGGTCAGCTGCAGCGTCCAGTCGCTGCGGTTATTGGTATCGACTTCGAAGAAGCCGGTGCGTTCGTAGCCGCGCGCCAGACAATCCTCAACACCGAAGATGGTGAAGGTCTCGTCGCGGGTGCACATGAAGACGCTGCCGTCCCAGGCGCCGCCGCTGACATCGTCGGCGGCGTAGACGTAGTAGTAGCGGCGCGCTTCGAGGTTGCCGCGATAGATGGTGACGCAATTGTCGGGCTCGGCCACCCACCAGCCTTCCGATTGCCAGCCCTTTTCGGCGCGATAGCCGAAGGCGACGGACACCTTGTTGGCGGTCTCGTTACAGACGCGGAAGCTGCCTTCGCCGGTTTCGGCTGCAGCGGCGGGATCGGCGGGAGCCTGCGATTGCGCCTGCGCCGAAGCGGCGCTGAGCGGCGCGTCGGCGCGCGGCAGGAAGATCCAGATGGCGATGGCAATGAACGCGGCAGCGAGCACACCAGCGATGGCCAGGATGTAGCGCAATGGACCGTCCGGGTTGGATTGCCTGAAATCGTTTGCAGCGCGCGAGGTGTTTGTGCTCAGCGCTCCGCCCGCTGTCAATCGGTAAACGCGGCTTTTGTCGGAATTACGAAACCCCGGGGGCAAGCGATGTGGATTGCTGTCCGAATAGGCTTGAACGGGCGTCGACGAACGGGTTGAACGGGGGCCGAAACGAAAAGGAATTCGACTATGGCAACCGTCTCCCCCGATAGCGTCGCCCAGGACCAGATCAAGGCCTTCATCGAGCGCATCGAGCGACTCGAGGAAGAAAAGGCCGCCATCGCCGGCGATATCAAGGAAGTCTACGCCGAGGCCAAGGGCAACGGCTTCGACACCAAGGTGCTGCGCAAGATCGTGTCGATCCGCAAGCAGGATCACAACGAGCGCATGGAGCAGGAAGCCCTGCTCGAACTCTACCTCACCGCGCTGGGCATGGCGGCGGCGCCGAGCGAAGACGAGTAAAGACGCACTTGCATGCTTGAGAAAAGAGGCCGCCGATCGGGCGGCCTCTTTGTTTTTGTTTGTTATTGGCCAGGCCTCCGTCATTGTCGGCTCTCGACGTCGAAGGGTATGGGCGCGGCATGATCGCGCGGGGCAGGGCCTGAGCATGCGACACGCGACACCGCTGGACGGGCGCTACGACTACGTCATTATCGGTGGCGGCACGGCAGGGTGCGTGCTCGCCAACCGGCTGAGCGAGGATCCAAGGCGGCGCGTGCTGCTGCTCGAGGCCGGCGGCAGCGACAGCTATCCGTGGATCCAGATCCCGGTCGGCTATCTCTACTGCATCAACAATCCGCGCACCGACTGGATGATGCGGACCGAGGCGGAGCCAGGGCTCAACGGACGGGTGCTGTCCTATCCGCGCGGCAAGTCGCTGGGCGGCTGCACCTCGATCAACGGCATGATCTACATGCGCGGCCAGGCCGCCGACTATGAGCAATGGCGGCAACTGGGCAATGTCGGCTGGGGCTGGGACGACGTCCTGCCCTACTTCACCAAATCCGAGGACAACTTCCGCGGCCAGACCGAGCTGCATGGCGCGGGCGGCGAGTGGAAGGTCAGCCGGCAGCGCCTCAGTTGGGATATCCTCGAAGCGTTCCGCGCCGCCGCCGATGAGATCGGCATCAAGCGGCGCGACGATTTCAACGACGGCGACAACGAGGGCTCCGGCTTCTTCGAGGTGAACCAACGCAACGGTGTGCGCTGGACGGCGGCGAAGGGGTTCCTCAAACCGGTGCGCAACCGAGCCAACCTGCGCATCGTCACCGGGGCGCTGGTCACCGGCATCGCCATCACCGGGCAGCGCGCCACCGGCGTCCACTACCAGGTCGACGGCGCGATGTGCCGCGCCGATGCCGACGCCGAGGTCATTCTTGCAGCGGGCGCGGTGAACTCGCCCAAGCTGCTCGAACTCAGTGGAATCGGCGATGGCGAAGTGCTCGCCCGACATGGCATCGAGGCGCGGCATGTGCTGCCTGGGGTGGGGCGGAACCTGCAGGATCACCTGCAGATCCGCACGGTGTTCCGGGTCAGCGGAGCGCGCACTCTCAACACGATCGTCAACAGTCTTGCCGGCAAGGCGGCGATGTCGCTGGAATACCTGCTGTTCGGCAGCGGGCCGATGTCGATGGCGCCGAGCCAGCTCGGCATCTTTTCGCGCAGCGACGCGAGCGTCGCCACGGCCGATCTCGAGTACCATGTGCAGCCGCTCTCGACCGACAAGCTGGGCGATCCGCTGCACCCGTTCCCCGCCGTCACCGTCTCGGTCTGCAACCTCCGGCCGCAGAGCCGCGGCACCTGCCACATTCGCAGCCGCGACCCGGGCGAACAGCCGGCGATCAAGCTCAACTATCTCAGCGCCGAACGCGATCGCGATGTGGCGCTGAAGGCGGTCAAGCAGGCGCGCCGGCTGGTGGCGACCGAGGCGCTCCGCCGCTATGCGCCCGAGGAACTGCTCCCCGGCCCCGCGGTGGTCGACGACGACAGCCTGATGGCGGCGATCGGCAACATCGCCACTACCATCTTCCACCCGGTGGGGACCTGCCGGATGGGGCAGGACCACCTGGCGGTGGTCGACGATCAGCTGCGCTTGCACGGCATCGCCGGGCTCCGGGTGGTCGATGCTTCGGTCATGCCGACCATTCCCTCGGGCAACACCGCGTCGCCGGTGGTGATGATCGCCGAGCGCGCCGCCGTCCTCATTCGCGGCAGCGCTCACTAGAGCGTCGCAAGCCGCGAGTCCTAGCTGGCTTTCCGTGTCTGCAGCCCGACAAAGGCGCTGATCGGCGCGGGGTAGCCGAACAGGAAGCCCTGGGCCGCGGCACAGCCTTCGGCGCGGAGAAAGGCCAGTTCCTCGCGCCGCTCGACGCCCTCGGCGACTACCGGTGTGCCCAGATAGCGCCCGAGTTCGACTACGGCGTGGACGATCGCCGCCGATTGCGGGTTGCGGTCGAAGGTGCGCACGAACGACTGGTCGAGTTTTATGCGCGTGAACGGGAAGGCGCTCAGGTGGGTCAGCGACGAGTGGCCGGTGCCGAAATCGTCGATGGCGACCCGCACCCCCAGCGCCCGCACCTGGCGCAGCGTCGTCACGGCCCGCACCAGGTCGCGTACCAGCGCCGTCTCGGTCACTTCGATTTCGAGCCGCGCCGGCGAGAGGCCGGTCTCGAGCAGCACTTCGTGGATCAGCCGGGCGAAGCCCGCATTGTGGATTTGCGCCGCCGAGACGTTCACCGAGATGCCCAGCGGCACCCGCCAGGCCGCGGCTTCGGCGCAGGCGGTGCGCAGCACCCACTCGCCGATCCCGAGGATCAGGCCGTTCTCCTCGGCAATGGGCACAAAGACGCCGGGCGGCACCTCGCCGCGCTCCGGGTGGTACCAGCGGAGCAGCGCCTCAAAGCCGGTGACCTCGCCGGAGGCGAGATCGACCTGTGGCTGGTAGGCGAGATCGAGCTGGCCCGCATCGGCGGCAGCGGCCAGGTCATTGGCCACCAGGCGCCGGTCGCGCAGCTCCTCGTTCATCGTCGGCTCGAACTGGCGGTAGGCGCCGCGCCCATCCTGCTTGGCGCGATAGAGCGCCATGTCGGCGGCCGACATCAGCTGCTCGGCGCTCTGGGCATCGCCGGGGAAAGAGGCGATGCCGATCGAAGCCGAGATCGTGGCGTCTGCAGCAGACTGAGCCACATCATCAGCAAACGCTTGCAGCAGCCGCTGCGCCACGCGATTGGCGGCGCCGAGGCTCTCGGTTGCGTTGAGCACCACGGCGAACTCGTCGCCGCTCAAGCGCGCCGGGTAGCCGATCTCGGCCACCTCGCGCTGCAGGATCAGCCCGACCCGGCGCAACAGCGCATCGCCTGCGGCATGGCCGTAGAGGTCGTTCACTTCCTTGAACTTGTCGAGGTCGAGGCACAGCACGCTGCAGCTCCGGCCGTCGCTGCGCGCCCGCTCGATGGTTTCGTCGAGCCGCCGGCCGAAGCTCACCCGGTTGGGCAGCCCGGTCAGCGCGTCGTGATGGGCGAGGAAGCGGATATGGGCTTCCGCCTGCTTGCGGCTCGACACGTCGCGAATGGCGATCGCCCGCTGCCGCACCCCCTGGAACTCGATCTCATGGGCCACCGCCTCGACCGGGATCGCGCCGGCGGTGATGGCGAGTTCGGCATCGATGGTGGCGTTGGGCGTGCGCTCCAGCGCCGTGCAGGCGGTGACGTCGAGAAAATCCAGCAGTGGCCGGCCAGTCGCATCGGCCTCGGAGCCCACGAGTTGTCGGAAGCTGCGATTGGTGGCGCTGATCGTCCCGTGCCGGACGATGACGATGCCCTCGACCGCCGCATCGGCCAACTCCCGCATCCGGACGCTCTCGGCGCTGTGGCGCCGGTCGCGCAGGTCGAGCAGGGTGCCGCCCATGGCGAGGCCGAGGATGATGGTCGAGGCCAGCGACAGCACCAGCCAGAGCCAGGCCGGGGTGCCCTCGGCGACGATCGCGTAGCAATCGGCGAAGCCGGCGGCACCCATGGCGGTGAAGTGCATGGCGCAGATGGCGAGGGTGAGCAGGATCGGCGCCCCGACGCGACCGCGCAGCGTCGAGGCGCGCGCCAGCCAGAGGGCGGCCGCGCCCAGGGTCATGCCGGTGAGGATCGAAAACGCGACGAGGTTGCCGTCCCAGACGATGCTGCCGCCGACGATAACCGCCGCCATGCCGGTATAGTGCATGGCGGAAATGCCGAGCCCGACCACCGCGCCGGCAAGGATCGAGTCCCCGCTCGAGGTGCCGACGGTGGCAAACCACAACCCGCCACCGACAATGGCGATTGCAAGGGACAGCGAAGCCAGCGTGGTGAGCAGGTCGTAGCCGACGGCCATGCCGGGATGAAAGGCCAGCATCGCCACGAAATGGGTGGCCCAGATGCCGAAGCCGACCGAGACCGCCGCCACGCCCAGCCACACCAGCCGCATCGTGCCGCCGGTGCGACGCGCATGGTGCAGCAGCGATATTCCGGCGAACGACGACAGCGTACACAGCAACGCCGCCACAAGGACCAGCGCCAGATCGTGGTTGTTCAGTAATGTGTCGACAACAGCCTGCAACAGGCGCCCCCGGATACTGCAATAGCGGCGAGTGTTCGTGTTGCCAATGAACAGACGATTACTTGCCGCGGCGATCCAGCGCCCGGTTATCGGGTGGGTGAATCAGCCGTCTGGAGCACTGCAGGTAGAACTGCGTAGGAAGGGGGCGGAGGCGGAGCCAGCCCGCTGCGTTTCAGGAAGTTTCCCTCATTCGGCGGCAAGAATTTTTCGGCCGGCCAGCTGATTTTCGCTGCGCCTCCCAAGCGGAGGCGGATCGAGAAGGACTTCCCTTATGGCCAAAATCTGCCTCGTGGGCGCCGGCAGCACGGTATTCGCCCAGAACATCCTGAGCGACGTGCTCAGCAACGTCGAACTGCAGGACAGCGAAATCAGCCTGTTCGACATCGATCCGGAGCGGCTCGTGACCTCCGAGACGGTGGCGCGACGCATCGGCACGACGCTGGGCCTGCCCGATCTCAGGGTCGAGGCGACGCTCGATCGGCGCCAGGCGCTGCGCGGCGCCGACTTCGTCATCCTGATGATGCAGGTGGGCGGCTACCGGCCGGCCACGGTCACCGATTTCGACGTGCCCAAGAAATACGGCCTGCGCCAGACCATCGGCGATACGCTCGGGATCGGCGGCATCTTCCGGGCGCTGCGCACCATCCCGGTCATCCTCGAGATCATCGACGACATGCGCGAGGTCTGCCCGGATGCGCTGTTGATGAACTACGTCAACCCGATGGCGATGAACAGCTGGGCGGCGACCAAGGCGGCCCCGGACATCCGTTATGTCGGGCTCTGCCACTCGGTGCAGGAGACCTCGGGTTACCTCGCCCGCAGTCTTGGCGAGGATATCGCCGATATCGACTTCACCTGCGCCGGACTCAACCACGTCGCCTTCTTTCTCAAGTTCGAGAAGCGGCTCGCCGACGGCTCGCGCGAGGACCTTTACCCGCGGCTCCGTGCCATGGCGGCGGCCGGGGCGTTTCCGGTTGAGGACAGTGTCCGCGCCGCGGTGCTGCACCGCTTCGGGCACTTCGTCACCGAGTCGAGCATCCATTTCTCGGAGTATAATTCCTGGTTCATCAAGCCGAACCGGCCCGACCTCGTCGCCCGCTACCACGTGCCGCTCGACCAGTATCCGGTGTGGTGCGAGGAGCAGATCGCCGACTGGCATCGGCTGCGCGCCGAACTCGCCGACCCGGACAAGCCGCTCGAGGTCGAGCAGAGCAACGAGTATGCGGCGGCGATCATCCACTCGATGGTCACCGGCAAGCCGTCGCTGATCTACGGCAACGTGCGCAACGACCGGCTGATCGACAACCTGGTCGAGGGCTGCGCCGTGGAGGTGCCGTGCCACGTCGATCGCAACGGTATCCAGCCGGTGCGGATGGGCAAGCTCCCGCCGCAGCTCGCCGGCATCATGCGCACCAATGTCAACGTCCAGGAAATGGCAGTGGAGGCGGCGCTGACCGGGAAGCGCGAGGCGATCTACCAGGCCGCAATGCTCGACCCGCACACCGCGGCCGAACTGTCGCTCGACGAGATCGTGTCGCTGACCGACGATCTTATCGCGGCGCATGGGGATTTGTTGCCGGCGTATCGGTGAGCGGCCGGTTTGAACTGACCCTCTCCCCAGCGGGGAGAGGGGACGATGTGGCACTGCCAGTGGTCTTGCGCCCCCTCTCCCCGCTGGGGAGAGGGACGGGGTGAGGGGTTGGTGCCTCAGCTCCGAAACTGCAGCCGGTAGTCCCGCGGCGTCATTTCCAGTTCGCGCTGGAAGGCGTGATAGAAGCGGCTCAAGGAGCCATAGCCGCAGGTAAAGGCGATTTCGATGATCGGCCGGTCGGTATCGGCCAGCATCATCATGGCGTGGCTCAGCCGCTGGCGGCGGATATATTGGGCGATGGTAACGCCGAGCACGCTCTTGAACGCCGCCATCGCATTGGTCGGGTGGAGACCGCACGCCTCTGCGATGTCGGCTAACTGAATGTCGCCGGCGAATTCGCGGTTGATGAAGCCGGTCATTTTCTGCACCCGGTCGATCAGCCGATCGTCGGCCTTGGTCTTGGCGGTCAGCGGGTCGTCGGTCTTGATGCCGGATTGGTCCTCGATCTCCGCCGGGATGCCGTTCAGCGCCAACCGCCGCAGCCTGAGCCGCACCTCCTCGCGCAGGATCTGCGCCAGGGCCTCGCCGGGGGCCGGGTTCCATTCGGCGGCCCAGCGCTGGAACAGCAGCAGGTCCAGCGGCTCCGGCTCGGCCAGCGACATCATGCGGCCGTTGAGTACTGCCGTCTTGAATGCCTGAGGTAGCGCCAGCGCCAGGAAATCAGTGAACGGGACATAGGCGCAGACCAGCGGCGCCGGGCCATCGACCTTGAACGCCTGATGCGGCACACCAGCCCAGAAGCAGTAGGGCCGTCCAGGCCGGATCACCACCCGGTTGCCATTGAACAGGTAGGTCATCGAGCCGGCGAGCAGGAAATTGAACTCGACATGGTCGTGCCAATGCGCCGCCGGCATGGCCTCGGCCACCTGGTATTCGGCGAAGAAGTGGTCGCGCGGCAGGTAGTCGCTGTCGTCCTGCGCCATGGATTTGGCGGCACGCAGCCGGTTCAGCTTGCGCGGCCGTGGCGGCTTCGACGGCGGTGCGGTGGGGGAGGCATCCATGGTGCAACAGGCTAATGGCGCAAGCGGCCCGGCGTCCAGCGCTGCACTGGGAAACAGGAAGATATCGCCGCCAACTAGGTAGTTTTGTACGCTTCCCCCACGCATCTTGGCTGCCATGGAGGCCTGCCAGGAGGGTGGCAGGGCAAGACGCGAGGGGGAAGAGATGCAGAACTGGGTGAAGCGGGCCGTTCCCGGAGCCGTGCTGCTGGGCGGGTTGCTGCTGAGTTCGACCGCACTGGCCGAGACCGAACTCAAGCTGATGCTGTTCGGCGGCCCGGTGGACGTGGCGATCTGGGACAAGCTCTCGGCGGAGTTCGAGGCGAGCCATCCCGGCATCACCGTGACGGTCGAGGTCAACGACTGGGATTCCTACTGGGAGAAGCTGCGCGTGCTGATCGCCGGTGGTACGGCGCCTGATATCTTTGCCATGGACGCTTCCAACTATCCCGACTGGCAGGCCCGCGGGGCGCTGCTGCAGCTGCAGCCAATGATCGATGCCGAGCCGGAACTGCTCGCCGATGTCTATCCGGTGTCGCTCGAGGCGTACCAGACGCCGGACGGCTACTATGGTCTGCCGCGCGATTTCCAGACCATCGCGCTGTTCTACAACAAGGACATGTTCGACGCTGCCGGGGTCGCCTATCCGACCGACCAATGGAGCTGGGACGACCTCCGCGCCGCGGCAAGGCAGCTGACCCGCGACAGCAATGGCGATGGCTCGATCGACCAGTGGGGGCTGTTCGCCGAGCTGATCGACATGGAGGCATTCTGGAGCAGCGTATTGTGGTCGCATGGCGCCGACATCGTCGATGCCGCCAACGGCAAGACGCTGATCGGCAGCCCCGAGGCCATGACGGCGTGGAACTTCATTGCCGGCATGGTGCTCGACGACAAGTCGATCCCCACCGCCGAGCAATTGCGGCAGTTCGGCGCCGATGGCTTCCAGGCCGGGGTGACCGCTATGGGGCTGAGCGGGCACTGGTCGGTGCCCGATTACGCGCCGGCTGGCTTCCGCTGGGATGTCGCGCCGATGCCGAAGGGGCCGGCGGGCCGGGTCACCAGCGTCAACAGCGCCGGCTTCACCATCGCTTCGACCACCAAGCACCCTGCTGAGGCCTGGGAGCTGTTGAAGTTCGCCATCGGCCCCGAGGCACAGCAGCAACTGGCCGGTATCGGCTTTGCCATCCCGATCCAGAAATCGATCGCCGAAGGCCCGGCTTATCTCGAGCAGCAGAGCGCGCCGATCGACCACAAGCTGTTCGTCGAGGCGCTCGACTATGCCCGAGTCAAGCCGGTGTTCCGCGGCTACGAGGAGTGGGCCTCGGCGGTCGGCGATGCCTTGCAGATGGCCTGGTCGGGGGCATTGCCGATCGCCGACGCGATCCAGCAGGCGGTCGACGACGGCGACGCCGTCCTTGCCAACGCGCGCTGAGGACCGATCCAGTTGACGGGTAGCCTCAGGCCATTGCGGGGCGAGCGGGTCGGCGTCTTGCTGCTGCTCGCTCCGACGCTGATCGGGCTCGCCATCGGCGTGTTCGGCTCGGTGCTGGCGACATTCGTGCTCAGCTTTTTCGACTGGGACCTGTTGTCGCCGATCAGCTTTGCCGGAGTGTCGAACTACGCCAACCTGCCTCAGGATCGGATGTTCAGCTCGGCGCTGGTCAACACCACGCTGTTCTCGCTGCTCTACGTGCCGCTGACGCTCGGCATCGGCTTCGCCGTGGCCTGCCTGATGAACCGGCACATCCGCGGCATCTCGCTGCTGCGGGCGTTGTTCTTCCTGCCGGTGGTCTCCTCGCCGGCGGCGGTGGGCCTGTTGTGGAGCTGGATCTTCGCGCAGGATCAAGGGCTGCTGAACTCGGCCATCACCGCTTTGGGCGGCGACCCGGTAAGCTGGCTCGGGCCCAAGGTCATCCTCTACTCGGTGGTGATCGTGAACGTCTGGGGCGCCATCGGCGAGGCGATGATCGTGTTTCTCGCCGGGCTGCAGGCGATCCCCCGGGAGCTCTACGAGGCGGCCAAGGTGGATGGCGCCAAGCCCTGGCAGCGGCTGGTGCATGTGACGCTGCCCTCGATGGTGCCCAGCCTGTTCTTCCAGGGCGTGCTCTCCACCATCCATGCCTTCCAGGCGTTCGACTACATCTACATGCTGACCCGGCTGTCGAACGGCAACTCGACTTTCCCGACCCTGGTGTTCTCGCTCTATCGCACCGGCTTCCGCTTCTTCCGCATGGGCGATGCGGCAGCCCAGGCGGTGGTGCTCACCGGCATCATCGCGGTGTTCACGCTGGTTTACTTCCGCATCCAGAAAAAGCTCGGAGCCGAAGCATGAGCCAGCGCAGCGAAGAAATGCGCGGCAACGTCATTGCCATCGTGCTGCTGCTCGCCGGTGGCATCATCATGGTGGCGCCGTTCGTGTGGATGCTGTCGACCTCGCTGAAGCTGCCGGCCGACCAGTATTCGCGCACGCTCATTCCGCCGATCCTGACGCTCGACAATTACCGCGAGATCTGGAGCCTCATTCCACTGCAGACCATGCTGTGGAACAGCCTCAAGATCGCGGCCATCGCCACGGCGGGGCAACTGCTCACCTGCTCGATGGCGGCGTTCGTATTCGCCGTCGCCCGCTTCCGCGGCCGCGATATCCTGTTCTTCCTGCTGCTACTGACGCTGATGGTGCCCAGCCAGATCACCACCATCCCGCAGTTCATCCTGTTCAAGTGGCTCGGGCTCTACGGCACGCAGGTGCCGATGTACCTGCCGAGTTTTCTCGGCGGCGCCTTCGGCACCTTCCTGTTGCGGCAGTACTTCAAGACCATCCCGATCGAGCTCGCCGAGGCGGCGCGCATCGATGGCGCGAGCCTCATCACCATCTACTGGAACATCTACCTGCCGCTGGCCAAGCCGGCGCTCGCCGCCTTCGGGGTCTTCGCCTTCATGTTCTCGTGGAACGACCTGTTCACGGCGCTGATCTACCTGCCTAGTGACCCCGAGACCACGACGCTGCCGGTGGGGCTGGCGCTGTTCCAGCAGCAGTATGGGGGCAAATGGACGCTGATGATGGCCGCCGTGCTGATCAGCGTCGCGCCGATCATCGTGGCGTTCCTCATCGCGCAGAAGCAGTTCATCCAGGGCATCTCGATGTCGGGGCTGAAATAGCAACCCCTACGAGATGCCTATGGAACGCCGGAGCGGCCTCGCTAGTTGTGCAGCGGGGCTCTCGGGAGCAGTTATGATTCAGCGCACTTTCGGGCCGGAACAGCGCAACGGCAAATGGTACTTCTACGCCTATATCGACGGCCAGCAGGCCGAATGGGGCCCATACTCGAGCGAGGAATTCGCCAAGGGGGCCAAGGACGCGATTGAGCGACGGCTCGGCGAAGAGGCGGCGGACGAGCCTGAGCCGCCGGTTGACGGGGAGGGCGAGGGCCAGTAGCCGAAGGGCGGGTGGTTGACCGACCCCCACCCCTGTCCCCTCCCCCTAAGAATGGGGAGGGAGACGCCAACCTCGATGGTAGTGTTCTGGTCTCCCTCCCCATTCCGGGGCGCTACGCGTCCCCTAGAGGGGGAGGGGACAGGGGTGGGGGTCGGTCAACCACCGGCGTTGCAGTTGCTAAGCTACCGCCGGCGTGGGCTCGCCCAGCGACAGCATCAACCTATTGGCCCAGTTGAAGAAAGCCGCGCTCTGGATCAGGTCGGCGATGGCGAGGTCGTCGAGACCGGCTTCCTTGAGGTCGGCGATCTGCTCCGTCCCAAAAGCCGACGGCGTCTCGGTCAGCGCCACCGAGGCGGCGACCAGGGTGTTCCAGCGGTCGCCAAGATCGACCTCGACGCCATCGTCGAGCAGCCGCTGCACATCGTCGCCGCGCTTCGAATAGGTCGACGCGAAGCGGGCATGCACCGAAGCGCAGAAAATGCAGCCATTGGAGCGCGAGGTCGCAGCGGCCGAGAGTTCGCGCTCGGCGCGGGGCAGCCCGGCGTCAGGGTTGTAGAAGATATCCTTGTCGGTGCGGGTGCGGGCGCCGAGAATATCGGGGTCGCGGGCCAGCAGCATGAAATAGGGCGACTTGGCGCGCGACGCTTCGGTCAGCCCTTCCCAATGCCGGTCGGTCAGCTCGGATTCGTCGAGCGGCTTGAGCCAAGGGCCCCAGCCGATCTGCTCCTGGGTGAAGACCGCCGGGCGGTCGGCAAGGTCGTAGGTGATGGCTTTGTCGGTCATGTCGGGCCTCAGGCTGCAGCGACGGGGCTGATCGGGGTGGTGGCGTAGCCGACGCTGGCGTTCTGCTGCACCTCGGCGAGGGCGCGAAGGCCGATCACCACGCGGATCTGGAAGGCGAGGAAGGCCACCAGCTGCGAAATGGTGACGATCTCGGTGGTCGACCAGCCGGCGTCGAGCAGCGCCTGCAGTGCGGCAGAACTCGAGTCGCGAGGGCGGAACACCAGCAGATGCGCATGCTCCAGCGCGGCAGACAGCCGCTCGCCCAGGGCGCGGCGGTTGGCGTCGGCCACCCGGTGGTGGATGCCCGGCGCATCTTCGGCGCTGAGCGGGCCGTCCGGATAGCGACCATAGGGGCCGCTGGTCTCGCCGCGGCGCGCTTCATCGCCGACGGCGGCAACGAGATTGGCCTCGGCCAGGGCCGCGAGCTGGCTGCCATAGAACTTGCCGATCTCGGCGTCGCGATGCAGCCCCGCGACGAAGCTCGCCAGGGCGAAGCGCTCGCTCAGCGACACCGTGCCGGGGTCGGCTGGGGCGAACAGCGCCTCGTAGCTCTTCTGCGCATTGTCGCGGGCGGTCGGTCGGCCGTTGCGCACCGCATCCAATGCACTGCCGGGGACCACGCCCACCAACTGGTCGATGACGTCTTTGCTCTTGTCGCTCATCAGATGTTCCTTTCAGAGTTTCAGCGCACCACGCTCAAGCGTGGCGGATGCGGTGTGCCGGCCTTGGCCCAACCAAGGGTCGGCGCCACTTTTTCGGCGATGAGTTCGATCGAGCGCAGCACCAGCTCGTGTGGGGGATCGACCGAGTGCACCTGGAAGACGATGTCGGTGACGCGCGGCAGCGTGGTGTCGCGGTGGAGGCTTTCCAGCACATCGTCGACGGTGCCGACATGGGTGTCGGTGGCGGCAATCAGATCATCGAGATCGTCGCTTTCGAAGCGGTGGCCGCCCTTGGCGAGACCGATGGCGGCCTTCTTCAGGCCAGTCACGGCGTAGCGGCGCGCCTCCTCGCGGTTGTCGGCAACGAACAGGGTGCGTGAAGCGACGATGCGCGGCGCGATCTCGCGCGGCAGGTGGTCGAAATAGCCGTCGATGATCGGATGCTGCAGGTCGGGCAGGCTCGCCCTGGGAGTGTCGGCCGGACGCGGCTGGGTGCGCGACAGCATCAGCCCGTCGCCGGCCTTGCCGGCCCGGATGCCACCGGCGACCGAGAAGGTGGCCTGCCAGAAGCGCTCGAGCAGATGCGGGGCCGCCGGGTAGAGCTTGACGTCGCCGACGATGGGCGAGCCGGAGAGCGCGGTGCGGAACGTCGCGAGGTGCCGCTCGTAAATGGCGCCCTTGTCCTTCACGTCATAGCCGAAGGCAGTGAACGAGTCCGGGGTGCCGCCCGAACCGGTGCCGAGCTCCAGCCGACCACCCGACAACAGGTCGAGCACGGCCGCATCCTCGGCAGCGCGGATGGCGTTCTCGAGCGGCAGGGTGATGATGCCGGTGCCGAGCCGGATGCGCGAGGTGCGCGAGGCGACGTAGGAGAGGAGCACCAGCGGCGAGGGCAGGCCGCCTTCATCGCGGTGGAAATGATGCTGCGCCACCCAGGCGCTGTCGAAGCCATTGGCCTCGGCGTGGACGATCTGCGTCGCGGCATTGTGGTAACGCTCGCCGGCGCTGGTGTCGTCGAGCAGCCGGGTGAAGAAGCCGAGGCGCTTGGGCAGTTTTGGATCAGACATTGGCGTGGCTCCGTTGGCCGGGAATGGCGTCGATCAGTTCGCGGGTGTAGGGGCTTTGCGGGTTGCGGAAGACATCGGCCACCGGCCCCGTTTCCACCTGTTTGCCGTTCTGCAGCACCGACACGGTGTCGGAGATCTGCCGCACCACGGCGAGATCGTGCGAGACGAAGAGGTAGGTGAGGCCGCGCTCACGCTGCAGCTCGTCGAGCAGTTTGAGGATCTGCGCCTGCACCGTCACGTCGAGCGCCGACACCGCCTCGTCGAGCACCACCACTTCAGGGTCGAGGACGAGCGCCCGGGCGATGGCGACGCGCTGCCGCTGCCCGCCGGAGAGGGCGCGCGGCCGGCGCTGGCGCAGCGCTTCGGGCAGGCCGACCCGCTCCAGCAGCGCGTCGACCTTCGCCGCCCGCCCTACCGCATCGAGCCGGCCGAAATTGCGCAGAGGTTCTTCGACGATCGAAAACACCGTCTGGCGCGGATCGAGCGAGGAGAAGGGGTTTTGATAGACCAACTGGATTTTCTGGCGGAACTGGCGCAGCGCCTCGCCCTTGAGCGCGGCGATATCGGTGCCGGCAATGCTGATCCGGCCGGAGGTGGGGCGGCCGAAGCCGACGACGTCGCGCACCGTGGTGGTCTTGCCTGAGCCGGATTCGCCGACAATGGCATGGGTGGTGCCGCGGCGGACCGCGAACGAGATGTCGTCGACGGCGCGGAAGTTCTTCCGGCCATCGGTCTGGAAGTCGTGGACGAGGTTTTCGACCAGGATGGCATCCTCACCCGCAGGGATGACAGCCGATGAGTTGGGAGACCTCGCAGCTCTGGACCCAGCCGAAAGCGACGGCGCATCGGCCAGCAACTGCCGGGCATAGGCGCTTTGTGGCGCCGCCAGCAGCTCACGCGCTGCGCCGGCTTCCTGGATGCGGCCGCCCTGCAGCACGACGATGCGGTCGGCGCGGTCGGCGGCAACGCCGAGATCGTGCGTCACCAGCAGCACGGCGGTGCCGGTGTCGCGGCGCAGCTCGTCGATCAGGTCGAGGATGCGGCGCTGCACGGTGACGTCGAGCGCGCTGGTCGGCTCGTCGGCAATGATCAACTGCGGCTTCAGTGCGATGGCGATGGCGATCAGCACGCGCTGCTTCATGCCGCCGGAGAGTTCATGCGGGTACTGGCGAGCCCGGAGTTCGGGATCGGACAGGCCGACACGGGCCAATAGCTCGATCACCCTCGTGGCGATGGCTTTGCTGTCCCGCTCGCCGTGGATGCGGAGGATTTCGCCGACCTGTGCGCCGACGGTTTTCACCGGGTTGAGCGAACTGGTCGGATCCTGCGGGATCAGGCTGATCTGGCGGCCGCGAATGGTGTCGAAGCGCTTGCCGGTCCAGTGGGCGATATCCTCGCCGTTGAGCCGGATGGCGCCATGCTCGATGCGGCCGTTCTCGGGCAACAGCCCGATCACTGCCTGCGCCGTGGTGGTCTTGCCCGAGCCGGACTCGCCGACCAGGGCTACGACCTCGCCGGGCGCGACGGCAAAGCTCACGTCGTGGGTCACCCGGGCATAGCGGTCGGCTTCCTGGTAGGCGACCGACAGGTTCTCGACCGAGAGGAGGGGCGTGCTCATCGTCCGGCCTTTCCCAGCGCCTGGCTGATGCGGTTGGCCGACAGCACCACCAGCACCACGACGAGGCCGGGGGCGGTGGTGAGCCACCAGGCGGTCGAGATGTAGTTGCGCCCTTCGGCGATCAGCAGGCCCCATTCCGGCGTTGGCGGCGGCGCGCCATAGCCGAGAAAGCCAAGGGTGGAGATGGAGAGGATGGCGCCGCCGAACTGCAGCGCAGCGAGCGCCAGCACCGAGGTCAGCGAGTTGGGCAGCACATGCCGCCACAGCACCGAGAGGAAGGTGCCGCCGCTGCCGAAGGCTGCCTCGACATACTCCGAGCGTCGCACCCGCACCACTTCGGAGCGTGACAGGCGGGCGAAGCCGGCGACCGAGGTGATGCCCACGGCGATCGCCGCATTCACCGTGCCGAAGCCGAGGAGGATGATGATCGAGAGCATCAGCAGCAGCCCGGGGATCGACAGCAGCACATCGACGACCCGCATCACTGCCTCCTCGACGAGGCCACCGATCGAGCCGGCGAATAGCCCGAGCGTGGTGCCGACGACGAGCCCGACCAGCACGGCGACGAAGGCGCCGGTCAGCGAGTGCACGGCGCCGTAGACGATGCGGGCGAAGAGGTCGCGGCCCAGCGCATCGGTGCCGAGAATGTGGACGAGGCTCGGCGCCTTGAGCTTTTCCGCCGGCACGCCCTGCACCGGATTGAAGCTGGTGAACAGCGACGGCGCGAGCGCGAACAGCACCACCAGTGCAATGACGCCCCAGGCCAGCACCAGGCTGGGCGAGACGCCACGCAAGCGTTGCAGCAGTGGGGTACCCAAGGCGCGGCGCGGTTTGGCGACGAGGATGTCGGTCGATCCGATGCTGGTCATGCTGGGGCACCCTTCAGGCGGCGGAGGCGGGGGTCGAAGACGGGGTAGAGCAGGTCGACGATGAGGTTCACGGCGACGAACGAGAGGGCGGAGAACACGACGATCGCCTGGATCACCGAGGTGTCCTGGAAGCGCACCGAGCGCTCGGTCAGCCCGCCAATGCCGTTGAGGCCGAACACTGTCTCGGTGATCACGGCGCCGGCCAGCAGTTCGCCGAACAGGATGCCGGCAATGGTGAGGGTCGGCAGCAGCGCGTTCTTGACCACATGGCGCCACAGCACCCAGCTGGGCGAAGCGCCCTTGGCGCGGGCAACCGCGACGAAAGGCTGGGTCGAGACCTCGTCGATATTGCGGATCAGGATCTGCGCCAAGGGCGCCGAGATCGGGATGGCGAGGGTGATCACCGGCAGGATCAGCCCTTCGAACTCCCCGGGGTTGATCACCGAGATCCATTTGAGCCGGAACGAGAAGATCTGGATCAGCATGATGCCGAGCCAGAACACCGGCAGCGACACGAACAGCGACGGGATCGACTGGATGGCGGTGCGGAGCCACGCCAAGGGCGCCAGCGTTGAGAGGAAGGCGAGGCCGAGCGCGATGAGCACCGCGAGGGTGAAGCCGAGGCTCGCAAGCCGCGCCGTGGCCGGCAGGTTGGTCAGGAGCTCGTGAGATACCGGCACGCTGCCGACGACCGAGTAGCCGAAATTGCCGGTGAGGAAATTGCCCAGCGCCTGGAGGTATTGCTGCCAGAGCGGACTGTCGACGCCATAGGCGTCGCGCAGCGCGGCGATCTGTTCCGGGCCGAGGCCCAGTTCAGGGTTCTGGAACTTGATCAGGATCGCATCGCCCGGCAGTGCCTGCAGTAAGAGGAACGAGGCGGTGAAGGCGATCCACAGGACGAGCAAAGCCTGCCCGACACGGCCGACGATGTAGCGCGACATGGCGGCGCTCCAGAAAGGGGGACGTCCCGGGCGTTGGCCCGGGACCAGAGCGATCAGCGGGTGAGCCAGACGTTGTAGAAGCTCGGGCGGCCCACCGCCTCGAAGCCCAGGCCGTGCACGTAGGGCGCGGTGGCGAAGGCCTGCGGTTCCTCGAAGAACGGGATGATGTAGGCCTGGTCGAGCACGTAGCCCTGGATCTCGCCGGCAATGGCGAGGCGCTTGGCGCGGTCGGTTTCCGAGGCAAGACCCTCGAGCAGACCGTTCAGCTTGTCGTCGACGAAGGTTTGGACCTTGTCGCTCGAGCCGCCCTTCTGCAGCAGCCAATCGCGGTTCTTGGGATAGAAGCCGGACTTGATCACGTCGGGATCGGCGCGACCGACCATCGCCACGGTGACCGGGGTCTTCAGCGGATCGAGCTGGTCGAGGGTGCGGCTGCCGGCGTCGCCGGCCAGCACGTTGAGCTTCACCCCGACCTGCGCCCATTGCTGGGCCACCAGCTGCAGTACGCCTTCGTTCTGCGGCTGCGGCAGTGACACATAGACGGTGAGATCGAGCTTCTGGCCGGCCTTTTCGAGGATGCCGTCGGCCCCGGGCGTCCAGCCGGCTTCGGCGAACAGCGCCTTGGCCTTGTCCTGATCGAACACCAGCTTCGCAGATTCATCGACATAGCCGGCGGCGTGCTGCGAGATCACCGAGGTGGCGACCGGGTAGTTGGCCGAGAACAGCGTGTCGACGATCTCCTGGCGGTTGGTGGCAAGCGTCAGCGCCTGGCGGACCTTAAGGTCGGCGACCAGCGGGTTGTCCGGACGGAAGGCGATCGAGTTGTTCACGCCGCGGGTGTTGGGGGCGAAGATCTCGAAGCCGGCATCGTTGACCTGCGGCTCATCATAGGCCTGGATCTGCCGGATGATGTCGGCCTGGCCCGAGAGCAGGCCGCCGATGCGGACACTGTCTTCCGGAGTGATGAGGTACTTGATGCCGTCGAGATAAGCGCGGCCCTGATGCTCGAACTTCAACGGGCCCCAGTTGTAGTCCTCGCGGACTTTGAGGTTCAGTTCCTTGCCGAGCGTCTCGCTCTCGACGACGAACGGGCCGGAGCCGACGATCTTGGTGGCGTCGCCGAGTTCGTCATAGGGCAACGCCAGAGTGGCCGGCGAGACGATGCCGGAGCCGATCACCGCGGTGCCCTGCAGGAACCCAGGCGAGGGGTGCTTGAAGTGGAACTTGATGGTCAGGTCGTCGACCACTTCGGCGTGGTCGTAGTTGTTGATCACTTCCGAGACCGGGTATTTCAGCTCTTTGTTGCCGAGCCCGAAAGTGTCGTAGTTCACCGCGACCGCCTTGGCGTCGAGCGGCGTGCCATCCGAGAAGGTGATGCCGGGGCGAAGCTTGAAGGTGTACTCGGTGGCGGTGTCGTTCACCTCCCACGACTCGGCCAGCCACGGTTCGATCTCGAGTGTTTCCGGGTTCTGGTAGGTCAGCTTGTCGGTGATCTGGTTGAGCACGCCGCCGTTCGGATAAAAGCCGCCGGCCGGCGGGTAGAGGTTGGTGTGGGCCTGCTGCTCGAGATAGATCAGCGTGCCGCCCTGGACCGGCGCGTCCTGGGCAAAGCTGGGGCTGATGATGGTGCCGGCGAGCAGCAGGGCGGCGAGCGCTCCGAGCGTGCGGCGTCTGATTGAGGTCACGGTGCGATCCTTTCGGGTGCGAAATCTGGGTTCCGGTCATCTCCGGAAGGTGCCCAGATCGTAGCCCGATCGGCGTTTCACTCAATAATCCCTATGGGAATGATAGACTAAATAGACGAAATCCGGTGAGATTTGAATCACACGGTTTTGGTGGGGCGGAGAAAACACCCGCGCCGGTGCGGGCTGACCCCCACCCTTGATCCCTCCCCCTAAGGAAGGGGAGGGAGACCCTCACACTGATATCGAGACTGTCGTCTCCCTCCCCATGTTTAGGGGGAGGGGACAGGGGTGGGGGTCAGCTCGCGCCGGCCTGGCAGCTACTCAGCCGCAGCCCGATCGCCATAGTCGGGGGCATCCGGGCTGCCTGGGGCGGTTTCGGCGCCGAGATCGGGGAAAGCGACAATGCGCTGGTTGCGCAGGTCCATGCGCACCACCAGCAGCCCGCGTTCCTCGAAATAGGTGAGGAGCCGCCGGGCCCGGCCGGTGGAATGGGTGCCGTAGGCCCGCGCCAGAGTGGCGTCGGAGGGGCAGGGCAGGGCTTCGACGGCAGCGCGGGCAAGGACGAGGAAGACGCCCTGCACGTCGTCGGCCAGTTGGTGCGATAGCGCCAGCGCGGTCTGCCAGGTCTCGGATTGCGCCGTCTCCTCGGCCACCCCGGCCCGCACTACTGCGAGCTTGCGCCGGAAGGCCGGCAGGGCCAGGGCCTCGCCCGGCACGCGCCGGATGCGACAGCGGACGAGGAAATCCTGGTAGAGCACCGCCACCGAGCGATAAGCGGCGTCGCGGTCCTCGAGCAGTTCGCGCACCACGTCGTCGATGGCGCGGTCCCGTTCCTCGGCATCGACCGGCGTTTCGTCAGGGCGCGTCGGCTGCGGCACCTGGGTACGTACCAGCTGGGCGAGGAGATCGTTGGTGGAGGGCGGCGGCGGTGGTGGCGGGCGCCGCACCGGGCGCACTGCTTCGGGCACCGGAGCGAAGATCAGGTCCTTGGCGTCAACAGGGGTATCGGGCAGCGGCATCAGCTTGGGGCTGGAGGAGCGGGCCGAGGTTTCCACCGGACCGATCACCATGGGCAGCGGACGGCGCGACATGGCGGGGCCGAGCGCGACGAAATGGCCGCGGTTGAGATCGCGGAACATCTCGGCCTGCCGCCGCTCCATGCCGAGCAGGTCCGCGGCGCGGGCCATGTCGATATCGAGGAAGGTGCGGCCCATCAGGAAGTTCGAGGCCTCGGCGGCGACGTTCTTCGCGAGCTTCGCCAGCCGCTGCGTGGCGATCACCCCGGCAAGGCCGCGCTTGCGGCCGCGGCACATCAGGTTGGTCATGGCGCCAAGCGACAGCTTGCGCGCTTCGTCGGAGACTTCGCCGGCAATGGCGGGGGCGAACAGCTGGGCTTCGTCGACCACCACCAGCATTGGATACCAGTAGTCGCGATCGGCATCGAACAGGCCACCGAGGAAGGCAGCGGCGCAGCGCATCTGCTGCTCGACATCCAGCCCTTCGAGGCTCAGCACCACCGAGACACGGTGCTGGCGGACGCGGGCGGCAATGGTAGTGAGTTCGCTCTCGGAGCGCGAGGCATCGACGACGAGATGCCCGTACTTGTCGGCGAGGGTGACGAAATCGCCTTCCGGGTCGACGATGCATTGCTGCACCCAGGAGGCGCTCTGCTCGAGCAGGCGGCGGAGCAGGTGGGATTTGCCGGAGCCGGAATTGCCCTGCACCAGCAATCGGGTGGCCAGCAGTTCCTCGAGATCGAGCTTCGCCTCGGCGCCACCCTGCGCCACACCCATGTCGATCGCGACCTGCATGGAATGTGGTTAGCTGATTCTTGGGCCGTTGCGATCCGCCGGCAGACGGCCCCCTCCCATCCTCCCCCATAAAGGGGGAGGTGCCTGCCGGTGTGATTGGCACGATCGAAGACGGAGCCTCGACCCTTCACCTCCCCCTTTATGGGGGAGGCTGGGAGGGGGCCGTCTCTATCAGTATGAAGAACCTAAGCCTTCGTCGTCCGCTGCGCGGCTGCAGTGTCGATCCCGAGCGTCGTCAGCGCCGTCGCCACGATCCCCGCCCGGTCGAGCCCTGCCGCGGCGTACATGTCGTTCACACCGGCCTGTTCGGTGAACACGTCGGGGATCATCAGCGGGCGGAATTTCAGTTTGCCGTCGAGCAGGCCGTGGCTGGCAAGGAAGGTCGCGGCGTGGCTGCCGAAGCCGCCGATGCCGCCTTCCTCGATGGTGATCAGCACCTCGTGCTCCCGCGCCAGCCGGGCGAGCAGCGTTTCGTCCAGCGGTTTCAGGAAGCGCATGTCGGCGATGGTGGGGTTCAGCCCATAGGCCATCAACTTTTCGCCAGCGGCGATCACTTCGCCGAGCCGGGTGCCGAAATTGACCAGCGCCACGGATTTCCCTTCACGCAGGATCCGGCCCTTGCCGATTTCAAGCACGCTGCCGCGCGGCGGCAGTTCGACGCCGAGCCCATCGCCACGCGGGTAGCGGAAGGCGATCGGGCCGTCGTCATAGGCGGCGGCGGTCGCCACCATGTGGCGCAGCTCGGCCTCGTCGCCGGCCGCCATCACCACCATGCCGGGGATGGCGCCGAGATAGGCGGCATCATAGTTGCCGGCATGGGTGGGGCCGTCGGCGCCGACATAGCCGGCGCGATCGATGGCGAAACGAACCGGCAGGCCCTGCACCGCCACGTCGTGGATCACCTGGTCATAGGCGCGCTGCAGGAAGGTGGAGTAGATGGCGCAGAACGGCTTCAGTCCCTCGGTCGCCATGCCGGCGGCGAAGGTCACGGCGTGCTGTTCGGCGATGCCGACGTCGAAGGTGCGGGTGGGGAACAGTTCGGCGAACTTGTCGAGGCCGGTGCCGTTGGGCATGGCGGCGGTGACGGCGACGACGCGGTCGTCGGCCTTGGCCTCCTCGATCAGGCTCTGCGCGAACACCGAAGTGTAAGACGGCGCGTTCGACTGCGGCTTGGTCTGCGCGCCGGTGATGACGTTGAACTTGTTGACGCCGTGATACTTGTCGGCGGAGTTCTCGGCCGGGCCGTAGCCCTTGCCCTTTTTGGTCACCACGTGGATGAGGATCGGACCGGACTCGGCGTCGCGCACGTTCTGCAGCACGTCGAGCAGATCGTTGAGGTTATGGCCGTCGATCGGGCCGACATAGAAGAAGCCGAGTTCCTCGAACAGCGTGCCGCCGGTGAAGAACGAGCGAGCGAACTCCTCGGTCTTGCGCGCCGTCTCGTGGATCAGCTTCGGCATCTTCTCGGTGATCGACTTGGCGGTATCGCGAAAACCGCGATAGACCGGGCCGGAGACCAGCTTGGCGAGATAGGAGCGCATCGCGCCGGTGGGCGGCGCGATCGACATGTCGTTGTCGTTGAGGATGACGATCAGCCGGGCATCCATGGCGCCGGCATTGTTCATCGCCTCGTAAGCCATGCCTGCAGACATGGCGCCATCGCCGATCACCGCGATGACGTTGCGCTTCTCGCCCTTGATGTCGGAGGCCACGGCCATGCCGAGCCCGGCGGAGATCGAGGTGGAGGAATGGCCGGCGCCGAACGGATCGTAGGCGCTCTCGGCACGGCGGGTGAAGCCCGATAGCCCGTCCTTCTGGCGCAACGTGCGGATGCGGTCGCGGCGACCGGTCAGCACCTTGTGCGGATAGGCCTGGTGGCCGACATCCCAGATCAGGCGGTCGTTGGGGGTATCGAAGGTGGCGTGGATGGCGACGGTCAGCTCGACCACGCCGAGCCCGGCGCCCAGATGCCCACCGGTCACCGACACGGCGTCGATCACCTCGGCGCGCAACTCGTCGGCGACCTGGCGAAGCTCGTCGCGTGACAGGGATTTGAGGTCGGCTGGCGTCGATACGCGATCGAGCAGCGGTGTCTGCGACTTGTCCAAAATACCGATCCTTCGCCGGAACGGGGCCGGTCTCTCGATTAGAGACTTAGAGGCTCAGGTTCGGCATTGCAACGCCCTGCGGGCGCGGCCTTTTAGCGTTCAGCGACGAGCTGCAAACCATCCGTCACGAAGCGGTCGTAGGCCGGAATTGCGGCGTTGTCGGGAAGGAAGGCGACACGGCCGGTGAGCGGCCCGAGTTCGGTGCCCTTTTCGAGGTAACCCTCGGCTTCGGTCATCTCGGCCCAGAACGCGGTGGTCATCGGCACCGGCTGCACCAGGGTATCGTTGACGTGGTCGATCTCGGGCGCCACCAGGTCCATGTCACGCAGCTCGATCGACTGGTTCGGCTGGCGGCTGAGCGCCAGGTCGGCCAGCGCCTGCTGCATCGGCTCGGAGGCGCCGTTGCCGCTGAGCGAGTTGAAGGTCATGTCGAACATGCCCTTGAGCGTCGAGAAGGTCTCGGGGCCGCCGAGCGAGGCGGTCTGGATGTTGCCGGCGCCGAGCAGCTTGTCCTTGCTCGGCAGTTCCGGCACCACGGCATTCTCGCGCTCGATGATCATCTTCAGCGCCTGTTCGGCGCCCGGATCGGGGCTGGTCGCGACATAGGCGGTGACCATCTCGTCGGCCTTGGGCGACATCAGCACACGCGGCTTGGGCAGCGGCTGGTCGATGGCGGCGAGTGCCGCGACGGCCGTCTGGCCCTCTTCACTGCCGAGCGGCGAGCGGGTGGCGAGCTGGATGCGGGCGGATTTGGTCGCCGGGACCGGCGCGCCGACCGCCTCGAAGGCCTTGGTGTCGATGCCGGGTGGCAGGGCAGCAACATTGATGCCGCCTTCGGACTTGCTGCGGAACACCGGCACGGGCGCTACCACCTCAAAGGTTGGCACCACGCGCTGCGCCGGTTCTTCGGCCGAAGCCAGCATGATGGTCGCACCGCCATCGAGGCTGCGCGGACGGATCGCCGGGATCGGCGCGGTCTCGCCGGCATTGTCGGCCAGCATGATCGCCGGGGCGCTCTCGTAGATGGCATCGCCATCGCAGGGCACGGTGCGGCACTTGGACCACTGGGCCTGCGCGTAGGCGCGGCCTTCATTGGAGAGCGGCTTGCCGTCGGTCGGCAGATGCAGGGTCTTGCCGTCCGGGAACACCTTCTTCAGCTGCGCGCGGGTCATGCGCGGCCAAGCGCGCACATTGCCGGTGTCCATGTGGACGAACGGGCTGCCGGAGGTGGGGTAGAACCCGACGCCGCCGACCTGGTGCTTCATCGCGGTTTCGCGCAGCTTGGAGAGGTTCACCCCGGGGATGAACACGTCCATGGCCTTGCCGCGCATGTGCTGGCTGTTCTCGGCGACGCCCGACGACTTGGAGCGCAGCATCTTGTTGGTCTTGGGCGAGCGGTAGGACGAGACGATGTTGTAGGGCTGGGTGGCGCCGACTTCCTGGTAGACTTCCCACAGCAGGTCGAACAGCGCGGGATCCATCTTGGTCGGTTCCTTGGTCCGCCAGTCGGCGAGGAACACGTTCATCTGGCGCAGCACCGCCTGGTCGTACTGGCCGTTGCGCTTGAAGGTGAAGCGACCGGTCTCGCCGGTATGGGTATGGTGCAGGTAGAGCGTGCGGTCGCCGGCGCCATTGCCGCTGCCAAAGGCAGCGTTCACCGGCACCACGCTCGGCGGCAAAACGACGGTCAGCGCCATCGTCGCGGCAACGAACAGCCGCGGCAGAACCCGCCAAATCCCCAACAGTTTTCCCGACACGCCCCGAACGACCCGTTGCAACCCAATAGATGACTGAGCCTAGCGCCAGTTCGATGAGAATACATTAACGCTAACGCCCGGTAACCCAAGTGAGGCGGCTACCGTGCCGGTTTCTAGGCAGAAAATCCGGCTGAACCAAGGCCGAATTCCTAAGCACTCGTAAACGCTTGGGCCTGTCACATTGCGGCGACGACATAGCAGAAGGGCCGGCGCCTCGCGGCCCCAGCCCTCGTTTCTAGTCCGGAAACGGCTCGATTGCTATTCGGCCAGCAGTTCTTTCAACCGCTGGTTCATGCCGTACACGTCGCCATAGGAGCGGATCGTGCCGTCGGCATCGACGCGCAGCGTGAAGTACGAAATGTGCACCGGCACCTTGGTCTTGAGGTTGAACCAGCGCTCGGTGTCACCGAAGGCGGCGGTCAGCGTCTCGGCGTTGAGACTGGGTTCGAGCTTGAGCAGCGCGTCGGCGAAATCCATCGGGTTTTCGACGCGCACGCAGCCATGGCTGTAGGCGCGGAACGAGCGCGAGAACAGCGACTTGGACGGCGTGTCGTGCAGATAGATGTCGTGCTGGTTGGGGAACAGGAATTTCACCCGGCCCAGCGCATTGCCGGCACCCGGCTTCTGCCGGATGTGGAACTTGTTGATGTTGGTCTGCGTCCAGTCGATGGCCGAGGCGTTGATCACCTTGCCGCCCGACAGCATCTCCATGTTCTGGCTGGCGAGGTAGCCCGGATTGGCGATCAGGTGCGGCCTGATCTCGTTGGTGGCGATCGAGGACGGCACGTTCCAGTACGGGTTGACGACGATGTGCTCGATCTCGTCGTTGAACACCGCCGTCTGGTTCTTGGGCGTGCCCACCACCACTCGGGTGGTATAGTGGACCTCGTCCTTGTTCATGATCCACAGGCGGAACTCGGGGATGTTCACCGTCACCTGGAAATCGCCGTAGTCGTTCGGCTCCCAGCGCCAACGCTCCATGTTGGCGACGATATCTTCCTTGGTGGTGGCCGAGCCGCCATTCAGCGCGGCGATGGTCGCCGGCCCGATGACGCCGTCGCCATTGAGGCCCAGGCTCTCCTGGAAGGCCTTGACCGCGGCGACGAGCGGCTCGTCATAGTTGATGTCGACGGTCACCGCAGCCCCGGCCGTCTCCGGAATATCGGGCTCGGGCACGTCGAGGCGCTGGCGCAGCAGCGTGACGCGCTCATCCTGCATCCCCGGCTTCAGCAGTTTGCCCTCGGGGATGGTGATCGCGGCATCCATCACGGCGCCGTCGTAGAACTTGGCCAGCGCCGCCTTCAGCCCGAGGAACTCCGGCTGGGTCGGCGACAGCGCCAGGAGCAGCTTGTCGGGCTCGCTGCTGTCGGCGAGCTTCACCAGCATTTCGGCTTCGTTGATGCGCTTGGGCGCGATGGTCCAGGTCTTGTTGACGTCGAGCGGCGAGATGCGGCCGCCAAAGGCATCCTGCGCATAGCGGATCGCCGCCGAGGAGAAGGCGGTTTCGAGCGCCGCGAGCCGCGCCGGATCGGTGCCGGCCGCCGCGACATCGAGATCGGCGGTCAGGTAGTCCGACGGGCGGAAGCCCTCGAGTTCGGAATCCTTGAACACCTGGATGATCTTTTCGGCGTTGGGCGAGAAGGCGATGGTGCCATCATCGGCCTTGGTCAGCCAAAGCGGCTCGAAATGGCGGGCGCCATAGAAGAAGTAGAGCTTCTGCGTCTGCTGGTAGGCGCGGGTGCCTTTCTCGGCCGCCGCGTAGGACGACGACAGCCCCGCCTTGATGATCCGCGCCAGCTCCGTCTTGGGCGGCGCGATCACGATGCGGGTGGTTTCGATGCCGGCGACCGTAACGGTTTCCTGGGCGGAGGCTTGCGTGAAGATCGCAAATGGCGATGCAAGCGCCACCGTGCCCGCCAACAACAAGGCCTTCAGCATAGTCATTAAGTACTCCGTGCCCGGCTCGGGGGCTGGCAAGGGGCGGTGTGACCGGGAGGATTCGGCACTTCTGCCCCAGATATCCATTTTGCTTAGCCCACAAAACTTAACGCTGACAATTGCTCGCGATTTTGTGAGTCCGGTCTGTGGACTTGGTGCAACTAACGCCCAGCATTGCCTAGGCGGCGTCGCTCTCCAGGCCCTCGTCCAGACCGTACTCGCGGAGCTTGCGATAGAGCGTCGACCTGCCGATGCCGAGCGCCCGGGCAACCCGCGACATGCGGTAGCCGTAGTGGCGCAGCGCGAACACGATCAGTTCGCGCTCGACATCGGCGAGGGCGGCGACTTCGCCACTCTGGGACATGAAGCGATCGCTGATCGCCGTCTTGTCCACAACCTCGCGTAACGAAGCGATAGCCTCGTCGATGTGAACCGGGGCTGAAGGGCCCGGCGCGGCCGAGGTCAGACGCAGCGCCTCGGCGCGGCCGGCGCTCAATGCGACGATCTGCGGGAAGTCGGCGCTTTCAAGATAGGCGGCATCGCTGAGGACGACCGCGCGATACACCGCGTTCTCGAGCTGCCGAATATTGCCCGGCCAGTCGTAGCCGCTGAGCAGCTTGAGCGCCGGGTCGGAGATGCCGACTATGCGTTTCTGGGCTTCGGCGGCAAGTCGGGCAATGAAGTGGTCGACCAGCACCGGCAGGTCCTCCAACCGGTCGCGCAACGGCGGCACGTAAAGCGGGAAGACATTGAGCCGGTAGTAGAGATCCTCGCGGAAAACCCCGGCTTTGGTCAGGTTGAGCAGCCGACGGCTGGTCGCCGAAATGACGCGTACATTGACCCGCGCCGGCCTGTCGGCGCCCAAGGGCTCGATCTCGCCATCCTGGATCACCCGCAGCAGTTTTGCCTGCATTTCGGAGGGCAGCTCTCCGACCTCGTCGAGAAAGAGGGTACCGCCATTGGCTTCGAGGAATTTGCCTGGATGGTCGGCGGTGGCGCCGGCGAAAGCGCCCTTGCGGTGGCCGAACAGGGTGGATTCGATCAGGTTGACCGGGATCGCGGCACAGTTGACGGTGATGAACGGCTTGCCGGATCGGTCGCCCGAGCCGTGAATCACCCGGGCGACGAGTTCCTTGCCGACGCCGGTCTCGCCTTCGATCAGCACCGGGATGGTGGATTTGGCTGCCTTGGTCGAGAGTGCCAGCACCCGATCCATGCTCGGTGCGCGGGTGACGATATCGGTGATGCTCATGGTGCCGCTGAGCCGGCTGCGGTCGGTGCGCACCATGGTTTCGAGCTCGCCGAGCTTCAGCGCGTTCCTTAGCGACATGATCAGGCGTTCGGGGGCGACCGGCTTGACGAAGAAATCGGCGGCGCCCTGGCGCATGGCGGTAACGACGGTGTCGAGTGAGGAGTGCCCGGTCTGGACGATCACCGGGGTCGCAAGCCCGTCGCGGCGCATGGCTTCCATCACCGCCATGCCGTCGAGATCTGGCATCACCAGATCGAGAACCATGGCCCCGATGCCCGGATCGGCGTGGAGCAGTTCGAGGGCCTGTCTGCCGCTGGTGGCCGTAACGGCAGAGAAACCGGCCCGGTTGGCGACCTCCGACGTGAGCCTGAGCTGCACCAGGTCGTCATCGACTATCAGAACGCGCGTCATGGTCCCCCAAGGACTTGTAGTTGCACGCTTCGCCGCCGCGGCGAATCGCGCTGTGCCGTTTTGGAGCAGCATGGGTAGGGTGGGTTAAGAGGCGATTAAGCGTGAGCAAACCGCCTTCGGCTTCCCATCCGCAGGCCCGCTGGCTAAGGTCGCGCCGCTTTTTGAGACCGAGGTGATGAATTGCTAAAGATCGAACGGACGCGCGCGGCTGATGCCCAGGCCCAGCGGGGGCACAACCAGCTTGGCGACATGCCGACCTGGAACCTCGACGATCTCTATGCCGGCAACGACTCGCCTCAGCTGAAGGCCGACCTCGCCGCGGCGCAGGCCGATGCAAAGAGTTTCGAGGCCGATTTCAAGGGCAAGCTCGAGGCGCTGGCGAAGGGCGGCAAGCTGATCGAGGCGATCAAGCGCTACGAGGCGCTGGGCGATCTCAGCGGCAAGCTCGGCTCCTACGCGTTCCTGCAATATGTGCGGAACACCCAGGACGCCGACAAGGTGAAATTCCTCGGCGATCTCAGCCAGGCGCTCACCGACCTCTCGACCGGCCTTATCTTCTTCGGGCTGGAGCTCAACCGCATCGATGAGGCGGTGCTGGAGGCGGCGCTCGCCGGCAATGCCGAGCTCGGGCGCTACCGGCCGTGGTTCACCGAGCTCAGGAAGGCCAAGCCCTATCAGCTCGAGGACAAGATCGAGGAGCTGTTCCATGAGAAGTCGGTGACCGGCGCCGGTGCCTGGAACCGACTGTTCGACGAGACCATGGCGGGCCTCAAGTTCACTGTCGACGGCGAGGAACTGAACCTCGAATCGACGCTCAACTTCCTCTCCGACAAGGACGAAGTGAAGCGCGAGGCGGCGTTCCACGGGTTGTCGAAGACGCTGCACGGCAACGAAAAACTCTTCACACACATCACCAATGTGCTCGCCAAGGACAAGGAAATCTCCGACCGCTGGCACGGCTTCAAGGATATTGCCGACAGCCGCCACCTCGAGAACTCGGTGGAGCGCGAAGTGGTCGATGCGCTGCAGACCGCGGTGCGCGCCGCATACCCGCGGCTCAGCCACCGCTACTATGCCATGAAGGCGAAGTGGTTCGGCAAGGCGCAGCTCAATGCCTGGGACCGTAACGCGCCGCTGCCGACCAGCGACGACCGCATCTACGACTGGCGGACCGCCAGGGACACGGTGATGGAAGCCTATGGCGCCTTTTCGCCGAAGCTCGCCGAGATCGCCGAGCCGTTCTTCACCAAGGGTTGGATCGACGCGCCGACCAAGGACGGCAAGTCGCCGGGCGCTTTTGCCCACCCGACCGTGCCGTCAGCGCACCCCTATCTGATGCTCAATTACCTCGGCAAATCACGCGACGTGATGACGCTGGCGCACGAGCTGGGCCATGGCGTGCACCAAGTACTGGCCGGTCCGCAGGGGGCGCTGATGGCGCCGACGCCGCTGACGCTGGCCGAAACCGCCTCGGTGTTCGGCGAGATGCTGACCTTCCGCTCGATGCTGAAAAACACCACCGATCCGACGCAGCGTTTCGCCATGCTGTCGAGCAAGGTGGAGGACATGCTCAACACCGTGGTGCGGCAGATCGCGTTCTATACCTTCGAGCGCGAGGTCCACACCCGGCGCAAGCAGGGCGAACTGACCACGGCCGATCTCAACCAGATCTGGCTCGATGTCGGCGCGGAGAGCCTGGGGCCGGCAATCAAGCTCAACGAAGGCTACGACATCTTCTGGGCCTATATCCCGCACTTCATCCACTCGCCGTTCTACGTCTATGCCTACGCCTTCGGCGATTGCCTGGTGAACTCGCTCTACGCCCAGTACGAAAAGTCGAGCGACGGGTTTGCCGAGCGCTACTTCGAGCTGCTGAAGGCCGGTGGCAGCAGACACCACTCCGAGCTGCTGGCGCCGTTCGGGCTCGATGCCCGCGATCCGGGCTTCTGGTCGCTGGGCCTGGGGATGATCGAGCGGCTGATCAACGAGCTGGAAGCGACGCAGCCAAGTCGATGAAGACGTTGTCGTCGCGACCACCACGCGTCTTCTGTGAAGACTCCGCGACTATCTTGCAACACTCGATAGATACTGTTGATCCCTTCGTGGTGTCTTGTTGACTCGTGTCAATTCAAAGGCATTTTGAAGGCGACAGAATTCGTGTGGGGTGGTTTCGATGATTCGTGTTTTGCTCGGCGGGCTCTTGGCGGCCACCGCAATGGTATCTGTGGCTACGGCTGCAGATCTGATTGTTGAACAGGATGTGGCCGAAGCAGCGATCGCTGCGGCGCACGATTGGTCTGGTGGCTATGTCGGCGCGCATATCGGCTATGGCTGGGGCACTGCCGAGGCGGTCGACACAGACGCCGGCGGCGGGTTCTTTGACGAAGACACGGGTGAGACGTTCTCGGTGGATGCGTCGGGGTTCCTCGCGGGATTGCAGGCTGGCGCCAACTGGCAGATGGATTCGATCGTCCTGGGCGTTGAAGGCCAGGTGGGCTTCCTCAGCGCCAGTGGCGAGAACTTCCTCGAGCCCGAGCCGGACAATTTCGGAACGCTTGATTTCGGTTGGTACGCCGACCTGACGGGGCGTCTCGGCTTCGCGGCGGACAGCGCCCTGTTCTACCTGAAGGGCGGTGTTGCAGCGGCGCGTGTCGAGACCACCTTCGGGGATCTCGTCGATGGTTCGCTTGATCCTGACACGGACAGCACGGGGTCCTTTGCCGGGACGAGGTTTGGCTGGACCGTCGGTGCCGGTATCGAAATGGCGCTGGATGATAACTGGTCGGTGAAAGCTGAGTACCAGTATTACGACCTGGGCACAGAGGAGCTCGTCGACATTCAGGGCGATACGGCGGATGTGTCGTTTACTGCACAGACCGTCAAGGTGGGTCTTAACTACGGCTTCTGAGACCTGAGGTCTCGATTGTGGAAAGGGCCCGCTCCGGCGGGCCCTTTGTCATTTGTGAGCGTAGCGCGATGCGGGGCACGTTCTGCAGAGACGTTTTGGCTCATCACGATCCGATTGCGCCCGGTCACAAGAACTCGAATGCAGGAATTCTGCCGGCTGTCCCCCTGGATGCTGGAGATCGACGGCCTCGAAGCACTGTCGGTTGGACAGCCAAAGCCGGTTTTGAGTCACGTTGGCCGACGTTTCGATAGGGGGCTTCGCCATGCCGACCAAGCGCCTGGACTGCCGACCTCAAGGCTGGTCCTGCCGATCAGCCGATCGCGCGCCTTGGGATGGTTTGAACGTCTCGTTTGGACCGTTGCGCGACAGCGATCCTGGTGGGCGCATCAACGTTCGGTCATGTCATCGGGTATGGTTTTCATACGTCGCTCCGGCATCGGCAATTGGTCCAGCGTGGCGAACCGCCGCGCTGTGCTTGTGCGGCACACCCTTGCGAAGTATGAGAAGCTGAGTGGGGCGGTCTGATCTTCGGCGTTCGCGCGGCAAGCGCGGCGTGATGGTCCGGGGATCGACGTCCCGAAGACGATCAATGGACTGAGGACCTGATGGCCAAGAAACCCGCCGCTGCTGCGACCCACGACCTGCCGCCCGCCATGGACTACGAACAGCACGAGGCGACTTATGCCGGCTTCATCACGTTCGTGAAGTGGGGCATCGTCTCGATGGTGTTCGTGGTGCTGTCGCTCTACGCCTTCATCGAGGCGCACCAGCCGATCATCGGGGCGTTGCTGCTGCTGGCCATTCCAGTGCTCATCGTCGGTGTGATGGTGATGGGATCCCGCCGCAGCTGACGGCGGGATTTTTCTATCCGGTGACCGACACGGTCGGCGACTGACGCTCTGGAGACTTCCATGAAGATTGCAGTGTTGCGGGAACGCGCCGAGGGGGAGACGCGTGTCGCGGCGACGCCCGAGACGGTCACCAAGCTGATCGGGCTGGGCGCCGATGTCGCCATCGAAGCGGGGGCCGGCGAGCTGGCTCGCTTCCCCGACGCCGACTATCAGAAGGCGGGCGCCAGCGTCGGTTCGGCCGCCGCGGCGATCAAGGGCGCCGATATCGTCTTGACGGTGCGCCGTCCTGCTGCCGGCAGCCTCGCCGGCGTTGCCGCCGGTGCGCTGGTGATCGGCGCCATGGACCCCTATGGCAACGAAGGCGAGATCGCCGCACTCGCCAAGGCCGGCGTCACCGCCGTTGCCATGGAATTCATGCCGCGCATCACCCGCGCGCAGGTGATGGACATTCTCTCGAGCCAGGCCAACCTCGCCGGCTACCAGGCGGTGATCGACGCGGCCGGTGCGTTCGACCGGGCCATGCCGATGATGATGACCGCTGCGGGCACCGTGCGCCCGGCCAAGGTGTTCGTCATGGGGGCCGGCGTCGCCGGGCTGCAGGCCATCGCCACCGCCAAACGGCTGGGCGCCGTGGTCACCGCCACCGACGTGCGTGCCGCCGCCGGCGAGCAGGTGGAATCGCTCGGCGCCAAGTTCATCATGACCGACGCGCTGAAGGATGCCTCGGGCAGCGGCGGTTATGCGCGCGAGCTGACCAAGGACGAGCAGGCGGCGCAGGCTGAGCTGGTCGCCGGCCACATTGCCAAGCAGGATATCGTCATCACCACGGCGCTGATCCCCGGGCGTCCGGCGCCCAAGCTGGTGTCCAAGGCCATGGTCGAGTCCATGGCGCCGGGCTCGGTGCTGGTGGATCTTGCGGCGGAGCGGGGCGGCAATATCGAGCTGACCCAGCCGGGCAAGACCATCACCACCGCCAATGGCGCGACGATCATCGGCTTCACCAATGTCGCCGGCCGGCTCGCCACCTCGGCCAGCCAGCTCTATGCGCGCAACCTGGTTTCCTTCCTCGAGACGCTGATCGACAAGAAGGAGAAGGTGCTGGCGGTGAACTGGGACGATGAGCTGGTGAAAGCCACGGTGCTCACCCGCGACGGCGCCATCGTCCACCCCAACATCAAGCTCGAAGCGGCTCCGGCCGCGGCCAAACCCGCTCCGAGTAAGGCTGCCGCGCCAGCCAAGACCGCTGCACCGAAGAAGGCTGCGCCGCCCAAGGCTGAGGCCGCGCCGGCTGCACCCGCCAAGGCTGCCGCGGTGGCCAAGGCTGTCGGCGGCAAGGTGAAGAAGGCGGCGCCGGTCGTCGCGCCGATCGCCAAGGCAGCGGCTCCGGCGGCCAAGGCTGCCGCACCCAGGAAGGCTGCGGCCGATAAGGCGCCCGCACCCGCTGCCAAAGCTCCTGCCGCCAAGGCAGCCAAGCCCGTAGCCGCGAAACCTTCGACCGCCAAGGGGAAGAAGTAAATGGAACAGACCGCCGAGCACACTGCGGATGCCATCACCGCGGCGGTCAGCGCCGCCACCGGTGGCGCCATTGACCCGTTCGTCTTCCGCCTGTCGATCTTCGTCCTCGCCATCGCGGTGGGCTACTACGTGGTGTGGAGCGTCACGCCGGCGCTGCATACGCCGCTGATGAGCGTTACCAACGCCATCTCGTCGGTGATCGTGGTCGGCGCGCTGCTGGCGGTGGGCGTGCCGCTCGCTGCCGACAGCAACTGGGTCAGTAAGCTGTTCGGCTTCCTCGCCCTGGTGCTCGCCAGCGTCAACATCTTCGGCGGCTTCCTTGTCACCCAGCGCATGCTGGCGATGTACAAGAAGAAGGAAGCACCGGCCGGCAAGATGGGGAAACACTGATGTTCAAGCGCCTGTTTGCCGCCGCGGCTTTTGTCGCCGCCCTCGCAACGCCGGTCCTGGCGGCCGAGTTCACCGCCGAGCAGCTCGAGGGCCTCGCGGCCCGGATCGAGAGCTTCGATGCGGCGATGAAGGCAAGCGACATGTCCCAGGTGATGGACGTCGTGCCGCCCAAGGTGCTCGACAAGATCGCCGCCAATTTCAACGTCACCACCGAGCAGCTGATCGAAGCGACGCAGCAGCAGATGGATCAGGTGATGAAGGACGTCGAGATCGTCTCCTTCGGCATGGACCTTGAGGCGGCCGAGTTTCTCGAGACCGCCGACGGGACGCCCTACGCGCTGATTCCGACCGAAACCGTGATGGACATGGGCGAGGCCGGCGGCAAGCTGAAGGCCAGCTCGTCGACGCTCGGGCTGTTCGATGAAGAGACCTGGTACCTGGTGCGCGTCGAGGATGCGCAGCAGGTTGCGATCCTCAAGGAAGTCTATCCCGCCTTTGCCGATGTGGAGTTCCCCACCGGCAGCATGGAGCCCGTCACGGAATGATCGACGCCAGTTTCGCCGCCGTTCTCTATCTCGTCTCGGGCGTACTGTTCATCCTGGCGCTGCGCGGGCTGTCGAGCCCGGCCTCGTCGCGGCAGGGTAACACCTTCGGCATGGTCGGCATGGCTATCGCCATCGTCACGACGCTGCTCGTGGCGGGCGTTTCCGATTGGCTGAGCTGGGTGCTGATCATCGGTGGCCTCGCCATCGGCGGCGGCATCGGCGCGGTGCTGGCGCGCAAGGTCAAGATGACCGACATGCCGCAACTGGTCGCCGCGTTCCACTCGCTGGTCGGCCTTGCAGCGGTCTTTGCGGCGGCCGCCGCGCTCTATGCGCCGGAAGCCTTCGGTATCGGCACGGTGGGGCATATCCATGCCCAGGCGCTGATCGAAATGAGCCTCGGCGTCGCCATCGGCGCCTTCACCTTCACCGGTTCGGTGATCGCCTTTGCCAAGCTCAACGGCAACATGAGCGGCAAGCCGATCATCCTGCCGTTCCGTCACGCCATTCACATCGCGCTCGGCCTGTTGCTGCTGGTGCTGATCTGGGCCTTTGCGGTGACCGTCGATCCCTTGTGGTTCTGGGCCATTACCGTGGTGGCGCTGGTGCTGGGCGGGCTGATGATCATCCCGATCGGCGGCGCCGACATGCCGGTGGTCGTCTCGATGCTCAATTCCTACTCGGGCTGGGCGGCGGCGGGGATCGGCTTCACGCTGGGCAACACGGCGCTGATCATCACCGGCGCGCTGGTGGGGTCCTCCGGCGCCATCCTCAGCTACATCATGTGCAAGGCGATGAACCGCAGCTTCATCTCGGTGATCCTGGGCGGCTTCGGCGGCGACAGCGCCGCAGCCGGCTCGGGCGAAGAGGAGACGCGACCGGTCAAGCAGGGCTCGTCCGACGACGCCGCCTTCATGATGAAGAACGCCGGCAAGGTGATCATCGTCCCCGGCTACGGCATGGCCGTGGCGCAGGCGCAGCATGCACTGCGCGAAATGGCGGACCTGTTGAAGGCCGAGGGTGTCGAGGTGAAGTACGCCATCCACCCGGTCGCCGGCCGCATGCCGGGCCACATGAACGTGCTGCTCGCCGAGGCGAACGTGCCCTATGACGAGGTGTTCGAGCTCGAGGACATCAACTCCGAGTTCGCGCAGACCGACGTGGCCTTCGTCATCGGCGCCAACGACGTCACCAACCCTGCAGCCAAGACCGACAAGACTTCGCCGATCTACGGCATGCCGGTGCTCAACGTCGAGGACGCCGGAACTGTGCTGTTCATCAAGCGCGGCATGGCGGCCGGCTATGCGGGCGTGCAGAACGAGCTGTTCTTCCGCGACAACACCATGATGCTGTTCGGCGATGCCAAGAAGGTCACCGAAGACATCGTCAAGGCGCTGGGGCACTAGAGCATTCACCGATTGGGATGGGCCCTGCCTTGTCCCAAGTCCTGATTTCTAGAGCGTAGCGGCGCCATCCCGGCGCCGCACCGACGAGGGGACGGGCATGGCGGCCCATTCGCCGTCACCTGAAATCTTCTGGGTCATCGGTCCCGACACGCATGTCGGAAAGACCACTATTGCCGCCGCTCTCATCCGCTATCTCAACCGGCAAGGCTGTCCGGCGGTCGGTTTCAAACCGTTCGGCGGTTTCCTGCTGCAGGAGGCGGTGGAGTTCGGCGCCGGGCAGGTCACGCGCAGCGGCTGCGAGATCTGCGGAGGCGATGCCGAGCACCTGACCTCCGCCTCGCCCCTGACCCCACCATCGATGATGGACGTGGTTGGCCCTCTGTACATGCTGAGCTACCCGGTCTACGGCCGGCCGGTGCTGATGCGCATCGGCTCTCGCACCCTGGGCAATGTCCGATATCTCTATCACGACCATGCCAGAACCCTGCTGGAGCGCAGCGATGTGGTCGAGCTGCTGTGTGGGATAGGGGTTCCGCTGGCCGCGATGGAAGCCACGACGTTCGGGTTCCTCGATGCGCCCACGCTCGCGCGCGGCGCCCATGCGGCGGCCTATGACAGGCTGCTGGCGGCGGGTCCGCGCGCCGTGGTGGTCGAGGGCGCCAGCAACTATCTGCCGATCTGGAAAGCCGGGGTGGTCAACCATGTGCTGCTGGTGACCGGGGAGGCGGTGACCTGTTATGCGCGCATCAACCTGGAGGTGCCGTTCAGTCCCGAGCTCAAGATGACGCAGAGCATCTTTCATCACCTCAAGGCGGCGCCGCGCCCGGTCAGGGTGCCGATGACACTGGCGCCGCCGGAAGGGCGCGAGGACACCGCTCTGGTCATCATCGAGCGGACGCTCGAACAGGCTGGGCTGCCTGCCCGGCAACGGCACTAGCACAGGCGCAACCAACCGATGCTCGAAACTCTGTTGCCATTCATCCTGACGGCGTTCGTCATCGAACTCACGCCGGGTCCCAATATGGGGTATCTTGCGGTGCTCAGCATCGATCGCGGGCGGCGGGCCGGACTCGCGGCCGTCGCCGGGGTGGCGCTGGGGCTGCTGTTGCTCGGGCTGGCGGCGGGCTTCGGGCTCGGCAGCATCATCAGCGAGACGCGCTGGCTCTACGAGACGCTGCGCTGGGGCGGTGTCGCCTACCTGGTCTGGCTCGCCTGGGACAGCTACCGCGAGGCCCAGATGCCGCTGCAGGACAATGGCGGCGAACGGAACCTCATGGGGTATTTCGGCCGCGGTCTCGTCAGCAATCTGCTCAACCCCAAGGCGGCGGTGTTCTACATCGCGGTGATGCCCAACTTCATCTCGGCGGATGCGCCGGCCGGCCGGCAGTCGCTGGTGCTGACGCTAGTCTATGTGGCGGTCGCGACCGTCGTGCATCTGGGGATCGTCGTGCTTGCCAGTACGCTGCAGCCGTTGCTGGCCTCGGAGAGGATCCGCAGTCGGGCGGGGATCGGTTTCGGCCTCGTGCTGCTGGGTATCGCCATCTGGCTCGCCATTACCACGCATCGAAACTGGTGATCGCCCCTTGACCTCAACTTCGCTTGAGGTCGTATCCAGTCTGCCTTCCCAGCAAAGGGCTCGGCAGTCATGGACCTGACGTTCAATCTCCTCCTCATCGTGCATCTGGCGGCCTTCGGGCTGGCCATCTCCACCACCATCGTGGCGCCGCTGATCGGTAGCCGCATCGCCGCGGCGCCGCCCGACGCACGGCCGCTGCTCGGCGGTATCGGCAAGCGCCTTTCGATCAACGCCCGCATCGCCTTCGGCCTGCTGCTGCTCACCGGCATCGCCATGGTCTACGTGCGCTACGGCGGGTTCGAGGGGCAGAGCGTCTGGTTCTTCATCAAGATGGGGTTGGTGGCGGTGGTGCTGATCGCCATGATCGTCGGCATCGTCGCGAAACCGGGCACCATCAGTCCCAAGCTGATGGGCTGGATCACCCGGCTCGCCATGGCCGGCATCGTCATCAGCGCAGTGATGGCCTTCAACGGATAGGCAGGTCGGAGGATGCAGGTTACCGCGGGGCGAGGTCGCGCACCGGGGGATAGGCAGGCTGGAGGATGCAGGTTACCTCGGTGTGCGTTCTTGCGCCGCCGGGGTTCAGCCGCCATGTGTGGCCGGTTCAGCCAAAGAGGACCGCCCGTGCCGCGTACCGTCAAGATCGACCTGTTCACCGACACCGTCTGCCCGTGGTGCCTCGTCGGCTCGGCGCGGCTCGACCAGGCGATCGCTGCCTTGCCCGACGACGTGGTGGTCGAAGTGGAGAACCATCCGTTCTATCTCGACCCCAATACGCCCGAGGAGGGCGTGGTGGTGGCCGACATGCTGCGCCAGAAATATGGCCGAGACCCCAAGGAGATGTGGGCGCGTGTCGAGGGCGAAGCCAAAAAGACCGGCATCGATCTCGACCTCAGCCAGCAGCCGCGTTCGTTCCCGACGCGCAAGGGCCACACGCTGGTGCGGCTGGCGAAGGCCAAGGGCACCCAGCACGAGTTGGCCAATGCCATCGCCTGGGCCTATTTCATGGATCACCAGCTGATCAATGACGACGAGGTGCTGGCCGGCATCGCAGCCAAGCACGGCTTCACCCATGCCGAGGCGCTCGACGCAGTGCGCGACCCGCGCGAGCTGGCAATCACCCACGAGCTGGCAGTGGCCGCAGCGCAGCAGGGTATCCAGGGCGTGCCGTTCTTCGTGTTCGACAACAAGTTCGCCGTCTCCGGCTGCCAGCCGGCCGAAGTGTTCGAGCGGGCCTTCGAGTTCGCGCTCGATCCCGAGAAGATGAAGGCCGCGCAGGGCTGACATCGCGGCGTTGCCGTGGCATGCCCCTCAGCGAATGGAGGGCATCACATGGGCCGGTTCACGCGGATCGCCATCGGGGCCGGCATCGTTGCGGTGCTGGCCTATGCCATGGCGCTGGGCGCCATGTATGTGTTCCAGCGCGACTTCCAGTACGATCGCAGTGGGCGGATGTTCGCGCTGAGCGAGACCAGGCTCGCGCGGGCCGAGCAGGTAAGCATCCCGAGCACCGATGGCTCCGCGGTAACCGGCTGGTATCAGCCTCCGGCTGCGAGCAAGCCGCTGATCGTCTACTTCCGCGGCAATGCCCAGAGCTTCTCCAGGGAGCACGAGCGCTACGAGGCCTTCGTCGCCGACGGCTATGGGTTTCTTGCCTTCGACTATCGCGGTTTTCCCGGTTCACCGGGCGAGGTGAGCGAGGCGAGCATCCTTGCCGATGGCCTCGCGGCGTATGACTGGGCCGCCGCCAAGGGCTTTCCGATCGTGCTCTGGGGCCGTTCGCTCGGCTCGGGGCCCGCCACCTATGTGGCGAGCCTGCGGGACGCCGATGCACTGCTGCTCGAGACGCCGTTCGACTCGGCGGTCTCGGTCGCCGCCGATCGCTACTGGTTCCTGCCGGTGGGGTGGCTGATGGCCGACCAGTTCCCGGTCGACACCTGGATCAAGGATGTCAGCGAGCCGGTGTTCGTGGCCCACGGCACCGCCGACCGCACCATCGGGGTCAGCCATGGTGAGCGGGTTTATGCGCTGGCGCCGAACCAGGACGAGCTCTGGGTCGAGCCCGGGGCAGGGCACTCCGAGATGTGGGAGCGCGGGATCTGGGAACGAGCGAAGGGATTTTTCGCGCGGGCGGAGGCTGGGGGGCGCAACAGCGGCGCGGGCTGACCCCCACCCTTGATCCCTCCCCCCTAAACATGGGGAGGGAGAGGCCAACTACGACGTCCGTGTTTTGGTCTCCCTCCCCATTCTTAGGGGGAGGGGACAGGGGTGGGGGTCAGCCC